>Ga0137418_10002454_pt1 | contig 17016 bp, 15 predicted proteins | sample CZODoug3_1_2_16f_FD_122242 | JGI IMG/M metagenome (GOLD analysis project Ga0137418, IMG submission 122242) | Vadose zone soil fungal communities from Angelo Coast Range Reserve, California, USA - CZODoug3_1_2_16fungal (Hybrid Assembly) | ecosystem: Environmental > Terrestrial > Soil > Vadose... | reverse complement strand
GCCGGACCGGTTGCCTTGGGCCGGTCCTTCTGCGCGGGCGGCGCGAACGGAATTCCCGCCTGCCACAGCCTGCGCTCGGCCTGCGCGAGCCGCTCCCGGACCAGCTCGAGCTCGCCCTTGGTGACGAGGTAGACGCGGTTGTTCGTCTCCGCGCGGCCCTTGTGCTTCTTCAGCTCCTCCCGCAGCTCCTGCTCGCGGCGCCTCGCCTCCCGCGCGTGCTTGTCCGCCGCCGCGACCTGACGTTCCAGCTCGCTCTTGGCGGCCTCGAGCTGCTCGCGGGTGGATTGCAGCTCCGGCGCCGGCGCGGGCGCAGCGACCTGGGCAACGGGACCCTGCCGCTCCTGGAGCTCCCGATTGCGCGCCTGCAACTTTTCCATCTCCGAGCGAAGCTGCGCCTCCGCGGCCTTCGCCGCCTGGAGCTCCCGGCGCGCATGCACCTCCGCCGCGTGCGCGTCTTCGCTCAGCTTGCGCGCGTGGGCGAGGTCTTCCTCCAGCTCCGCCTCACGGGCCCCACGCGGCTGCGTCTTTCCGCCGCGCGCGTCCTGACCCTTGCGCCGCGCCTCGGCCAGCTTCTCCCGCGTCTCCGTCAGCTGGCTGGAGCGGAGCTTCATCTCCTCCTGCGTCCGACGCAGCTCGCCGCGGGCAGCCTCGGTCTCCTTGCGCGCCGCGTCCGCCTCCTCGCTGAGCCCCTTGACGGCGGCAGCGGCGGACTGGCCCTGGAAAAAGAACACGACCGCCAGCACGACCGCGACGACGGCGACGATGAAGGCGAAACCGACCATTCTCCGCTCCAGGAAGGGGCGGGAGAGCCTAGCGAAAAAAAGCTGCGGGTGCGAGCGAAAGCAGGGCGGCCGACCGGTCAGATGGTCGGCGCTGGTCCCTTCAGCTCCTGGTAGACCGCCTCTTCCACCCCTTTGCGGTGTTCTTTTCCCGCTGGAAAGCTGTACCGCGGGCCCGTGAACCGGATACCCACCGCCGCGTGATCGCGGACCTCCTCGATCCGCACTGCCACCAGCGCGCAGGGAAACGGCGCCGATTGCATCAGCTCCTTCTCCACCACCGCGGTCCCGCGCAGGCCGTAGCAGAGGTCGTCCCCGAGGACCTCGATCGCCACCTTGGGGTTCAGGCGGATGTTCCGCAGCGAGCGGTTGCGCAGGTCCACCGCCAGGGCCACGGTCAACGGGTTGCGGGCCACCGCCCAGGTCATCAACGAAGTCGTCGGCGTGCCCTGCTCGTCGACGGTCGCGACCACCAGCGCCTGGCCGCCGAGCAGGAATTGCACCAGCTGCGGGGGCATCTCGGCAGTAGCGTTCTCGGACATGGCTTCTGCGTCGGATCAGGGGCAAGCAGAGATGCCGGCCGCGTGCAGCCGGGCCCGGAACACCGCGCAGGCCTGGTCGCGCTCGACCCCGTCGAGCTGCGCGGCAACGAGCGAGAGCACCGCCGCCGGGTCTGCCGCGCCCGCACCCAGCGCCCGTGCGGCGGCGAGCGCCGCGCGGGAGGCGCCGGTCAAATCGCCGCTCGCGTCGGCCCACGCCCAGAGAGCACCGGCGAGGACCGCGGAGGCAGGAGCCCCGACGCCGAGGGGCCGTGAAAGATCGAGCTCGCCGGTCGGGTCTCCTCCAGGCTCGGAGCTCGCCAGGTACCCGGGGTCGCCCGCGGCCACCGCGCCGAGAAACAGCGCGATGCCTTCGGCTTCGTCGGGATGGACGGCCGCCACGCCGCGAAGCTGCCGGCGCACCATCTCGCGCGTCACCGCTCCGGGATTGAGCGCCAGCGGGAGCCGCGCTCCCCGGGGGCCCTGTCCGAGCGTGAACGAATCCGTGCGCGCGTCGTAGCGCAAGCCGGGCCCCGCCGAATCATCCACCAGGACCGGCGCAGGCAGGAGGGCCTCCGCGCCGGCGGCCAGGAGGAACTGCCGCGCGCGATCCATCGCCGCGTAGTGTCCGAGAAGCGACACGCAGGACAAGGTCCGCGCCACCAGCGCTCCCGACACCCTCCGCCTGAGCGCGCAGTCCGGTACCCGGGCCGAATCGCTGGAGGCGCCCAGCATCATCATCGCGGCGGGCCCGCGCACGGCCGCAAGGTCGGTTCCCGGCAGCTCCACTTCCTGCCCCGCCAGCTCCCCGGACAGCCGGTCCACGCCGAGGACCGCGACGCGGTCCGGCACGGCTGTGCCGCCGCAGGCGGCCGCGAGTGCAAGAAAGGACAGAACTCTGCGCATGGGCGCTACAATGTAGATCGATGCGACTCTCCATCGCTAGTAAGGTCTTCCTCGGATTCGTCGCGGTGTTGGTTTGTAGCGCCGCGGTATCCGCCTACGGCGTGGCACGCCTGCAACGCATCGGGAGGGGACTGTCGCTTCTTTCACGACCCTACATGCCGCTGACCCGCGCGGTCTCCACGCTGGAGGCGTTCCAGAAGGAGCGCGAGCGGAGCATGGACAACGTGCTCGACCAGTCGGATCCGAAGGAGCGGGCCAAGTTGATCGCGCTCGACCGGACGTACTTCGCTCGGGTCGTCGGCGAGCGGCTCGCTTATGCGCAACAGTTGCTGGCTGCGGCGCAGCAGACGGCCACGGATCGGGATGCCCTCGACCGCATCGCCGCGCGGCTCTCCGCCGTGGCAGCGCGCGTGACCGAAGAAGAGAAGGCCGCGGCTGCCCTCACCACGCGACTCGCGACGGTGCGAGGCGCGGCTTCGGAGGAAGCCTCGCTGGCGGACGACATCGTGCGGCTCAGGACGGCGCAGCGACGCGTCGATTTCGAGGTCCGCACGCTCGGCCAGGTCCTGCAGGACCAGATGAACCAGGGCGTAGACGAGGCGGAGAAGCAGGAGCGGGCCGCGCGTTGGGCCATCCTGGGGTTGTCCGCCATCGCGCTCCTGGTCGGGCTCCTGGTGATGTGGCTGTCGCAGCGCGCCCTGCGGCCGATCCGCACGCTCACCGAGGCGGCCCAGCGGCTGGGCCGGGGGAGCCCAGAGACGGTGGCGGTGCCCGAGCTCGGGGGCGACGAGTTGGCGACGCTGGCGCGCGAGTTCAACGCCATGGCCCAGCGCCTGGCCGCCCGCGAGCGAGAGCTGCGCGCCCAGGGAGAGGCGCTGCTCCGCTCCGAACGGCTGGCGGCCATCGGGCGCATCGCGGCGCAGATCACGCATGAGATCCGCAATCCACTCTCGTCCATCTCCCTCAATGCCGAAGAGCTCGGCGAGAGGGCCCCGGACGCTCGCGAGCTGTGTGACGCCATCGTGCGAGAGGTCGATCGCCTGACGGGAATTACCGAGGAATACCTGCGGTTTGCGCGGCTACCCAAGCCGCAGCTCCAACGGGCCGACGTGAACGACACGCTGCGCGACCTGCTCGACTTCGTCCGGCCCGAGCTCGAGGCGGGCGGCGTGCGGGTGACGGCGTCCCTCTCGCCAGGGCTGCCGCGCGCGCTCGCCGACGTAGCGCAGCTCCGACAGCTCCTGCTGAACCTGCTGCGCAATGCCCGCGAGGCCATGCCGTCGGGCGGAAGCCTCCACGTGGCGACGCGGGCGGACGAGGGGCTCGTCTCACTCGAGATCCACGACACCGGACAGGGCATCTCTCCGGAGCGGATGGAGCGGATCTTCGACCCGTTCTTCACCACCAAGGCGCGCGGGACGGGCCTGGGGCTGGCGATGGCGCAGGAAATCGCCCAGGAGCACGGCGGACAGCTCCTGTGCGAGAGCGTGGCGGGGGAAGGAACGGTCTTCACCCTTCGCCTGCCCGCCGCTCCGCTTCTGGAGCAGGCGCAGGCCCAAGCGATTGCAACCGCTTGACCTGGCGAATATCCTCCGCCGCCCTCGATGAAAGACCCCGTCCAGAAGAGCGTCCTGCCCAACGGGCTGCGGGTGGTGACGGTGGAGCTGCCGCATCTGCACACCGGCATGATCGCGGCCTACGTGCGCGCCGGCTCGCGCCACGAGGTTCCGGCGCGCAACGGCGTGTCGCATTTTCTCGAGCACCTCTTCTTCCGCGGCAGCGAGGCTTATCCCGAAGGGCGGGCGATGAACGCGCTGGTCGAGGACTGCGGCGGCTCGCTGAACGGCGTCACCACCCGCGACCACGGCTACTACTTCTCGCCGTTGCATCCCGAGCGGCTGGAAGTACCGATCGCGGTGCTCGGCGACATGCTGGCGCGCCCGCTGTTCAAGGAAGTCGAGTTGGAGCGCGAGGTGATCCTGGAGGAGATCCTCGACGAGGTGGACACGGACGGCCGGGACATCGACATCGACAACCTCTCCAAGCGCGCCTTGTTCCCCGGACACCCGCTCGGGCTCAAGATCGCCGGAACGCGCGAGACCGTGGGCGCGCTCACCGAGGAGCACTTGCGCGCCCAGCACGCCAAAGCGTACGGAGCCCGCAACCTCGTACTCGCCGCGGCGGGTCCCCTGCGCCACGATCGCGTTCTCGACCTGGCGCACAAGCACTTCGCCAGCCTCCGTCCCGGCGAGGCGCTCGGCGACAGCGAGCTGAACGGCGCGCCCCGTGGGCCGCAGCTCGTCGCGGTGGATCACACCGAGTCCCAGATGGAGGTGCAGGTCTCGTTCCGCGCCCCGCCCGAGGAGCACGCGGACTTCCCGGTCCTGCGCGTGATCAAGCGCCTGCTCGACGACGGCCTCGCCTCGCGGCTGCAGCTCCACCTGGTGGAGCGCAAAGCGCTGGCGTACTCGGTGGGCGCGGGCATGGACGGCTTCAGCGATTGCTCCGTGTTCGAGGTCGGCTGCGCCTGCGCGCCGCGCAAGTCGCCCGCCGCGATCGCCGAGATGCTTCGCGTGCTCGCCGACCTGCGCGAGGCGGACGTGCCCGAGGACGAGCTTCTCCGCGCGAAGAACAAGTCGCGCATCTGGCTGGAGTTCTCGCTCGACTCCCCCGCCGAGATGATCGGCTGGTTCGGCGCCGGCGAGTTGCTGCGGCCGCCGGCGGAGTCGTTCCAGAGCTGGCTGTCGCGGGTCGAGCGGGTCACCGCCGCCGACGTGCGCCGGGTCGCGAATGCCGTCTTCCGCCGGGAGAACCTGGTGGCCTGCGCGGTCGGCCCTCTCTCCGGATTGGAAAAGAAGCTGCGCGCCGCGGTGGAAAGCACGCTGTGATCGATCCGCTCGGCGGCATTTCGGAGCCGACGCCTCCGGAGGCCGAGGCGGAGCCGCAACGCACCACCCGGCCGCCACGGCCGACGACCTGGGCGCTGCTCCTGGTGATCGCCCTGGCCTTCCTGGCCGAGGCGCTGGTGGGGGGCGATCCCGCCGTGGAGAGCACCGTCGCCCTCTTTCGCCTGGGCGCCCTCTACGGGCCCGCGGTGCGCGACGGCGATTTCTGGCGGATCGGTTCGTACGCGCTGCTGCACATCGGCTGGGTGCATCTGCTGGTGAATGGCTACGCGCTCTGGATCCTCGCGCCGCAGCTGGAGGTGACCTACGGATCCAACGTCACCCTCGGCCTCTTCTCCGCCACCGCGCTGGCCGGGGGCGCTGCCAGCGCGCTCTGGGGTTTCCACACCGGCAACGCCCACCTGGCAGCCGGCGCCTCCGGCGGAATCTTCGGTCTCTTCGGCGCGACCGTCGCGCTCTACCTGCGCGTCCGCAAGGGCCTGCCCGAGCCGGTGCGCCGGAGCATCGTCCGCGCGATCGCCATCAACCTCCTCATCAACCTCGCCATCGCCTTCAAGGCCCCGGTGGACAACGCGGCGCACCTGGGCGGCCTCCTTTCCGGGGTGCTGCTCGGCCTGGTAGCGCCGCTGTTGCGCGGGGAACGGCGCTTGTGGCACGGCGCCGCGCGGATCGCCCTGGTCGTGTCGGCCCTGGCGCTCGCCTCGATGGAAGGAGCGGCCGTGGCCCGGGCGGTGAAACCCCGGCCGCGGACGCTGCGCGGGCCCGGCGTCGAGGCGCAGGCGCCGTGGCTGTTGGTGCCGGTGCAGCCCGGGGTCGCGGGGCTGCCCGGGGTGGTGGAAGCCCATCTACGGTTCGAGGAGCGGCCGCTGCAGATCGGTCCCGGCGAGGACGCTGTCCGCATCGGCGAACGGACCTGGGTCCGGCGGCGCGCATCCGAGGACGGAGGCGAGCAGGCGGTCTACGAGGCCGCGGACGGCAAGGGCACGCTGGTGATCGAGTTCCTCTGCTGGGACGCCGTGTGCCGGGGTGCGGCGGGGGAGGCGATGGTCGCGCAGATCGCCCGCACAGCCCGCTCTCTGCAGTGAAAGTCAAGCCTGTTTTCGCGCGCCTGGAGTGGTAAATTTCTTCTCATGCGCGAGTTCCTCTACCGGCTGGTGCGCCGCCTCCACGAGGAGACGCGCCCGCTCTCGCGCAACAAGCACTTCCACGCCTTCGCGGGTGAAGCTGGCCAGGCGCTCCGGATCGACCGGCATCTGCGCGACCTCGAACAGCACCTCGAGCTGCTGCGGGGGCGCGGCGAGCGGCCGCGCGTGCGCGCCTTGCGCGGCGGATCCGTCCAACTCATCCTGAAGCATCCCACCCTCTCCGTGGTGCGCACCGCCACGCTGTCGCCGGAGGAAGTCGCGCTGCTGGCGCGCAGCCCTGCCGGCGCGTGGGCCCTGGGCGCGGCCGAAACAGCGGACGCGAAGCCAGCCATCAAGCAGGGGTAGCAGGCGGGCGCCCGCGTGGAGCAAGCGTACGAGGGAGTGGGAGGTCGCCCCCTTGAATCACGCCGCCGCGTGTCCCTATCCTCAAAGTGATCTCCGGTCTTCGGAGGGTTGGAAAGCAGCGCAGTTGCACCAAGGCGCCCGCACGGGAGCCGCTTGCGAAAGGCAGAACCGGAATGGCTACAGGTACCGTGAAGTGGTTCAACGACGCGAAGGGCTACGGATTCATCACTCCAGACGGCGGCGGCAAGGACGTGTTCGTCCATCACACCGCCATCCAGATGGAGGGGTTCCGCAGCCTCGCGGAAGGTCAGAAGGTGGAGTACGAGGTCACCGAGGGTCCCAAGGGCCCGCAGGCGGCGAACGTCCGGAAGGTCTGACGACGAATTCCGCAGCACACCACGGAACCGCCCGGCGCCGTTCAGGCCCGGGCGGTTTCGTTTAGACCGGCTATTTCAGATACCAGACGAAGTTCAGACGGAGCCCGTACGCGCTGGCCACGTCCTCCGCGAACCCTGGCCGGTTGGGAATCTGGTGCCAGTTGACGAAGAACTCCGGGCTGAGCGCGAACCAGGGCGTGACGCGGGCGTCGTAGGACAGCCCTCCCGCCAGGGCGAGGCCGGTGGAGGACGAGTAGCCGCAGCAGTAGCCGTCGGTGTAGTCGACACCGCCCACGCCCACTCCCAGGTTCAGGTTGAGCCCGTTCCCCGCGCGGTCCCCGATCAAGACCGTCTGCCCGCGAATGGTGAACGTCCAGGAGGCAAAGTCGGCGCTCTGCGGGTAGCGGCCCGCGTCGACGGCGAAGTCCATGAAGAGTTGGAAGCGATCGGAGAAGCCGTATCCGAGGCGGAAGTCGAGATCGAGCGCCCCGGTCCGCGCCGGGCCCTCGTTCGACAGGTACGCCGAACCGCCTCCCAGCCCGAAGGAAAGCAGGAGGCCTTCGCGGGCCTGCATCGGGGGCCGCTGGGGCCGCCAATAGGCGTCGTCGCCTACGCGCTGGGCATAGGCGCCCCCGGCCGGCGGGGGAACGGCGGATTCCACTGCCGCGATGTGCAACCCCAGGGCGACGGAGTTGACGAAGAAATCCAGGAACGTGATCCCGGTATCGCCGGAAACCCGCACCGATGCGGAGCCGGTGTGGGATGCGCTCGCACGCGTGCCGCCGGACTCTTCCGCGCGCAGCGGAGAGGCGGCCGCAAGAACCAGGATTCCGAGCGCTGGGAATGCAGTCTTCATCGCTCCGGAAGACCTCGGGCCGCGCCCTGCGGCCACCACTTCATAACAAGCGGGCGCCTCGGCGGCTTCCACCGGCGACGAGCTGGCCGCACCCTGCGCCGACGTCCTGTCCGCCGGAATAGCGGATGGCAAACGGCATCCGGGCTTCCGCCAGCACGTCCAGGAACGCGCTGCGCGCCTGACGCGTCGCACGGTGGAATCCCCCGGTTGCGCCGTTGACGTCGATCAGGTCGATCTTCACCAGCTTCGCATCGAGGAGCCCGCAGAGGGCGCGCGCGTCGTCCGGCGAGTCGTTGACTCCGCCGAGCAGAACGTACTCCACCAGCACGCGCGTCCGGCGGGCGCGGGCATGGTCGTGGAGGGCGGCGACGAGGTCGGAAATCGGGTGCACCTTCTCGATCGGCATCAGCCGCAGCCGCTTGCGGGACACGGCGTGCGTGAGCGACACGGCCAGCCGGAACTTGTGCCCCTCGGCGGTGAAGCGTCGGATCTGGGGCACGATGCCCGCAGTGGAGACGGTGATCGAGCGCGCGTCGATGCAGGCGCCGGAGGGATGACAGAGGATGCGGGCAGCGCGGATGACCTCGTCGTAGTTGAGGAGGGGCTCGCCCATCCCCATGAACACGACGCCCCGCACGGGCCGATCCGCCTCTGCCCGGATGGCGAGCACCTGGCCCACGATCTCCGCGGCCTGGAGGTTGCGCTGGAAACCGAGCTCGCCGGTGGCGCAGAAGGCGCAGGCGAGCGCGCAGCCTGCCTGGGACGAGACGCAGACGATGTACTTCTTCTCCTTGTTTTCGTACGCGCGGGTGTCCGCCCCCGGCGCTTCGCAGGGCACCGGGATTCGCACCGCCTCGATCCTTGCGCCGTCGTCCAGCTCGAACAGGTACTTGACGAAGCCGTCCGCCGCGGGCGCGCGCGCGACGATGCGAAGGGGTTCCGCCGTGCTCTGGGCCTCGATGCGCTCGAGCACCTCGCGCCGGACCCCGCGCACCGAGCGCAAGTCGGGCTCGCCGCGATGTACGGCGGCGGCCAGAAGCTTGCGCCCTACGTCCTCCATCACCCCGAGCGGCGCATATTGGTCGGGGAGCATCCCGCAGCGGTGCATCACGCCCGTGATCTACTGGAAGTCCAGCGTGACCTCCAGGCCATCCACCAGCACCAGGTTGGCTGGACTGTTGGAGGTGGGCGTACTCCGGTTTCGGGTGTTCATCAGGAAGTAGAAGCTGCCGTTCGATTGTAGATACGCGGTCGGCTGAAGCAAGGTTGCAAACGACGAGCTGACCAGCGGTTGCGCAACGAAATCCCAGCGCGAATTGCTGCCGTTCCAGATGTAGAGCGGCGCGCCGAGGTACGGCGGATTGAGGGTGCGCAGCGTGAGGCTCAGGTTGGTCGCCGTGTCCGGCGAGCTCATGCCGGAAGGGGCCGCGATCAGGAGGCGGCCGGCTGACTGCCTGGTCAATACCCAGACGTCGCTGGTCGGCGTTCCGCCCACGGCACCGCCGAAGAGCATCGTGGCGTTGTTGTTCAGGTAGCCGGTTTGGCCCAGCATGACCGCCTTCGTCCGCGCTCCCGGGCCGAGCGCCGGAGCAGCGTCGAGAGTCACCCTCCGCCAGGGAAACCCGCCCGGCGGCATCGGCGCGGTGAGGTCGAGCTCCCAGACGTCCTGCAGCGGACCGGTCGCGTCGCTGCCCCCGTATAGGGTGAGCTTCCGGTACTCGTTGAACGCGATCGCGGAGCCGGATCGCGCAGTCGGCTTCGTGCCGCTGGTCGGCACCAGGTTCCAGGTGATCTGGGTCACCGCGACCGCTCCCGCTGCGGTGCACGGCGGCGTCGCAGGCGGCGTGATGTTACAGACCACCGAGATCGTTCCCCTCCAAAGGTCGTTCTGCAGTCCTGAAGTTCCAGCGGGCCCGTTCGCGCGGTTTCCGCCAAACATGTAGACGCTGTAGCCGTCGGTGGAGGTGTCGTCGGTCGAGGTGAGGGCCTGTCCAGTCCGGTAGCCGATCAGGCCTGCAGCGGCTGCGGTGGCCCATTGCGAAGTGGTGCACGAGCTCACCTGGAACGTCGGGTTCGCGGAACCGTACGTGAACGTCGTCAGGTATTGGCAGGCCGCAGTATCATTGTTGGCTCCAGGCTGACCGGCGGGAATGATTCCCTGCCCGCCGACCATCACGGCGCCGCTGTAGTAGTTCTGAATGGTGCCCGCCGGCACCGGGATGTTCAACAGCACCGTCGAGGCCATCCCGGCGTTCGGCGCCAGCAGGCGGGGGTTCGGCGTCCCCATGCTCGTGCCTTCGGCCGTCTCGTCCCACCACCCGAGGAAGATGTTGGCACCGATGGTCCTGCTCCCGTACGCGAAGAGGTTGTTGGTGAGGGTGCCGTCAGGCTTGACCCCGCCCGCAACGACCAGGTTGAGATTGTAGTTGATGCCGTTGCACGAGCCGCTAATGCAGTTGTAGGAGCCGCCCGGAGCCAGCGCGGTCCCCCCCCTCGCGATGGTGGCCAGTTGCGCCGGCGAGGCGAGGCCGAAGGAAGCGAAGTTCGATGGAAACGGGCCGGGGCTCGAGGTCTGGGTGTTGGTCTGCACCGACGTCCAGCCGATGGGGTCCGGATTGAAGGCGTGGACCGTCGGCGTGGAGTCTGCTGGCGCGCCCGTCCCGTCCGCTCCTCCGTACGCCACGAACGGATAGTAGTCGCCGCCGACGCTGATCCAGAGCTGCGCGACCGCCATGCCGGTGCGAGGCGATGGCGCGAACCCGGCGTTCGTATCGGTCGCGGCGCGCGAGATCTGTTCCCAGCCGAGCGCTCCGGTCGCGCTCGGCTGGGCAGGAGGCGTGGTGGCGGCCGAGACACCGTCGATGCTGGCGAGCCCATTGTACGCAGCGGGAGAGGCGATGGTGTTGACGACTGGCGAGCTGGCCGGAATCTCGGTGAGACCCGGGATCCAGACGGCGGGATCGAACAGCGAACCCGTCACCGTAGAGGCGTCATACGCCGCGATCGGATTCGCGTTCCCGGGGACGTCCTTCCCGAGGAAGCTCAGCTCGATCCGTTGTCTGTAGCCGGTCACGGGGATTGAATGGCCGCTGTCGTCCTGGACGCGAAGTGAAACCTGGCCGGCGGCCTCCGGGACCTCGACCTGCATTACGGATCCGTCCGCGAGGACCTGCGACTCGGCGACATCGCTGTTGCCCCGCTTCGCCACCAGCCGCACCCCGACGAAGTTGGGGGTCGAGGTGACCGCGCCGGCGCCGGCCGAGATGGTGGTCCGAACGGTACCATCCGCGCTCGGGCCCTTCGCGAGGAGGAACTTGGTCGCGTTCGCCGTCAGGGTCTTCTGCTGGGCTGCGCCGCTGGCGCACTTGAACGTGCCCGCGGTCGCGGCGGTGCCCATTTCGCAGTGGTACCCGGTGGGACATTCCCCCGAGCTGCTGCAGGTGAACTTGGTCGCATCGACCGAGCACCCGACGGCGAAGAGCGCGGCGGCGAGAAGAGGAAGGACGGTTGCACGCATCGGCAGCTTTCCCCCGAAAAGAGTCGTGTTCATCAGAATCGCCCCGCCACGGCAGCGCCCGAGGACGTGGGCCAGAAGTAGAGGACGCCCGCGCCGGCGCCGGCCGCGACCCCCGCGATCAGCAGGAGGGTGGAGGCCCCGTGAGCGGACTTCGATTGCGACATCAGGTCGTCGGCCGTCGCGGTGGAGTGGGGCCCGGCGAGCAGCTCGTTGTCGATGTTCTTCGCCTTGACCGCGAACAGGGCGCCGCCGGCGAGCATCGCCACCGATGTTCCGGCGAGCACGTACGTCCACGTGCGACGTGACGATGAAGGCGCTTCCCGGGAGGCGGCGACCGCGGGCGCCGGCAGGGCCGATACCGGGGCCTGGACAGGCTTCGGCTGCGCCAGGGCAGTTCCAGCCGGCATCGCCTGGGTGGCCGCGGTACCCGCGGCCGGGACCGCCGTGGCTGCGGCACCCGCGGCCGGAGCAGCTTGCGACCCGGGCGACGGAGCGGCGGCCCCGGACGCTGGAGGGGGCACCGGCACCGCCGCCGGCGCCGCAACCCGCCCGGCGGCGGCGACCTCCGCGGGGGCCTCGCGGATGCCCGCGGGAGGAGACTCCTTCGTCTTCCTCTCCTTCGCCAGCAGCTCGTCGATTTCCTTGAGCGCCTTCTTCACCGCGGCGCTGCTCTGCGGGTCGGGGTTCTCGCGCAGATAGGCCTTGTAGAACTGCTTCGCCTTCTCGTACTGCCCCGCCTGCCGGTACGACTGCGCGATGTTGAAGAGCAGCGCCGGCAACGGACGCAGGCGGTAGACGAGGATGTATTCCTCGGCTGCCTTGTCGAACTCGCCCAGGTCGTAGTGCACCTTGGCCTTGGCGGCGTGCTGGCGCGCCTCTTCGAGATTGGCTGCGGAGGTCGCGGATTGCTTCGAGACCGAGTCCTCGGCCGCCTGGCCCGCGCTTGCGAGGAGCAACGCGGCGCTGCCAAGCGCCGCCAGCATCATGCGATCCTTCACGTGTCCCCCTCAGAACCCGACCGGCATGGGCCACTCGTCCGAGTCGGAAGACGCCCGCTTTGCCTTCTTCTCCGACCGTTCCGACTTCACCTTGACCGGCGGCGCCTTCGGATCCGCCACCAGCGAAGCTCTCACGGCCTTGGGGTATGCGCGAGAATTCCGTCGTGTAGGACAAGAAGATCCCTTTCAAGGAACCCGGACTCGACGCTGGTGGGCCGCGGTACGGAGAGGGGAGAGATGAGATCGAAGAGAGCGCTAGAACTCGACCGGTATGGACGACTCGTCCGACTCGGAAGACGCTTGCTTTGCCTTCTTTGCCGACCGTTCCGATTTCGCCTTCACCACCGGCGGCGCCTTCGGCTCCGCCAATAGCGAGGCTCTCACGACCTTGGGAGTGTCCGCGAGAATTTCGATCGTGTGGGACACGAACTCCTTCTTGGTGAAGGCGAAGCGGACGCTGGCGTTCCTGGGCACCGCCAGGTCGAAAGGAGTGACCGCCGCCTTCACGCCGCCGTTCCAGGTGGCCTCCACCACCGCGCCCATCGGATCGGACACGACGGAAAGCTGCACCCTTTCACTCTCCTGCCGCTTCTGCTCCTCCTCGACGCGCTGCGCCGCCTGCCTCGCCTGGTCTCCGATTCGCTGTTCGGCGAGGTACGCGGCCTGCTCCGCGGCCCTGCGGTTCTCGTTCGACTGCTGCAACACGAAGAGGATGATCCCGCCAACTACCGCGATGACACCCGCGCCGACCCCGACCCACAGGCCGATGCGCGGTTTCGGCGGGAGCGGAGGCGGTGGCGTCGCCACCGTCATCTGCGGACGGGCCGGCGTGGCGGTTGTCCTTCTCTGGATCGAGGACCTCAGCGCGCGGGCCGGCGTCTTGGACACGAGCTCGGGAATCGACTTGGTCTTGGGGCCGGCGGCGGCCGCGATCTCCTCTGCGCTCGCGACCGGGAGCTCGCGGGAGATCCCCAGCTGTTCCATCACCTGCGCGATCGCATCCTCCAGCGCGCGCATGCTCTGATACCGGCTCTCCTGCTTCTTCTCCAGGCACTTCAGGATCACCGCCTCGTAGGCTTCGGGCGTGGCGGGAGCGATGTCGCGCGGGCGCGGGGGAGGGAGCTGGAGATGCCCGACCAGGACCTCCCCGAAGCTCAGACCGGGGAAGGGAAGCTTTCCCGTCGCCATCTGGAACATCATGCAGCCCAGGCTGTAGATGTCGCTGCGGGCGTCGATGCGCGCCGTCATGCCGCCGGCCTGCTCCGGGGACATGTACGCCGGCGTGCCCATCACCATGCCGGTCTGCGTGCTGCCGGTGGAGACGCCCTCGGCGTTGGTCAGCTTGGCGATGCCGAAGTCCACCACCTTGACGAAGTTCTTCTTCCCCTTGAGCGCGATCAGATAGACGTTGTCGGGCTTCAGGTCGCGGTGGACGATGCCCGCCTCGTGCGCGGCACCCAGGGCGTCGCAGACCTGGAGCACGATGGGCCCCGCCACTTGCAGGGGCACCGGGCCGCCGCCCTTGAGCAGGCTCTGCAGTGGCCGCCCGTGGAGGAACTCCATCACGAAGTAGTGGCGGTTGTCGTCGGTGACGTCGAGGTCGAGGATCTTGAGGATGTTGTCGTGACCGATGACGTTGACCGCGCGCGCCTCGTTGAAGAAGCGGTCGACGATCTTCTCGTCGTGCGAGTATTGCGGGTGGAGGAACTTGATCGCGACCTTCGAGCCGATCGCCGGATGCTCGGCCATGTAGACCGAGCCCATCCCGCCCTTTCCGAGCAACTTGACCACGCGGTAGGAGCCGACGAGGTGCCCGATCAGATCGTCAGCCACGCCGCCGGTCAGGCTGACGCCGTCCTCCGGGCAATGCAGGACGTCGTCCTCGTAGGTGTTGTTGCAGTCGGGGCAGGTGCGGGACACAGGAACTCCAGTTGAATCGCCAGGCTGCACTGCTGTCAAGCAACCGCCCGCGCCTTTTTTTGCCGGGTTATGCTGAGGCCGGCATGCGCTTCGCCAAGCTGCACGGGCTGGGAAATGATTTCGTCCTGCTCGACCTGCGCGGGCAGCCGGGGGCGACGCCGCCCTCGCCCCAGCGCGCCGCGGAACTGTGCGACCGGCATCAAGGAATCGGGGCGGACGGCGTCCTGACGTTGCTCGACGGCGACCGATTCGTCATCCACAACGCGGACGGGTCGGTGCCGGAGATGTGCGGAAACGGTGCGCGCTGTGCCGCGCTCTGGATCGCCACCGGCGGAGGTGCGCGTCCCGCGCGCGCGCGCGTCGTGCTGCAGACCGACGCGGGGCCGCGGCCCTGCGCGGTGGAGGCGGAGTCGGGTTCTTTCGGCCAGGTCGAGGTCGAGATGGGCGAGGCCCAGGTGGGCGCCCCGCGCGAGCTATCCGGGGGCTTCACGGCGGTGCCGGTGTCGACGGGCAATCCGCACCGCGTGGTCTTCACCGAAGGCGAGCTGCGCGTCCTGGCCGCGCGCCACGGGTCCGCGCTCTGCCGCGCGGAGGACGCGAACATCGAGTTCGTCTCTCGCGTCGGGCCGGCGCGCTACGCCGCGGTCGTCTGGGAGCGCGGCGCGGGACTCACCCAGGCCTGCGGCACGGGCGCCTGCGCCGTGGCCGCCGCCGCCATGGCCCGCGGAGACGTGGAGCCCTCCGCTGAAGTGATCGTCGAATTGCCGGGCGGCGCCCTCTCCATCCACCGCGATCCATTGACCGGCCATCTCCTGATGCGCGGCCCCGCCCAACTCGTCTTCACCGGCACCCTCCCCGACTGACCCCCCGCCATCGAGGAACTAGAAACGTTTCACGCAGAGCGCGCGGAGGGCGCAGAGTTTTTTGATCCAAATCACCTCTGCGCTCTCTGCGGGCTCTGCGTGAAACCAGAAGTCCGGCGCGGCTACTGGACGACAGTCCCCCCGTCCTGAGCTTTTGCGGGCGGCTTTGCTCCAGCGGGAGCCCGCGGGGCCGAGGCCGGTGGCGCTGGGGTGGGGTGGGGTTTGGATTGGGAGGAGTCTTCGAGGAGGCCCTGGATGCCTTCCAATTCGCGGAGCATGGGGCCGGCTTCGAGGGCGTGCTCGCCGCCGCCCTCCTCGACGGACTGGAGCTTGCGGCGGGCGGAGAGGACCAGCTTCGCCGCCTGGAGCAGCTCCTGCCGGGCGGCGGTGAACGCCAGCTCGCCGCGAAGTCCGGCGAGCTGCTGATGCTGCTCGGCGGTGAGGCCGGGCAGCGCGTTCGCGCGCTCGACCAGCCGCCCCGCCTCGGCGATCGACTTCTCCTCGCCCTTCTGCGCATTCGCGCGCGCCCAGGGCACCATCAGATCGAAGAGCGCCCGATCGAGCGCCGTCTGGTCCTCGAACTCCTGCTCGGAGACCTTGGCGCCCTGCGGGATGGGGATCGGCCCGTAGACCTTGCCGAGCTGCGGGTCGTCGGCGGCGATGTTCGCCATTCCCAGGGGGAAGAAGCGCCCCTTGGAGATGGTGAGCACCGACTCGTCGGGCCGCCAGGCGAAGCGGCGCAGGTTGCGCTCCGACGCGAGCCACCAGACCGCGGCGAGGAGGCCCAGCACCAGGAGCCAGAGGACCAGCTTGGAGAGACCGCCGCCGCGGCGCGCGGGCTGCGTCTGCGCGTCCGCCATTCAGGCCCCCTTCACCGCGCCGATGAACGGCAGGTTGCGGTACTTCTCGCCCGAGTCGAGCCCGTAGCCGACCACGAACAGGTCCGGCACGGTGAAGCCCAGGTACTGGATGGGGATGCGCGTGCGCAGGCGCGAGGGCTTCTGCAGGAGCGCGCAGATCTTCACCGATGCGGGCCTCCGGGTGGAGAAGTTGTCGAGCAGGTACCGCATCGTCAAGCCGGTATCGACGATGTCCTCCACGATGATCACGTGCTTGCTCTCGATGGGGCGGGTCAGGTCGGAGGTGATCTTCACCACGCCCGAGCTTTCCGTCGCCTCGCCGTAGCTACTGAGGCCGATGAAGTCCACGGCCAGGGGAAGGTCGATCTTTCGCGCCAGATCGCTCATGAAGACGAAGGCGCCCTTGAGCACGCCGACGAGGACCAGCTCCTTCTCCCGGTGATCGGACTCGATCTCCGCGGCGAGGTCCGCGATGCGCGCGGCGATCTGCTCCTCCGAGAAAAGCACATCGAGCTCCGCGGCCAGCTTCATCGGATGGTCGCCCCTCATACGTAAGCGTTGTTCATCAGCTCGCCGAATCCGCCCCCGCCCGGAACGATGTACTGCAGATCGTCGAGCCCCCGCTCCGCGTCCCAGAGCGTTCCGGGAACGGTGTCGAACACCTCCGGCGGCGAGAGCCCGCGATCGAGCCGGAGCGCATAGACGATGGTGCCAGGGTGCTGCGTCGATACGCGGCGGATGTACTCGGGCGTGACGATGAGGTGGGCGGCGATGATCTTGCGCGGGCTGCCCATGCGCTCCTGCTTGTACGCGTCGAGCGCGGTGCAGATGCTGCCGCCCGTCGCTCCCATCGGGTCCGGGAACATCAGGATGGCGTCGTCCACGTCTCCGCCGACCTTGCTGCCGTGGATGCGGGCGCCGATCACTTTCGAGGCCGCGTCGAGGACGCGGGCCATCACGAAGTGGTCCTGCCGGACGAGGCGCGCATCGAGGAGGGTGTTGAGG
>Ga0137418_10002453_pt1 | contig 17017 bp, 16 predicted proteins | sample CZODoug3_1_2_16f_FD_122242 | JGI IMG/M metagenome (GOLD analysis project Ga0137418, IMG submission 122242) | Vadose zone soil fungal communities from Angelo Coast Range Reserve, California, USA - CZODoug3_1_2_16fungal (Hybrid Assembly) | ecosystem: Environmental > Terrestrial > Soil > Vadose... | reverse complement strand
TCCGAAGTCCGTCCGCGATAATCCCGGCTCGTACCGCTCGGTTTACGGCGGCTATCACCATTACACAGGAGGCAAATGAGATGAACCTCGTTCCGCTCGGCAACATCGTCGCTGCACTGGTCTTCGCGTTTATCGGAATATTCATCTTCATCATCGCGTTCATGGTGATGGACAAGCTCACGCCTTATCATCTTTGGAAAGAGATCGTGCAAGAGCACAACATGGCGCTCGCCATTCTTGTCGGCGCCATGTCTCTGGGCATCTGCATCATCATTGCTGCCGCGATCCACTAGCTTATGGGCATCCTGGTGTTCATTTCCGTGCTGCTGGTCGCGGCTTGCGGCCTCATCTACGAACTTGTCGCCGGCACGCTCGCCAGCTATCTCGTCGGAGACAGCGTCTTTCAATTTTCCACCATCATCGGCACGTATCTTTTCGCGATGGGCATCGGCAGTGCTCTTTCCCGCTACATCAATCGCGGTCTCGCGAATCGCTTTGTGTGGATCGAGCTTCTCCTCGGCGTGATCGGCGGCTTTTCCTCCGCGCTGCTGATGCTTGCGTTTGCCTTCACACAGGGTTTCGAATTGATTCTGTACGCGCTGGTCATGGTGATGGGCGTTCTGGTTGGGCTTGAGATCCCGTTGCTCATGCGCATCGTCCGCGATCGCTATCAGTTCCGCGACGTCATCGCGCACGTGCTCACCTTCGATTATCTCGGCGCGCTGGGAGCCTCGCTGCTGTTTCCGATTCTGCTGGTGCCGCGTCTCGGTCTGGTGCGCTCCGCGATGTTGTTCGGCTTGATCAACGCTGGCGTCGCGCTCTGGAGCACTTTTCTTTTCGCGAACCAGCTTTCCGCCACGCGCGACTTGCGCGTTGCCAGTCTCGCCGTCTTGTGCGCATTGGGCGCGGGACTTGCCGAAGCGAAACAGATCACCGCCACGGCCGAAGACAACATCTACGCCGACGAGATCATTTTTGCCCGCGACACCCATTATCAGCATCTCGTCCTCACGCGCTTCAAGGACGACTTGCGTCTCTTTCTCAACAGCCACCTGCAATTCAGTTCCCGCGACGAATACCGCTACCATGAAGCGCTCGTCCATCCCGGTCTTTCCGCTGTCCCGGCCCCGCGCCGAGTCCTGATTCTTGGCGGCGGCGATGGCCTTGCCGTTCGCGAAGTCCTGAAGTATCCGCAGGTCGAGAGCATCACGCTTGTCGATCTTGATCCCGAAATGACCAGAATTTTTTCCTCGAACCCCATGCTCACCAAGCTCAATGACAAGTCGCTGCTTTCCCCGCGCGTGCACGTCATCAACGCCGATGCGTTTCCGTGGGTCGATTCGAACGCGGATAGTTTCGATTTCATCGTCATCGATTTTCCGGACCCCACGAACTATTCGCTTGGCAAGCTTTACACCACGGCGTTCTACCGCGCCGTCTCGCGCCACCTCAGCGCGCAAGGATTTATGGTGGTGCAAAGCACTTCGCCGATGTTCGCCCGCGATTCCTTCTGGTGCATCGCGCAGACACTGAAGCAAGCCGGGCTGCAAACCCATCCCTACCACGTCTACGTCCCTTCGTTCGGCGAATGGGGCTTCGTCCTGGCCGGCACCCACGGATACACTCCGCCTACATCGCTGCCTGCCGGATTGCGTTTCGTCAGTGTTGCCGGCCTTCCCGCGCTTTTTCAGTTTCCGCCGGACATGGCGCCGCTCCCCATGCCCGCCAATCAGCTCAACAGCCAGGTGCTTGTCCGCACCTACGAGAACGACTGGAAGGACATCAGTCATTGAAGCTTGGCCGCCGCAAGTTCCTCGGTCTTGGCAGCGCGGCGCTCGTCGGTCTTTCCCTCAAAAGTGAACGAAAGATCGAAGGCGGGTTCGTCAACGATTCCCTCCACATGGGCCATCTCTTGCGCGATCGCGCCTCTTTCCCCGCCGCGAAGCGCACCGAAAAATATTCACTCGTAATTGTGGGTGGCGGAATCGCCGGCCTCAGCGCTGCTTGGCGCCTTCGCAAGCGCGGCTTCACCGATTTCGTCCTTCTCGAAATGAATCAGCAACCAGGCGGCAATGCTCGCTGGGGAGAAAACGAAGTCACTGCCTATCCGTGGGCTGCCCACTACGTTCCTGTCCCCGGCCTAAAAGCCGAATACCTCCGCGAACTCTTCGAAGATCTCGGCGTATTGAAAAACGGCCAGTGGGAAGAACGGTATCTCGCTTTCTCGCCGCAGGAACGTCTCTTCCTTTACGGCCGCTGGCAGGAGGGCATCGAGCCCGCAGTAGGCCTCACTCCAAAAGACCGCGACCAATTTCAGCGTCTCGAAAACCTATTCAGTGAATTTCGCAAGAGCGGTTCATTCACCGTTCCTCTCGAATTGGGTCTCTCCTCGAAATTTCAGGATCTCGACCGCATGTCTTTTTCGCAGTGGCTTCGCCAAAACGGTTTCGATTCCCGCCTGCTGAACTGGTACATGAACTACGCCTGCCGCGACGATTACGGCGCGCTCGCGAGCGATACGTCCGCCTGGGCCGGCATTCATTATTTTTCTTCCCGCGAGTCCGAGGAAAAAGGCCCGCTCACCTGGCCCGAAGGCAACGGCTGGATCACCCGCCGCCTCCTCGAACGCGTCGGCGAAAACATTCGCACCAGCCAGATGGTGCACCGCATCACGCAGAACCGCCGCGGCGCAAGTGTCTTCGCCGGCGAAACAGAGTTTCAAGCCGAGTTCGTCGTCTTCGCCGCCCCTACTTTTCTCGCTCCTTATCTTCTGGAAGATTTTCCGCGCCTCCGCGATTTTGTCTACTCCCCCTGGCTCACCGCCAATCTCACGCTCGATCGCTACCCCGAATCTCGTGGCGCCGAGCCTTCTTGGGACACCGTCTTCCTCGATTCCCCCACGCTCGGCTACGTCGACGCCATGCACCAGAGCCTGCGCACGCACCTTGACCGCACCGTCTGGACCTTTTACTGGGCTCTCGCCGAAGGCGCACCCGCGCAAAACCGCCAGCTCCTCCTCGAAAAGGATTGGGCCTACTGGAAAGAAGCCATTCTCCACGACCTCGAACGCGTCCACTCCGACATTCGCCCGTGCGTCTCCCGCATCGACATCATGCGCATGGGCCACGCCATGATCCGCCCCGCCGTCGGTGCGATTTTCTCCGAAGAGCGGCGCCGCCTGACGCATCTGAATGGCCGAATCCTCTTTGCCAACTCCGACCTGAGCGGCATTTCCATTTTCGAAGAGGCCCAATACCACGGTGTCGAAGCCGCTCAAAAAGTGTTGAGGCGACTTCACGGCTAACCTCGGAAGCAAATACCCCTCTCAATGGCAACACTCTTTTCTGTAACCTTTCCGCAGCAGGCCACTCTCACTAACCAGCGCAGGGATCGGCCTGTCCGGCTCCCGAAAGGAATACGAACGCCGGCTGGCCAAATTCCAGCATCCAATTTAGATAGATGTACGTAATATGATTGTGAAGCCGAAACGGCCCAGAAGAGTGGGAGGAAAGAGATGTTGATTCGCAAAGCTCCAGATTTGACGTATGCCGATGTCACGCCCAAGTCGGTCTATCTGGACCGCCGCAAATTCCTCCGCGCTATGGGGATTGTTGGCGCCACCGCTGCCGCAGGCAAGAGATTGTTCGACCTGGCATGGCCATCACCAACTGCACTTGCCGCGACGAAGCTCACCGGCTTTGCCAAGAGCCCGTTCAGTACCACGGAAAAGCAGAACACCTTCGAAGATGTCACCCACTACAACAATTTCTACGAATTCGGCACCGACAAGGGCGATCCTGCAAGAAACTCCAAGAACTTCAACACCTCCTCGTGGTCGGTCTCCGTCGAAGGCGAAGTAAAAAAGCCCCGCAAGTTCTCCATGGACGAAATCCTGAAAATCGCCCCGCTCGAGGAACGCATCTACCGCCACCGCTGCGTCGAAGCCTGGTCCATCGTTGTGCCCTGGATTGGTTTCTCCTTCAGCAATCTCGTCAATCTCGTTGAGCCCACGCCAAAAGCTCAATTCGTCGCCTTCCAAAGCTATTTCGATCACGGGCAGATGCCGCAAGCAAAATACGCCGGAATCGACTTTCCTTATGTCGAAGGCCTGCGCATGGACGAGGCCATGAACCCGCTCGCTCTTCTCTGTGTCGGAATGTATGGCGAAACGCTTCCGAATCAGGACGGCGCACCCGTTCGCATGGTTCTCCCGTGGAAGTACGGTTTCAAGAGCGTCAAGTCGCTGGTCAAAATTAAATTCCAGCAGAAGATGCCGCCCACGACCTGGAACCTCTCCGCGCCAAGCGAGTACGGCTTCTATTCGAACGTGAATCCAACGGTCGACCACCCACGCTGGACCCAGTCCAAGGAACGCCGTCTCGGCGAAATCTTCAAGCGCCCCACGCTCATGTTTAATGGTTATGGCGATCAAGTCGCCAGCTTGTATAGCGGCATGGACCTGAAGAAAAATTATTGAGCCCGGATCAGCGCGTGCGCAAACTTCTCTCCAGCAAATGGACCAAAGTTGTTCTCTTCCTACTCTGCCTTGTGCCGCTTGGCGCGCTGGCCTGGCGCGCCTTTAGTGGCGGCCTGGGCGCCAATCCCGTCGAGTTCGTTCAGCACGCCACCGGCGACTGGATCTTGCGCTTTCTCGTCTTCACCCTGGCCATCACCCCACTCCGCAAACTTCTCCATCTGCCTGAGCTCATCCGCTTTCGCCGCATGCTCGGTCTTTTCGCTTTTTTTTTCGCGTGCCTGCACTTCCTCACCTACATCGGTCCCGACCAATCCTTCGATCTTTCGGCCATGTGGAAAGACGTGGCCAAGCGCCGCTACATTACCGTCGGCTTCGCGGCTTTCGTGTTGCTCATCCCTCTGGCGATTACTTCCACTTCGGGCTGGATTCGCCGCCTGGGCGGCAAGCGCTGGCAGCAGCTTCATCGCGCCATTTACGCCTCTGCCGTCCTCGGCGTCATTCATTACTATTGGCTGGTAAAATCCGATGTGCGCAAGCCGCTTTTCTACGGCGCGCTGGTCGGAATTCTTCTTCTGTGGAGATTGGGCGATTGGTTTTTCAAACGGAGAAGCCAGGCCCCCGTGCGCATCACCGCCCCAGGTGTCTCAGTGAACGGCTGAGGAATCTACTGTCGGCGAGGTGTCGCTGAATTCCACTCCCCAGAAGCGCGGCGCCGGCGTAAGAAATTCGATGCCCACGCGCTGTCCATTGTCCCCAGGATCACCCAGATAGACGATGCGGCATTCCTGCTCTTCCTGCGTCTCCGGATTGGTAATCACCAGCATCTCTCCGTTGTCCACCTCATGCTTCAGCATCAAGAGGCCGCCATGGCCGTTGACGACCACGGTTTCGCAAGTTTCACGGAACTTCTTTCCGTTGTGCCCGCGGCCCTGCGCCTGCACGCGCATCTTATGAAACACGCGCGAGCTTCGCCGGGGAGAGGCTGCTGTGACTTGGCTCATAGCCCCCATCTTCGAACGCCCCCCGTCTTACCGTCAATCTGTCCCTCCGGACAGGTGTTCCCCAACCGCAACCTGGCGGAAGGCCGATAATGGATACCTCTCCTTTAAGCGCGGTACCTCGTCAAGCGATACCCGTTCGGCCGCTCTTGTAGCACTTCCCTGCACCCGTTTACTAAGCTTTGTGGACCACGATGGCACATGTCCGACTGCCCGGAAGCGGCCCGTCGCTATGGGAGCCTATGCCTTCGTGCTATTCGCCCTGCTGGGGCTGGGGCTTCGAAGCCAGTATGTCGACAAGCACGATGCGGGAGTTGCGCAACAACTGGCAAAGCAAAAAACCGAAGAAGAGGAATACACGCGCAAACCATTTGAGCCTGAGCTTTCTTCCGCTTCGCTTGCTGCGGCAAATGTGGCGCCTGCCGATCCACTGGCCGCGAAAGGAAAGACCATATTCGAGGCGCAATCCTGTAACGCATGCCACGGTGACAGCGGAATGGGCACGGCCGCCGCCCCTGCTATTGTTGGCATCGCGGCTAAGATTCCACCCGCTCAGTTGGCTGAACTTCTTAAGCATCCCACCGCAAAGATGAACACGGGTGGCATGCCCCCGGTGGACCTGCCGCCAGATGATTTGAAGGCGCTGATCGCTTACGTTGAGAGTTTCAAATGACCCAAGTACCTCACGTCACTGGCTGCGCGCACTTTTTGGATTCCAGCATCCAGCTGCCACAGAAGTTCCGATCTCGCGAGTTACTATTGCTTGGGCTGCGTGGCCGTAAGGCCGGGAACTAAGCAGATGACCCAGTGCCCGGAACCCGTTTGCTTGTGCGTAAAGCTGTGGCGGCCCTAAGATAGACGAGCGGCTACGGCGTCTCATGCGAAACTTCGTATTCTTTCCGCGGCCGCAAACATTCGCATCGCGTTTTGCGCATTCATGCTGGAAAGGACTCATGTCCCCTGAGGGCCTCTTATGAATCTTGCTGAGTTTATTGATGGTCGCCGCGACCAGCATCTGGCGGAGCTGTCCGAATTTCTGCGCATTCCGAGCGTCAGCGCTAAGAGCGAGCACAAACCGGATATCGAGCGCGGTGCGAACTGGGTTGCGGGCAATCTCCGCGCCGCCGGATTCAAAAAAATTGAGATCGTCCCGACGAGTCTCCACCCGCTCGTCTACGCGGAATCTTTGGAAGCTCCCGGCAAGCCAACCATCCTCTTCTACGGGCATTACGACGTGCAGCCTCCCGAACCACTCAATCTCTGGACCTCGCCGCCGTTCGAACCCACCGTGCGCAACGGCAATCTCTTTGGACGCGGTACCGCTGACGACAAAGGCCAGGTCCATATCCACCTGAAAGCGCTCGAATCCCTGCAAAGAGTAGACGGCAAACTTCCCATCAACGTAAAGGTCTTGATCGAAGGGGAAGAAGAAGTCGGGAGCGTCAGCCTCTGGAATTACGTTCAGAAGAACAAGGAAAAGCTAAAGGCCGACGCGCTTGTCGTCTCCGATACTTCTATGCTAGGCAAGGGCGTTCCCTCCATCACTTACGGTTTGCGCGGCCTGAACTATTACCAGATCGAATTGACCGGCCCGGAGCGCGATCTGCACTCCGGCGTATATGGTGGTGCCGTCCCCAATCCGCTCACCATCTTGACGGAGCTGTTCGCGAAACTTCACGATAAGAATTATCGGGTCGCCGTGCCGGCGTTTTATGACCGGGTAGCAATGGTTTCGAAAGCTGAACGCAAAGCCCTCAACGCGCTGCCCTGGAAGAAAAAGGATTTTGAGAAAGCGGTCGGCGCACCAGGCTATTTCGGAGAGAAGGGTTTTACCACCGTCGAACGGCTCTGGACTCGGCCGACATTCGAATTGAACGGCATCTGGGGCGGCTATCAGGGAGAGGGCGCCAAGACCGTCATCCCGTCAAAAGCCTTTGCTAAATTCTCCACGCGTCTCGTCCCCAACCAGAATCCTCACAAGATCGCCAAACTCGTGGAAAAGCACATTCGAAAGCTCTTGCCGAAAACGGTCCACTGCAAGTTTGAAGTCTTGAGCAGCGGAAAACCTTGGGTAGCTTCCTACAACGATCCGATTTTCAAAAAAGCACAAAACGCCCTGGAAAAGGGCTTCGGCAAGAAAGCCGTTTTCATCCGCGAGGGCGGTTCCATCCCTTTCGTAACCCAAATGCACGACACCTTCAAAGTGCCGTGCGTTTTGATCGGCTTCGGTCTGCCCGACGAAAACGCTCACGCCCCCGATGAGCACATCGCGCTGGAGAATTATTTCGGCGGCATCAGGGCCATCGCCCATTTCTACGCGGATCTCGCTACTGTCTAAGCGGATTTCTCGTTTTAGGGGCGCAGCCGCGTCGGTCGGCCCGATATGACCATTCGAAAGCCCCTTCGAATGGCCAGCGGGAAGCCCCGAAACCGCATTTTTAGCGGTGATTTCCACACGCCCCCGAGAAACTTGCATTTTTTCAGCCTTTTTCGCGATTTTTCCTTGCGTTCCGCGATTCCCTTGGCTATAGTTCCTCGCGGCCCGAGTTTTTTCGGTGAAAATCAGGGGTAGTCAGCTCGCGGCCTGCTTCGATCGTATCGGAGTGGAAAGTAAAATCAGGAGGATAAGCAGACTAGATGGCAGCCAAGCCACTGAGCAAAACCAAGGTTGTGGGACACATCGCCGAGAAAGTCGGCACAGCGAAGAAAACCGCTGCTCTCTTCTTTGAAGAGCTGTTCAAGCTCGCCGTGAAGGAAGCCAAGGGCGCAGCGGGCAAATTCGTGATACCGGGGATCGGCCGCGTTGTGAAGGCGCACCGCAAGGCGCGCATGGGCCGCAACCCACAGACCGGCGAGGCGATCAAGATCAAGGCGAAGACCGTTGTTCGCCTGCGTCCGTCGAAGGCGTTTAAAGACGCCGTCCTGAAGTAGTCGCGGTTTCGTTCGAGTTTAGGCCCCCGGCAGCTTGAGCGATCAGGCTTTCGGGGGCTTTTCTCTTTCCAGTGCCCCGGTTTCGGTGAGCGGTGTTCCGTAAGCCAAAAACCAAGATTCCCAACTAAGAATCGTCTTACCGAAAACTCAACGCCAAGAAATGTTCTCAGAAAACTAACAACTAAGAACTGAGAACCGAATACTGAAAACGGAGAACTAAAAACACCGGCCGAAGAGCCGGCGAAATAAAGGTCAGAGTGTTTTAACGTAGGCGACGACGTCTTTGATTTGCGCGGGCTCGAGCGCTTCCTTCATGGGGGGCATCAGGGTGTCGCCGTTCTCGATCCACGTTGTCAGGGATTCCGTAGTGACTTTGTTGCCGTTCACGGTGAAAGTTTTGCGCTTGGAAATTCCCTTGAGTCCCGGTCCGATCTTCTTCGCGTCGCTGTCCGCGAAATGGCATATGGCACATTTCTTATCGAACACTTCCTTACCCCGCGCCGCGGAGCCAGCGGCCCCGGGACTCGCCGTGTTTTTTAACGATGCTTTTTTTGGCTGCTCCTGCGCCAGGAGTGCTCCGGCCACCGCCAGTGTTACGATCCCAAGAACCGCATAATCCCGCTTCACGATGCCCCCTCGTCTAATTGGTCGTTATCGCTGCTTGATGAAGCCACGCTAGTACCCAACTATTCTCTCTATTTGCGGTCCCAATTTCCACTCCTTACCCGTCACAAGGGACAGGTTCCTCTCCTGCACGCCCGGGACTTTCGTACTTTTGACCCTCGCAAGACCGTGTGCTAACTATGTGTCTATGAGCATGGAAACCCTCACGCGGGCGTGGGAAGTCCTACAAGACGCTTATCAGGCGCAGATGGAAGGCGATTACGACCGCGCCGTGGAGCTGTATCAATCGTCATTGGAGCTACATCCCACGGCCGAGGCCCATACCTTTTTGGGCTGGACCTATCATTTTCAGGGGCGCATCGAAGAAGCCATTGCGGAATGCAAGCGCGCCATCGAGCTCGATCCGGAATTCGGCAATCCCTATAACGATATCGGCGCGTATCTGATCGAGTTGGGCCGCTTCGATGAAGCCATTCCGTGGCTCGAGCGCGCCACGGAAGCGCTCCGCTACGAGCCGCGCCACTTTCCGCATTACAACCTGGGGCGCGCGTATCTCGGAAAAGAGATGTACAGCCACGCCACGCGCTGCTTCCAGGAAGCTTTGGAGATCGAGCCGCGCTATTCCCTGGCGCGCCAGGCCCTCGATTCGCTCCGCCGCATGGTGAATTGAAAAAAAGTAATCAGTTCTCAGTGATCAGTTTTCAGTTCAGAAAAAACCTCCCTAATAGATATGCCATGATTCCCTGACACAGCATGGTGGATGGAAGAGGTAACGGTGACTCGTGACTGGTGCGAAGTTCACGGTCGACGGTTCAAAGTTGAAAGTGGAAAGTTCAAAGCCAGACAAATCCTTCAAAAATATGACGGCACCGTGCAAAGTCATGACGACGGCTCCTGCGCGGAGGGTTTGACGACGCGGTCGTAAATCCAGAGCAGCAAGGCGGTCGCGATGCCCACGCCGGAAATCACCCACCAGACGCGCTGGGGTTGGTGCGCGACTTCGCCGAATTGGTGCATGACGCGGCCGCCGAACCACCCGCCGACGAGCGAGCCAATGCCAATGGGCAGGAATGCGAAGCCCATGTAGGTCCCTTGCTGTCCGGGAGGGGCGAGGCGGGAGATGTAATCGTAGTAGCGCGGCGCCTGAATTATCTCGCCTAGCGCGACAACCACCAGGGTGGCATAGACGGCGATCACGCTGGAGCGAATAGCCAGAATCGCAAACGCGAACATGGAAATGACTGTGCCAAGGATCACGGCGCTGAAGGGTGCCATTTTCTTTGTGGCCACACTCATAGCCACGGTGAGCGCAATCACAACGAGCGGCCCCGTCGAAAGCATGCGGTCCGTGTTGGTTGCGGGATTGATGTAATCGTGAACATAGAGGGGCAGAGAAATGAATTCCTGCCAGTAGACGATCCAATAACCGGAAAAAATCAGCAAAAATGCCATGAATTTGGGATTGCGGAGCACCTTGACGAAATTGTGCAGAGTCTCGGCGATGCTCGCGGTATTTGTTTCTCCGGAGCGCTGGGGTTCCTTGAAGAACACGAGCACGACGAAAAACATCAGAAAGACGCTCAGAGCCGCCATGCGGAACACGATGGCAGTTGGCAGGTGTTCGTTGATTAATCCTGCGAGCCAAGGTCCGATCGCGCCACCGATGTTCACCAAAGTGTAGTAGATGGAGTAGCCGATGGAGCGGACATTCTCCTTGGAGGCCCGCGCGGTCGTACCGACCACGCAGGGCTTCACCAGGGCGACCCCCAAGGGAGGCAGAACCAGAAGAATCGTCGCGAGAACTACCAGTGGCAAAAAGCTTCGTACCGGCGCAAGCCACGAAGATCCGATCGAACCAAGCAAGAAGTACGAGCCGGCAAGGATCAGATAGGCGAGGGAAAGAGCACGGCGAAAGCCGAGCCGGTCGGCGATTGCTCCGCCGAAGATAGCCAGGAACCATACCAGGCCGCCGAAGAGCCCGGTCAAGTTCGTGGCGCGCTCCGTCGGAAAGTTGAGGACTTCGTGAAGGTAGCGGGCCAAAGAGGCAAACACTGCGTAATAGGAGAGACGCTCGAAGAGCTCGGTAATATTGGCGACCCAGAAGGGGCGCTCGAAGCCGGTGCGGATTTCGTCGAAGCGCTGGCTGAAACTCATTTCTCCCCCGGATGGAAGCGCAGCGATTGTACTGGAGGCAGATATGGATGCAAGGAAGTAAGGGGGACACTGGGTTAGGAGGGTGGCACGACAGGTGGCAGGGCGCGAAGCGAGAAAAGTTTTTGGCTTTAAGGATGTGACACCCGGCAGTTTTCGTAAAAGCGGAATCTAAAGGAGTTACGGGCGTCACGGTTTGTAAGTGCTGAATCCAGAGGAGTTGGGGTGACGGAATTTTCGTCACAGTGGTGGTAGCAAGGATGGATGAAGAGTGGGAGTTCCCGAATGGGAAGAATGCGCCACCCCTCTGTTTTTTGTGAGTGTTGCATCTAGAGGGCTTAGTCCTGCTGTAAGCCTTTTGCAATACTTGCGGGGAAATCCATAAGTGTCGCATCTAAAGGACTTACGGGGCCGGGCTGCTGGCGAGAAAGTAACTGGATCGCATGGGAAGATTTTAGAGAAGTTAGAAGGACTACCGGGCGGGGGCGCATGGTTCGCAGGGGCACGGAGGAATCGTGCCAATTTAGCGAATTCATTATAGCATATTGGTACAGTATGTCAGTGATTATTTAAGTGATTTGTTTGCCCGGGGATGGCAGGATGGCTAGGTGGAGAGGAACGAGAAAACCGATTGAAACGGGCGCCCATTGAGAAAAGGGAAGAGGTACGGCAAGTTGCGAGGCAACTTATTGTTGGGCTTGAAGCATACAAAGGCTTAGGATTCACGGTCGTGGATAGCAGGCGGTGAGTTATGAGGCGAGCTGGTTTTTTGTTAGCGCTTGCTGTTTTGTGGGCGCTGCCGGGTTCCGCAGCCCTGAACCCGGACGACGTGGAGTTCCGGATTCGCTTTGTGAAGAGTAGCGTCGCGTACCACGCCGGGGAATCGATCAAGGTTGAGATTTCATTTTCCAGCCAGGCGGAGAAGAAATACCACGGACGTTGGATGTCGCCAAGACCGGAGTTTGGGAATGAAACACTTCAGGTTTCACCCATGGGTGGCGTGGTGGACCTTCGGGAGATGATTCGCGGCTGGGCTGGTTCATCCATCAGCAGTGACGGGTATTTGGGCACGGAGCCATACACCGAGCAACTGGACTTGAGTGACTGGTACCGGTTTCAGAGGCCCGGGCACTATTCGCTAACCATTACGAGCAAGGCGGTATCCCGAATAAAGAGCGCAGAAGAGGGTGGCGGCGAAGAGCATTTGGCGCTGGAATCGAATGTCCTGGAATTCGACATCGCACCCGCCGATCCTTTCTGGAGCGCAGCAGAGCTGGCCGATATCGAACGAGTGGTAGACCACTCGGAAGATCCGCAAGAGCTCTATCCCGCGTTACATCGCTTGGCGATCCTGGATACCCCGGCTTCCATCCGCAAGCTGATCGAGCTTTACTTGTCGCAGGGTCCGCAAGGAGATCGCTCGGGAAACCTGTACCGGGGATTGAACAACTCCTCACAGATCGATTTAGGGATTGAGTTGCTGGAATCCTCGTTGTCCGACGTGAGACGGAATCCTCGCGGATTGGGGGCCGATCTACTTGCGGAGTTTCAGGTCAGGAAAGAGCTGGGTCCCGTTCCGCGCCGTCCGGACGACCCTGAGAAAGTAAAAGAATGGGAACAGAAGATCGAGGAGCGCAACAAGGCACATGAAAAGTATTTCGCGAAGGCCAATACTTTGCTGCTGGCGAGCCTGAAGCGGCGGACGGGACCAGAGCGCAATGCGGCGACCTATGAAGCGTGGAACAACGCGGAACGTCAGAACGGACAGAAGCCCTCCGTGCCTGAGACTTTGTCCCGGCTCCGCTCCGAGGTATTGGCCGTAGCTCTGGAGTTGGGACCCGGCAATCGGGTTCAGATCCTTTATTCGATGTGGCCGACACAACCCCATGGGCAGCTTAGGCCGATTGTATTGAGCCTCGCAGAGAGTCGCTCCAAGGAAGACAGTTTTACTCTGGAGGAAGGATATAAGTTCTGGTGCGAGGGATGGCCTCTGGAGTGCGGCCCGGCCATTCTTTCTGATGCGATCCATCCCGGCACGCCAACGAGCAAGAACGCCGTTTTCCTGGTGGCCGAGGCAGAACACCCCGAGCTTGATGAGGCTCTGAGTGCGCAGCTGAAGGACCCGGAAATGCTGCGGAATTCGTGGGAATCGCAGAGGACTGCAGCGGTAGTATTGCGCGCAGGAAGCCGGAAACTGCAGCCTACGGTGGATGAATTGCTCAGCAAGTACACGGCTCAAGAGCGATACGCCTGCGAGATTGAGGCATATCTGATCGGCTATCTGTTCCGAGTTGCGCATGCGGATGCTACCAAGCGAATCACCGAAGAGACCCAGAGTGAGACTAAACCCTGCGGCACAGAATTGCTTCGAACGCTGCACCAGGTGCGCTACTCGGAAGAACTCATTCCCGTGGCCGTGAAGGCGCTGGGCTCACCCAACTTAGGAACGGCCGGTACGGCAGCGCTTTTCCTGGGAGCGCACGGGCCAGCATCCGCGGAAGAAAATTTGTGGCGGCGGCTCGATGTACTGCGAGAAAACTGGCGCGAGAGGGCCGCCGAATTGCGCGCGGCTGAGTCACGAATCCTGGAGAACGGGAAGCTTGGACAAACGGCGCAGCTCGAACAGGAGCTCGTTTCCGGCCTAGTAACCGGCACGAATTGGAAGCTCACCTCCGAAGAGCGAGAACGCCTGCGCCAAGGCTGTCTCACCGATAAATGCCGCGAGATTGCAGACGGGAAAATGTCCTTCGGGTTCTAAGGCACCCTTCGACTCGACTCCATTAGATTTCTCCCAGCGGGTACGCCACCAGCGAGCGCTCGAATAAGGGTAAGGCGAACGGGACCGAGTTGAGGAGGTCACAGTGATGTAGAGGCATGTATGGGCGATCGATGGGGCGTAGTGGCGCTTGGCCCGACGCGGGGGGTGGGCCTTACGAAGAGCTGTGCCGAGAGAGGTTACCACAGGAGGGGGAGGGGCGAGTGCGGAGGCAGTTAGTCGGAGTAGCCGGGGAGGTCGGTCGCGGCGGATCAATCACTCATCTTTATCGCGATACTCGCCGGGAACATCATCCTGGGGGACTTCATGCGTGTGAACTTCGCTCTCGTCGGCGTCGCCGGCGTCTTGCACGCCCTTCACCGCTTCGGCCTCGAAGGCGTTTCCTTCTTCGAGCAACTCGTCCACACTTTCCGAATCCGCACCTTCGAGGCTGGACAATCCCTGCAAATCTCCGGATTGGCCGCCAGAGCGTGCTGCCAGTCCCTCCGGTGCATATGCCACGGTATCCACGGTTTGGCTTTTTCCCCGAACCGGTTTCTTAGCGGCGCGCGCGGTTTTCCTAGCGGCAGTTTTCTTGGCGGCGGCTTTCGTTTTCGCTCGCGCTTTTTTCGGAGCGACCTTCTTCGTTAGCTTCGCTTTCTTACCCGCAATTTTCTTCGTCTGCTTCTTTTTGGTCTTCTTTTTGGGGGCCATACGCGCAGTGTACCACCGGTCGGCCATTCCCGGCGCCGCGGCTACAAGAAGCCGGCGAAGAGAACGGGGATGAGGGACGGGCGATGAAACGGTGTGCTAGCATCGGGAATTGCGTCGGTGAGTTGAGCGTACACCTATACGCCGAATCGCAAGAGAACGGACCGGTCTAAAAGACCGGCCACTACACAGAGCGGCCCGCCTCAGAAGGCGGGCCCTACAAAGGCAAGATGCAGGAATGGCGGGGACGATGAAGGCGTTGCGGAAGGTGCAGGCGGCGAAGGGCTTGCAGATGGATACGGTCGCGGTGCCTTCCATTGGGCCGACGGACGTGCTGGTGCGGGTGAAGACGGCGTCGATTTGCGGGACGGACCTGCACATTTACGGGTGGGACCGCTGGTCGCAGGGGCGCATCAAGCCGCCGGTGACGCTGGGGCATGAATTCTGCGGCACGGTCGAGCGGGTGGGCGACGAGGTGCGCGCGGTCAAGCCGGGCGATTTCGTCAGCGCGGAGATGCACGTCAATTGCGGGCATTGCCACCAGTGCCGGGTGGGCGAAGCGCACATTTGCCAGAACCTGCGCATCATCGGGATCGATCAGGACGGAGCGTTCGCGGAGTTCGTGAAGATTCCGGCGACGAATATCTGGAAGCTCGACGCGGCGATTCCCGAACATTACGGGGCGATTCTCGATCCGCTGGGGAATGCCGTGCATACGGTGCTGGCCGGGCCGGTGGCGGGGCAGACGGTCTTGATTACCGGCTGCGGGCCGATTGGATTGATGTGCATCGCGGTGGCCAAGGCTTGCGGGAGCTCAACGGTTTTTGCTACGGAAACAAATGAGAAGCGGCGGGCGATGGCGAAGAAAATGGGCGCGGACGTGGTACTGAATCCCGCGGCGGAGGATGCGGTTGGAAAAATTCTGGCGGAAACGAATGGCACGGGAGTCGATGCGCTGCTGGAAATGTCCGGGAATCCGACGGCGATTCAGCAGGGATTTAAATCGCTGCGAGCGGGCGGGCGAGCTTCGTTGCTGGGGATTCCGACGGAAAATGTGCCGCTGGATCTGGTGAACGACGTGATTTTCAAGGGTGCCACGGTGCAGGGGATCTATGGGCGGCGAATGTATGAAACGTGGGTGCAAATGACGGCGCTGCTGAAGGCGGGGCGGCTGAATCTCGAGCCGCTGTTCGGCGAGCGGGCATCGCTTGACAAATTCGAAAGCGCCTTCATCCTGCTTCAGGGCGGCCTGGCGGGAAAGATCTTGCTGTATCCGAACGGCATGCCACGCTGAACGAATTGACCTCCCTGCTTTGCGTTCAAAATGTTTGCTCACAGCAACGAGCTGGCGCAAAATAGTTCTTCCCCAAGCCGAGTCCACCTTAGGAGCGCCATCATGTCTAATGCCGCAGCGATCATATCGAAACAGAATCCCTTGCAATACATTTCCGACCAGCTGAAGGAGATGCGCGAAAAGGGCGTGGCGTCGAAGCTGCGCGTGCTCGAAGGCGAGCAGAAGCCGGCGTGCATATTCGACGGGAGGGAGGTGATCAACCTCGCTTCGAATAACTACCTGGGGCTGACCACGCACAAGGCGCTGCGCAAGGCGGCACTGGACGCGGTGAAGAGGTACGGCGTAGGCGCCGGGGCGGTTCGAACGATTGCCGGCACGATGAGACTGCACATGGAGCTGGAGGAGCAGATCGCAGCCTTCAAGAACGTGGAAGCATCCGTGGTGTTTCAATCGGGTTTTACGGCCAACGCGGGAACGGTTTCAGCGGTGCTTGGCAAGGAAGACCTGATCATTTCCGACGAGCTGAATCATGCTTCGATCATCGATGGTGCGCGGCTTTCGAAAGCGACCATCAAAGTTTTCAAGCACAAGGATGTGAAGGACTGCGAGCGCATCCTGCAAGAGAACGCAAATTTTCCGGGAAAGAAGCTGATTATTACCGACGGCGTTTTTTCGATGGACGGCGATATTGCGCCGCTGCCGGAACTGTGCGAACTTGCCGAGAAATACAACTGCATCATGATGGTGGACGACGCGCACGCTTCGGGCGTGCTGGGCCGCGGCGGGCGCGGGACCGTGGACCATCATCAGTGCCACGGGCGCGTACACATCCAGGTGGGAACGCTGAGTAAAGCGATCGGCGCGATGGGCGGGTACGTTTGCGGCTCGCGCGATCTGATCGATTTTCTGTATCTCCGCGCTCGGCCTTTTCTTTTTTCGACTTCGCATCCGCCCGCTACGGCGGCGGCTTGCCAGGCGGCATTCGCGCTGCTCGCTTCTCCGGAAGGCGAAAAGCTGGTGAAGAAACTCTGGGCCAATACGAAGTTTTTCAAGCGCGAATTGAAGAGGCGCGGTTT
>Ga0137418_10002452_pt1 | contig 17017 bp, 19 predicted proteins | sample CZODoug3_1_2_16f_FD_122242 | JGI IMG/M metagenome (GOLD analysis project Ga0137418, IMG submission 122242) | Vadose zone soil fungal communities from Angelo Coast Range Reserve, California, USA - CZODoug3_1_2_16fungal (Hybrid Assembly) | ecosystem: Environmental > Terrestrial > Soil > Vadose... | reverse complement strand
CGCGGGCTCGACCTGACCGGGTACGAGGACGGCACCGAGAACCCGAAGGGAAAGAAAGCCGCCGAGGCCGCGATCGTGCGCGACAAGCGGGCGGGATTCGGAGGCGCGAGCTTCGCCGCCGTGCAGCAGTGGGTGCACGACCTGGACAAATTCGCTGCGCTGCCGCGCAAGGACCAGGACAACAGCATCGGCCGGCGCAAGAGCGACAACAAGGAGCTCGGCAACGCGCCGCCTTCGGCGCACGTGAAGCGCACCGCGCAGGAGACCTTTTCGCCCGAAGCCTTCGTGCTGCGGCGCTCGATGCCCTGGGCGGATGCGACCCGCGCGGGACTCGTGTTCGTCGCCTTCGGCAAATCGCTCGACGCCTTCGAAGCGCAGCTGAAGCGCATGGTCGGCGCCGAGGACGGCACCGCCGACGCGCTGTTTACGTTTACCCGCCCGGTGACGGGTGTGTACCTGTGGTGTCCGCCGGTGAGGAAGGGGCGGATCGATCTGAGAGCGATCGGGTTGTAGTGGCAGTCAGGCTCACATTGCAATGAATTACTCGCCGATCGCTCTCCTTGCTGCCGTAGTGTGCGTTGGAATACCTCGATCGGAAGCCGCCGACGAACGAACACTCGATCAGTACCGCAGCGAACTCCAGGGGCTACGAACCGAAATTCAAGGGATTGTCGGAGATGCCGCCTGTACTTACGATTCCGAGTGCAAGGCTATCGGGTATGGATCAAAACCATGCGGCGGGCCAAGCAGTTATCTGCCGTACTCGGTAAAGAACACGGACGTGCCTTTGCTTGAAGGAAAGGTACAACAATTTAACGCGCTGCAGAGGGCGTACCAGGGAAAGCTGCGGATTTTTTCAGACTGCATGGTGGTCCCCAAGCCCGTCGTTGCGTGCGAGCAGAAGAAATGCACGAAGCTGCCAAAGGGGCCGCGCCCCGCTCAACGCGAACCTTAGCCTGGCATCCACAACAATGCGCGCCAAAAAGACATCCGCCAGATGCGAGGGCGTACGCCTCTCAATTGAGCGAAACGGCAAAGAGGTGGCCCGCGCTTACCTCTTTCTGATGTGGAACAGCCTACACGAGGCGCCTTTCGGCCTTCTGGAAGATGTGTATGTCGATGAAACCGTGCGTGGTTCCGGTCTGGGTACGGAGATCGTAAATGCCGTGGTTATAGAGGCGAAAGAGCGCGGATGCTACAAGCTGGTCGCAACAAGTCGATATGCGAGACCGAGGGTTCATGAGCTTTATGTGCGTCTCGGATTCAAGGATCACGGAAAAGAGTTCAGGATCGACCTCTAGAGTTCCGCGCGCCGCCTGCGTCGGCACTACTGACAAATCACTTCGTTGAAGGACACACCGACGCATGGGCATCACGATTGACGTAACGGATATAGTCGATGACAAGGTTCGGCAGACAATTCTCGAATTCCTTCTGCAGTACAACGCTGAGAGAACTGGGCACCGTGATCAACGGCCGCTTGCAGTACTGCTCAGCGACCAAAAGCGCGAGATTATCGGTGGTTTGTTGGGGCGCACTGGTTACGGATGGTTGTTCGTCGAGATCGTATTCGTTCCGCCGTCGCTGCGAACGCGCGGTCTTGGGAGAGAGTTGATGCTACGTGCCGAGGCTGAAGCGATAGCTCGTGGCTGCCACAGCGCATGGCTTGATACGTTCGAGTTTCAAGCGCGCGGTTTTTACGAGCGCCTGGGCTACAGTTGCTTTGGTGAGCTCAACGATTATCCGACCGGTTTCTCGCGCTACTTCATGACCAAGACTTTAGCGAGCGCAGTGGTGTCGGGTAACAACGGGTTGCAGAAGACCGTGATAGATTAAGTGCCAAGGCACATACGTCAGCGCGCGGCCGCTGGTCGGCCACAGTCTCGTTATTGATGGTGGTCTACAGGCTTGAGGAGAAGCAGTCGTTGAAACCTGCACGTCAATCTCCCCCCACCGCCGTCGCCGCGGCGATCCCGCTGCGCACGGCGGCTTCCAGCGTCCCCGGGTATTCGCTCGCCACGTAGTCTCCCGCGAGCATCAGGCCGGAAATTGCGGTAAACGCTTCGGGTCGTTCGAGCGCCGGCGTGCAGGAAAACGTCGCGCGCTTTTCCGTGATGACCTGCGACCATTGCGGTGAAGGCAGCTCGCCGAGCGCCGCTTTCAGCTCGATCCCGATCCGCGCCGTCAGCTCTTCCTTCGTGAGCTGCTCGTGTGCGCCCGACGCGCTGATCACTGCCGCGAGCAGGCCCTTCGGCCCGCCGAGCCGGCCGCGGTCGAACACCCACTGCGCGATTCCCCCGCTGAAGCCGAGCATGGGCGCGGGCAGCGATACCGATTCGGGATACTTGAGGTAGCAGGTGACGATCGGCTCGTACGCGAAGGCGTTGATCGTGGAAAGCGCATCGTCGAGCGCGGACATTTGCACCAGCAGCTGCCCCGCCTGGTGCGGCCCGCAGGCGATCACCACGCAGGGGAACGTTTGCGTGTCGTTGAGTCGGAACCCGCCCGGGACGCGCGCGACGCGGCGCACCGGCGTGCCCAGTTCGATCGCGCCGCCGTGCGCTTTCACGTACTCGGCGGCGGGCTCCGGAAAGAGGCGGCCCAGGTCGGTGCGCGCGATCAGCAGATCGCTCGCCGCGCGCGCGCCCGTGAGGCCGTCGCGCAGCACGTTCACGAAGACCTGCGCGGAGGCGCGCTCGACCGGCGTATTGAGCGCCGAAACGCACAAGGGTTCCCAAACGCGGGCGCGCAGCGCGCCGGCCTGAGAGTGCTCGTCGAGCAGACGCGTCACGCTGCAGTCGGGCACCACGCGGAATTTCCGCAGGCGCAGGGAAGTCAGGAAGCGCATCGCCGCCAGCGCCTCCGAGAAAGCGAGCTTTCTCGCGCAGAACAGTGCGGCGAGCAGGTTGAACGGGTAGGGGAGCCGCGGCGCGCGCAGGTGAAAGCCGTCGGCATAGCGCAGCTCGAATGGCAAGCGCAGAAGAAGCTCGTCCGGGTCGGCGCCGACCTGGCGCATCAGGCGCAGCGTCTCGCGATACGCGCCGATCAGGACGTGCTGGCCGTTGTCGAGGTCGACGCCGTCGACGCTCACGCGGCGCGCGCGGCCGCCCAGGCTGCGCGAAGCTTCGAACACGGTGACGGGGACACCTTGCTCCGCGAGCGTGACGGCGGCAGCGAGCCCCGCCCAGCCGGCGCCGACGACGGCGACGCGGCTCAAACCGTGACCCAGGTTCGCCACGCGATCCAGAGTTTGCGGATCGGGGTCAGCGCCGTGCGCTGCTGGAGGACCCGGTAATCGTCGCCGGCGATTTCGTCGAGCAGCGCGCGATAGATCGCAGCCATCATCAGGCCGGGGCGCTGCGCGCGGCGGTCTTCGGCCGGGAGTATCTCGAACGCCTCGTCATAGCAGCGCCGGGCACGCTCGGCCTGGAAGCGCATCAGGCGCACGAAGCTCTCGGTGTGATTCGCGTTGAGAATATCCGCCGCCGTCACTCCGTATTCCTTCAACTCGTCCAGGGGAAGATAGATGCGGTTTTTCCGCGCATCCTCGCCGACGTCGCGGATGATGTTGGTGAGCTGGAACGCGAGTCCGAGCTTTTCGGCGTACTCCCGCGTCCTCGGGTTGCGGTAGCCGAAAATGCCGGCCGCCAGAGCGCCGACCACCCCCGCCACGCGATGGCAGTAGAGTTGCAGGCCCGCGAAGTTCAGGTAGCGGTTCTGATTCAAATCCATTTCCATGCCGTCCATGATCTCGCTCATCTGAGCCTTGGTGATCCCGAACGGTTCGATCGCGGGGTCGAGCGCGAGCGTCACCGGATGCTGCGGGTTGCCCGCGAAAAGCCGGTCGAGCTCGCCGCGCCACCAGGCGAGCGTTGCGCGCGCCGCGGACGGATCGCTCGGCTCGTCCACCGCGTCGTCCACCTCGCGGCAGAAGGCGTAGAGCGCGGTGATCGCGCGCCGGCGTTCGGGCGCCAGAAAGAGAAACGAGTAATAAAAGCTCGAGCCGCTCTGCGCCGCTTTGTGCTGGCAGTATTCGTCGGGAGTCATTGCATCACCAGCGCGCGCGCGAGCATCAGCGGCCAGTCCCAGGGGCGCAACACCGGGCGACGGCGAAAAACGTTTCCGCGTGCCCGCTCGAGCTTCTCGAGGATCCTCAGACCTCCCTGAACTACGGTGCGGATCTCCAGTCCGATGCGTCCCGGCAGCCGCCCGGCGAGCGGCGCGCCAAGTGACATCAGCCGCCGCGAGCGATCGATCTGGAAACGCATCAGGTCCCACCAGCCGCCGGAGGCGTCGCTCGCGGCGATCTGGTCTTCGGTCACGCCGAACCTCGCCATGTCTTCCTGCGGAAGATAAATGCGGTTCTTGCGGAAATCGATTTCCACATCCTGCCAGAAGTTGATGAGCTGCAGCGCCGAGCAGATCGCGTCGGAGCAGGCGACATTTTCATGGCCGGCTTCTCCGTACAAATACAGCATCAGCCGCCCGACGGGATCGGCCGAACGGCGGCAATAGTCCGTGACCTCGGCGAAGCTTGCATAGCGGATTTTCGTGACGTCCTGCGAAAAGGCATCGAGGAGGTCGTAGAACGGTGCGAACGGGAGGCGATAAGCCGTCGCGACTTCGCCGAGCTCTCGAAACAGAGACGACGCCGGGGGATGGCCGGCCTCGAGCCGGCGCAGCTCCGCGCGATAGCCTTCCAGGTAGGCGAGGCGCTCCGCGGGCGCAAGAACGCCTTCGTCCGCGAAATCGTCCGCCGTGCGGGCGAATCGGTAGATCACCGACACGGGGTGACGGAGCGCTGCCGGAAGCAGCACGGAAGCGACCGGAAAGTTTTCGTAATGGCCGACCGACATATCCCTATTTTTCAAAGGGTTTCAGCCTCTTAGGCTGACAGTATAGGGCGCTTTGCTGTAGAATGGCACGCACATTGCGGGGTCCGGTCTGTCGTTAGCCCGCGAAGGTGGCGGAATTGGTAGACGCACTGGATTTAGGTTCCAGCGCCGCAAGGCTTGGGGGTTCGAGTCCCTTCCTTCGCACCAACGAACGGGGTTTTCGGGGATGCAAACGAGCATCGAAGCGTTAAGCAGGCTGGAGCGGAGGCTCAACATGGCGGTTCCGGCCGAGCAGATCGACCGCGAAGTCGACCAACGGCTGCGCAAGCTCTCGCGCACCGTGCGCATGGACGGTTTTCGCCCGGGCAAGGTTCCGCTCAAGATCGTCGCGCAGCACTACGGGCCGCAGGTACGCTCGGAAGTGATCGGCGACGCGGTGCAAAAAGCGTTTTCCGCGGTGGTCCAGGAACAGAAGCTGAAGGTCGCCGGCTATCCGCGCATCGAACGCAAGGAGGGCGGCGACGGGAAACAGCTGACCTTCAGCGCTACTTTCGAGATCTACCCGGAGGTCAAGCTCGGCGATCTGTCGGCCGTCAAGATCGAGCGGCCCAGCCACGCGGTGGACGACGCCGACGTGGACCGCACGATCGAGATCCTGCGCAAGCAGCGCGTGAGCTGGGAAGCCGCGGGACGCGCGTCGCAGCCGGGTGACCGGGTCACTGTGGATTTCACGGGGCGCATAGACGGGAACGAATTTCCCGGAGGCAGAGGCAGCGCGATGGCCGTGGTGATCGGGGAGGGCCGTGTGTTGCCCGATTTCGAGGCCGGGCTCACCGGCGTCAGCACCGGCGAACAGAAGACTTTTCCGGTGGTTTTCCCCGCCGACTACCCCGGCAAAGAAGTCGCCGGAAAGAGCGCAAGTTTCGAGGTCAGCGTGCAGAAAGTCGAGGCGCCCAAGCTCCCGGCAGTCGATGCCGAGTTCGCAAAATCGCTCGGCGTGACCGACGGCGATATCGTGAAGATGCGCGAGGAGGTCAAGGCCAACGTCGAGCGCGAAGTCAAGAAACGCGTGGAGGGCGAGGTCAAGCAGAAGGTCATGCAGGCGCTCATCGACTCGGCGACGCTCGAGCTGCCGAAGTCGCTCGTCGAAATCGAGCTGCAGCGCGTGGTGCAGCAGGCGCGCGCGGACCTCGAGGCGCGCGGCGTCAAGCTGGAAAGGCTGCCGGTGAATCCCGAGGCGCTCGAAGCGCAGGCGCGGCGGCGCGTGACGCTGGGACTCATCCTCGGCGAGCTGGTGAAATCGCACGAGCTCGGCGCCAAGCCCGAGCAGGTGCGTGCTCTGGTGACCGAGCACGCCCAGACCTATGAACAGCCCTTCGAAGTGGTAAGATGGGTCTACTCGGAACCGCAGCGTTTGAACGAGTTCGAGGGTCTGGCGGTCGAATCGAACGTCGTCAACTGGGTCCTCGAGCATGCCAAGGTGGAGGATAAGGCGATCAGCTTCGATGAACTGATGGGAGCGGCGAAATGAGCGGCATGACCTGGAACACCGGCGTGCCGCAGATCCAGGCGTCCAGCGGCGATCCGCAGGGCCTCGGCCTGATCCCCATGGTGATCGAGCAGAGCGGGCGGGGCGAGCGCGCCTACGACATCTATTCGCGCCTGCTCAAGGAACGGGTGGTATTCCTCGTCGGCCCGGTCAACGAGATCTCGGCCAACCTGATCGTCGCGCAGCTCCTTTTCCTCGAGTCGGAAAACCCCGACAAGGACATCTTCTTCTACATCAACTCTCCGGGCGGTTCGGTGTCCGCGGGGCTCGCCATCTACGACACGATGCAGTTCGTCAAGCCCGACGTCTCGACGCTTTGCGTCGGTCAGGCGGCGAGCATGGGCGCGCTGCTGCTCGCAGCGGGCGACAAGGACAAGCGCTTCTGCCTGCCGAACTCGCGGGTCATGATCCACCAGCCGATGGGCGGCTTCCAGGGCCAGGCGTCCGACGTCGAGATCCACGCCAAGGAGATCCTGTACCTGCGCCAGCGCCTGAACGAGATCATGGCGAAGCACACCGGCCAGAGCGTGGAGCGCATCTCGAAGGACACCGATCGCGACAACTTCCTTTCGGCGGAGGAGGCGGTGAAATTCGGCCTCGTCGACAAGGTGCTGACTTCACGGGCCGAGGCGGCAGCAGCAGCGGCCGCTTGAAGGCGGAAACGTCATGACCGAAAAAACCAGCGGCGAAAAACTTCTCTACTGCTCCTTCTGCGGCAAGAGCCAGCACGAGGTGAGGAAGTTGATCGCCGGGCCGTCGGTGTTCATCTGCGACGAGTGCATCGAGCTGTGCAACGACATCATCCGCGAGGAAAGCGCCGCGGACAAGGGCGGCAAGCCCTCCAAATCCGACCTGCCGACGCCCCGGGAAATCTGCGGGATACTGGACGAGTACGTGATCGGGCAGGAACTTGCCAAGAAGATCCTTTCGGTCGCGGTATACAACCACTACAAGCGCCTGAAGCACCTCTCGAAGAACGACGAGGTCGAGCTCGCCAAATCGAACATCCTCCTCGTCGGCCCCACCGGATCGGGCAAGACGCTGCTCGCGCAGACGATGGCGCGCCTCCTGAACGTTCCGTTCGTGATCGCCGACGCGACAACGCTCACCGAGGCGGGCTATGTCGGCGAGGACGTGGAGAACATCATCCAGAAGCTGCTCCAGAACTGCGACTACGACGTCGACAAGGCGAAGCGCGGCATCGTCTATATCGACGAGATCGACAAGATTTCGCGCAAGTCCGACAACCCTTCGATCACCCGGGACGTTTCCGGCGAAGGCGTGCAGCAGGCGCTGCTGAAACTGATCGAGGGGACGATCGCGTCGGTGCCGCCGCAGGGCGGCCGCAAGCATCCCAACCAGGACTTCGTACAGGTGGACACCACGAACATCCTGTTCATCTGCGGGGGAGCGTTCGACGGCCTGGAAAAGATCATCCGCAGCCGCTCCGAAAAGAGCGGCATCGGCTTCGGTGCGGACGTAAGAAGCCTGAAGAACGGCAAGGACATCAGCGAGATCCTCCGCACGGTCGAGCCGGAAGACCTCATCAAATACGGGCTCATACCCGAGTTCGTAGGGCGGCTGCCGGTCGTGGCGACGCTCGTGGAACTCGACGAGCAGGCATTGATCCAAATACTGACCGAGCCGAAGAACGCCCTCATCAAGCAATATCAGAAGCTGTTCGGCATGGAGGGAGTGGATCTGGAAGTGCGGTCGCAGGCGCTGCAGGCAATAGCCAAAAGAGCCTTGGCGCGAAAGACCGGGGCGCGGGGCCTGCGTTCGATCCTGGAACAGGTGCTGCTTGACCTCATGTTCGATCTTCCGACGATGGAGAATGTGAGCAAAGTCGTGGTGGACGAGAACACCATTATCGGCGAGGGCAAGCCCCTTCTCATCTACACCGAACCGCCGAAGGTGGCGGGCACGGCTTGAGCGACGGCTGTCGTCCCCGGCGGGGCGCGGCTTGAACGGGGGGCGCATCGCCCCAATGTAGCTTTTGATTCTTTTCCCCGGGAACGCCATGGCAAACGAGACCGCATCCGCACCGAACCAGTATCCGCTGCTGCCGCTGCGGGACGTGGTCGTGTTCCCGCACATGGTCATCCCGCTCTTTGTCGGACGGCCAAAGTCGATCAAGGCGATGGAAATCGCCATGGAAGCGGGCAAGAGCATCCTGCTCGTTGCACAGAAATCCGCGGCCAAGGACGAGCCCACCGCCGAGGACCTGTACAAGATCGGCTGCATTTCGAACATCCTGCAAATGCTCAAACTCCCCGACGGCACCGTCAAGGTGCTGGTGGAAGGCAGCCAGCGCGCCCGGATCCAGAGCATCGATGATATGCGCAGCCATTACGTTTCCGAGGCCACGGCCGTCCCGGCCGACGCGGGAGACGTCACCGAGATCGAGGCCATGCGCCGGGCGCTGATCGCTCAGTTCGACCAGTACGTGAAGCTGAACAAGAAAATCCCGCCTGAGATCCTCACTTCGCTTGCGGGAATCGAAGAGGCCGGGCGCCTGGCGGATACGATCGCTGCACATCTGCCGCTCAAGCTCGAGCAGAAGCAACAGGTGCTGGAGATGTTCGAGGTCAAGGCGCGCCTCGAGCATCTGCTTTCGCAGCTGGAAACGGAGATCGACATTCTCCAGGTCGAGAAGCGCATCCGCGGCCGCGTCAAGCGGCAGATGGAGAAGAGCCAGCGCGAGTACTACCTGAACGAGCAGGTGAAGGCGATCCAGAAGGAGCTCGGCGAAGGCGAGGACGGCGCCGATCTCGAGGAAATGGAAAAGCGCGTCAAGGCCGCGCGCATGCCCAAGGAGGCGCGCAAGAAGGCCGAAGGCGAGCTGAAGAAGCTGCGTCTCATGTCGCCCATGTCGGCCGAGGCGACGGTGGTGCGCAATTACGTCGAGACGCTCGTCAACCTCCCATGGAAGAAGCGCAGCAAGATCTCGCGCGACATCGGGGCGGCCGAGAAGATTCTGGACGCCGACCACTATGGACTGGAGAAAGTGAAGGAGCGCATCGTCGAGTACCTGGCGGTGCAGATCCGCGTGGACAAGGTCAAGGCGCCGATCCTGTGCCTGGTGGGCGCGCCCGGAGTGGGAAAAACTTCTCTCGGACAGTCGATCGCCCGCGCCACCAACCGCAAATTCGTGCGCATGTCGCTGGGCGGCGTGCGCGACGAGGCCGAGATCCGCGGCCACCGGCGCACCTATATCGGCTCGATGCCCGGCAAGATCCTCCAGAACATGAGCAAGATCGGCGTGCGCAACCCGCTGTTCCTGCTGGACGAGGTGGACAAGCTGGGCATGGACTTCCGCGGCGACCCGTCCTCGGCGCTCCTGGAAGTGCTCGATCCGGAACAGAACCACACTTTCACGGACCACTACGTGGAAGTCGAGTATGACCTCTCGGAAGTGATGTTCGTCGCGACGGCCAACACGCTGAACATTCCTCCGGCGCTGCTCGACCGCATGGAAGTGATCCGCATATCCGGGTATACCGAGGATGAGAAGGTCAACATCGCCTCCCGTTACCTTTTGCCCAAGCAGCTCAAGAACAACGGGCTGAAGAAGGAAGAGGTATCGGTGTCCGAGGCGGCTCTCCGCGACATCATCCGCTACTTCACGCGCGAGGCGGGCGTGCGCAGTCTGGAGCGCGAGATTTCCAAGATCTGCCGCAAGGTCGTCAAGCTGCTGGTGACCAAGGACAAGGAAAAGCGGGTCCTGGTCACCCCGAAGAACCTGGACAAGTTCCTCGGCGTGCGCCGCTTCACCTACGGGATTGCCGAGAAGAAGAACCAGATCGGGCAGGTGACGGGGCTTGCGTGGACCGAAGTGGGGGGCGAGCTCCTCACGATCGAAGCCGTCACGATGCCGGGCAAAGGCAAGACCATCACGACCGGGAAACTCGGCGAGGTGATGCAGGAGTCGATCCAGGCCGCGCTCTCCGTCGTGCGCAACCGCTCGTCCAAGCTCGGCGTCGCAGAGGACTTCTACCAGAAGAACGACATCCACGTGCATCTCCCCGAAGGCGCGACGCCCAAGGACGGCCCGAGCGCCGGAATCGGCATCTGCACCGCGATGGTGTCGGTGCTGACGGGAATTCCGGTCCGGGCGGACCTCGCGATGACCGGCGAGATCACCTTGCGCGGCGAAGTCCTGGTGATCGGCGGACTCAAGGAGAAGCTCCTCGCGGCGCACCGGGGCGGCGTCAAGACCGTTCTCATCCCGGAGGAGAACGTGAAGGATCTGGCAGAAATCCCGGACAACATCAAGAATCGACTGGAAATTCTTCCGGTGAAATGGATGGACCAGGTGCTCGAGCTCGCTCTCGAGCACTTGCCGGAACCGCGCAAGCCCACGTCGGACGCGCCGCCGATTCCGCCGGTCGCCGACGACAAGACTTCCCCCACGGTGGTCACTCACTAGATTGGTGCAGCGCGGAGCGAATCGCACCGCGATAGTCGCCGCCTGAAGTTTCTCTAAGGATCCCGCATCGGCGTCAGCGGACCGCTGCCGCCGAGCCTTCTCTCGCCTTCGCGCAAAAAAAATCTGGATGTCAAGCCGCGAATACTTGACACGGTGCTTTTGCAATTGCTATATATTGTGAACGGGCGCGCGATGTCGCGCCCGCTCTCACGAACCGATTTCAGCCGCGGAATAAGCAAAGCCCAGTTTTCGCAAGCGCCGTTTCCTTTTTGGGCGGTGCCGGGAGACCGGTCTTCGCTGAGTCCACGGTCATCGCCCAGCTGGGAGGCGGGTTGTGCCCATTGATGCGTCATCAACCGAACTCCAAGGGGGCCGAATGAACAAGCTGGAAATCATCGATCACATAGCCAGATCCGCCGACATCTCGAAGGCGGCCGCGGGACGCTCGCTCGACGCGGCCGTCACCGCAATCAAGACCGCGATGAAGAAGGGCAGCATGGTGACCTTGGTCGGGTTCGGAACGTTCTACGTCGGCCGGCGCGCGGCGCGCACGGGACGCAATCCGCAAACCGGTATGGAAATCAAGATCAAGGCGGCAAGGGTTCCCAAATTCCGTCCTGGAAAAGCCTTGAAGGATGCAGTAAACTAACAGCCCTTCCGGAATCGACCCGGCGTTCTGAGATGGGCGCCGGTGTTCCTGTGAAGGGGTGCTTAGCTCAGCGGGTAGAGCGTCGCCCTTACAAGGCGAATGTCGGCGGTTCGATCCCGTCAGCACCCACCAAACGGTCGTAAAGCCGCAGGCGGTAACACGACGGAGCGGTAGTTCAGTTGGTTAGAATACCGGCCTGTCACGCCGGGGGTCGCGGGTTCGAGTCCCGTCCGCTCCGCCAGAATTCCTGCGGTTCGTCTTTTTTCGTCAAGAGACACCATGTTCGATTTCGTCACCAAGCACAAACGTCTTCTGCAGTTCGTGCTCGCACTGATGATTGTGCCGCCGTTCGCTTTCTGGGGGATCCAATGGACCCAGCGCGAGACGGCGGGCGTGGGCGAGGTCGCCAGCGTAGGGGGGCAGAAGATCACCGAGCAGGAATTCGGCGAAGCGCTGCGACAGCAGCAGGAGCGCCTGCGCGGAATGCTCGGGCGTAACTTCGATCCGGGGATCTTCGATTCGCCCGCGATCCGCCAGGAGCTGCTGGAGGGCATGATCTCGCAGCGCCTCATGATGCAACACGCGGCGCGGAATCATCTCACCGTTTCCGACGAGATGCTCGTCGAGACGACGATGGCTATCCCCGCTTTCCAGGTCGACGGAAAATTCTCCAGGGAGCGCTACGACGCGGCGCTTCGAAACGAGAGGATGAGCTCGGAGGCGTTCGATGGGGCCTTGCGTCGCGATCTCCTGATGCAGCAGCTCACCGGCGCTCTGGCCGATTCCGGGCTCGCATCGAAGGCCGTCTCCCGCCAGTTTGCGCAGTTGCGCGCACAGCAGCGGGAGATCGCCGAGCATCGAATTCAGGCCGACGCGCAGCTCGCACAGCCCAAAGTTACTGCGGAGGCAGTCCGCGCGTTCTACGACGGCAATCCCGCCCGTTTCCAGGTGCCCGAAGAGGTGGGTGTCGAATACCTCGTGCTGAGCGCCGACACCCTGCTTGCCTCGGAGCAGGTCGGCGCAGACGAGATCAAGGCGTATTACGAGTCGAACGTTTCCAGGTACGGCGAGCCGGAGCAGCGCCGGGCGAGCCATATACTGATCGCGGTGAACAGGGGCGCAGGCGATGCGGAAAAGGCAAACGCACGGGAACGCGCCGAGCAGATCCTGTCGCAATTGCGCAAGTCACCGGGCAGCTTCGCAGAGCTCGCGAAGAAAAATTCCGGTGATCCGGGTTCGGCGTCCCAGGGAGGCGACCTCGGCTTCTTCTCGCGCGGAATGATGGTGCGCCCTTTCGAGGATGCAGCGTTCCGGCTCAAGCCGAATCAGATCAGCGACCTCGTCGAGTCGGATTTCGGCTTCCACATCATCAAGATCACTGGCATCAAGGCGGGGAAGATGAAAAGCCTCGAGACTGCCCGGCCGGAAATCGAGCGCGAACTGAAAAAACAGCGGGCCGCCAGGCGCTTTGCCGAAGCCGCGGAGGCATTCAGCAACCTGGTCTACGAACAGCCCGAATCGCTGGGACCGGCCGCGGAAAGGTTCAAGCTCACCGTGCAGCGTGCTCGAGGAGTGACCCGGCAATCCGCACCCGTGGCGGCGCTGAACAGCGCGCGGCTGCTCGCGGCGCTCTTCGCCGACGATGCGATCAAGAACAGGCGCAACACCGAGGCGGTCGAAACGGCCCCGGGCGTTCTGGTCTCGGCGCGCGTGCTCGACCACAAGCCGGCCAGCCAGCGCCCGTTCGACGAGGTGAAAGGCGATCTATCCAAACAGCTTGCGCAGCGGGAAGCCCTGGTGCTCGCGAGAAGGCAGGGCGCGGAGCGCCTCGAAGAGCTGAAAAAGGGCGAAGCTTCCGCGGTGCGTTTCGGCGCGACCAAGCTCGTCAGCAGGGACGAACCGCAGGACCTGGGTCCCGAAGCCCTCTCGAAGATCTTTGGGGCGGACGCGTCCAAGCTGCCCGATTGGGTCTACTCGCAATTCCTTGTTTCACATTCGTTAGCCGGTGCATCGTAATGGATGCCAGATCTCGCGCCATTTGTTGAGCCGCTCCCGCAACGACGGTACGCGCATCCCCCGATTGAATGGTCATTGCAAATCGAAAGATGCTCGGATATGCTCTCAACCATCTGGTTAACAACCTATCAGTTAAATACATGCCGTCAGACCGCCTCAGCTCTACCTTGTTTGCCCTTTCCGACCCCACACGACGCGGAATCCTGGCTCGCTTGGCGACTGGCAATGCGACCGTCGGCGAGCTGGCGAAGCCCTATGACATGAGTCTTGCCGCTGTTTCCAAGCATCTCAAAGTGCTTGAAACCGCCGGTTTGATTTCGCGCGGCCGGGAGTCCCAGTGGCGCCCCTGCCACTTGGAAGCCGCTCCGCTCCGAGACGTCTTCGAATGGCTCGAAGGCTATCGCCGCTTCTGGGACCGAAGCCTCGATAGTTTGGCGGATTACCTGAAGGTCATGCAGAGACGAGCGCCGCGTAAATGAGAAACCAAGTACCGGCGAATCACGGACCGACGACTGCTGCCAACGTGAACAAAGGAAGATCTTAAGTGACCACAGCAATTGACACTGGTTCGCCAAGCGAGCCCATCATCGTCATCACACGCATTTTCGACGCCGCGCGCCAACTGGTCTGGCGGGCCATTACAGATCCGAAGCACGTCTCCCAGTGGTACGGCGGTCAAGGGTTTACGAACCCGGTCTGCGAAATGGACGTGAGACCGGGCGGCCTTTGGCGCCACATCATGCAAGCGCCCAACGGCGCCCAGTTCACGATCAACTGCGTGTTTGTCGAGGTCGTGGAACCGGAACGGCTCGTGTGGAGAACCGTAAAAGACGAAAAGCGGCAGCCAGCTCCACCGGCGGCCGTGCATACGATCACGCTCGAAGAGTATGGCAAGCAGACTAAGTGGACGCTGGTCGCACGCTTTGACTCGCTGGAAGACCGAGACATCACGGCTCGGATGGGCTTCGGTGCGATGATCGGACAGGGCTTGGAACGCATGGCGGAATACCTCAAGGCGCTCTGAACACCGGCGGTCGTAGTCGCGCCGGAACGCCACTCAACGATGAAACCAGGAGACAATGACATGCCAATGGCTATTCAAGCTGTGTCGAAGTCAAAAGCGATGTATCGGACTGGGTGGGGCATGAGCGGACTCGTGATCCTGTTCATGCTCTTCGACGGCATCTCGAAGTTGATGCTGGTTCCTCAAGTGGTGGAGGCGACGAATAAGATCGGCTATTCCGGAAACGTCATTCGGCCGATCGGGATAACCCTTCTCCTCTGCACGGTCCTATATGCGGTTCCCCGCACGGCGATATTAGGAGCGATTCTCCTGACTGGCTTTCTGGGCGGAGCCGTCGCCAGCAAAGTGCGCCTGGAGGACCCGCTCTTCAGCTCTGTCCTCTTTGGAGTTTACTTTGGCCTTCTAGTATGGGGAGGGCTCTACTTTCGCGATCAACGCGTGCGCAGCCTCATTCCTCTGCGCCGTCCTGCGGCCCTTCCAACGTCGGCCGAATCCACTGACTGAAATATCGAACGATGCGATTGATGTGCACCCACAGGAACAGGAGAATACATGTCATTCCAAGCGTACCTCGACAACATCAAGGCGAAAACGGGCAAGACTCCTGCCGACTTCGCCAAACTGGCGGCCAAGAAAGGCCGGGCGACGCACGGAGAAATCGTGGCATGGCTGAAGAGCGACTTCGCGCTCGGGCACGGACACGCAACCGCGATCGCCGCAGTGCTGTTGAAGTCCGGCGCACCCAAGGCCGGCCCCGCACAGAAGATGGACGCGCTCTTCTCGGGCAAAAAGACGCAATGGCGCAAGGCGTCCGACGCTCTCATCGCGCAAATCACACAATTCGGCCCTGATGTCGTCGTCGAAGCCAACAGAACGTACGTCAATCTTCTTCGTTCCACAAAGAAGTTCGGGATCCTTCAGCCGTCGTCGGCCAATCGACTCGACATCGGCCTCAAGCACAAGGGAAAGGATTCTGGTGGGCGTTTCGAGTCTGCGGGCAATTGGAACGCAATGGTTACGCATCGTGTTCGCGTCTCCAACCCAAAGGAAATTGATGCGGAAGTGCTGTCTTGGTTGAAGAGCGCTTATGAAGCTGCATAGTCCACCCGAGCGGCAGTTCGCGTAGATTTCACTTTCTGGCGCCGAACCGCGCCAGCATCGCGGAGAGTTCATCAGGGCTGATATAAAAGTACTCGCACACGCGTCCCCATAACATTGCGGTCGGCACGTTCCGATCGCCGCGTTCCTTTTGGGTCTCATTCAGAACGTACAAGACCACCCGCTCTTCACGAGTCAATCCGTCGCGTACATCGCTGTGCATTCAGTTTGCCATGATGGCTTCCACCTGGATGCGCAGCGTGACTTCCATGTTGAAGCCGTAGGCCTTGCCGCCGTCAATGCCGAACTCATCCCGTCGAAGGGTACCCAGCGCGTCAGCACCGCAGACTTCGCGCTTGTAGACCGGATGGGGCATGCATTTAAAGGATTTGACCTTGAGATTGACCGGTTTGGTGACCCCATGCATGGTCAGATTCCCTGTGACGGTGGTCGGAGCTCCATTGGCAAAACCGCCCAGCGTCCCCGTGTAGTGAGCTACTGGATACTTCGCAGTATTGAAGTTTTCCGGCCCCACCACGGCCTCGTTCACCTTGTCGTGAGCCAAATCCGCGCTGGCCAAGTCCACCGTGACGTCCACCGCGCCTGTCTGCGCAGCCTTGTCGAGTGTGATCGTGCCGGTGGTTTTCTTGAAGATGCCACGCCACACCGATAGTCCACCAAAATGATCGGTCTCGAAACTGGGGTGCGTGTGATCCGGGTCTATATTGTAGTTAGCCGGTGCAGCGGAAGCGATCGCGGCAGCGCCAAGGGACATCAACGATAGGGGCAAGAGTATCTTCATGATTCGCACGATCGAGTCTCCTTTCTGATTACGGGTTCGTCACTCCCCAGAGGACGATCCGGGAACCGCAAACCCGACATGCCCCGGGTTACTGACTCCGATCGAGCGCGCTGACCTCGGCTGCCGTGATCTGGTCTTTATAATGGTTGCCGAAATGCGAGCGCACGTAATTGATCACCGACGCGATCTGCGCGTCGCTGAGGACCGCTGGTGGGCCGCCGAATCCGATGGCATGTCTCGCGCCAAACGCCGGCATGTTGCGCCTGCCCATTAGAATCGTCAGCGCCATGAACTGGCGCGACACCAATGTGGGGTCCTTGGCGAGTGCCGGATAGCGGCCCGCGCCGACCGCTCCGCCTGCATCGGGCATGTGGCAACCGCGGCACACATGCTCGTATATTTGCTGGCCATCCGCCGTAGCGAGCGGCGTCGCGTTCAAAATACCTGCGGTGTTGGCGAGCGCCGGTGCCTCGATGAGCATCGCACTCATCAGTGCCAGGCAGGCGCCGAAAGCGGCGCACAGCAGTCTCGCATACCGGGGCTGTTCGTTCATGCCGCCGCTCCCGCCGCCAGCGCGCGCTGATGCATTCTTCCTATCGCATCCAATGCCGAGGT
>Ga0137418_10002450_pt1 | contig 17021 bp, 12 predicted proteins | sample CZODoug3_1_2_16f_FD_122242 | JGI IMG/M metagenome (GOLD analysis project Ga0137418, IMG submission 122242) | Vadose zone soil fungal communities from Angelo Coast Range Reserve, California, USA - CZODoug3_1_2_16fungal (Hybrid Assembly) | ecosystem: Environmental > Terrestrial > Soil > Vadose... | reverse complement strand
TGGAGTGGGACAGCCCGGGGGATCCGTATACGGGGACGGCGGGGCTGATTGAGAAGACGCTGAAAAATCTTGCCTGAGCGGCACCACAAAGAGAAAAGCACCGGTCTAAAGACCGGCCGCTACGCCGGAGCCGGCAAGATGCCGGCGCTACGAAACGAAAATTCAAGCGCGCTACTCGTAGCGGAGAGCGACGATGGGGTCCACGCGGGTGGCGCGGCGGGCGGGGATGAAGCACGCCAGTAGAGCTACGACCGCGAGCAAGGTGGCGACGCCGGCGAAGGTGAGCGGGTCGGTGGCGCTGACGGCGAAGAGCAAGGTGGACAAGAGTCGTGAGAGAGCGAGAGCGGCGAAAAGGCCAATGGCTACGCCGAGAAAAGTGAGTCGCGTGCCCTGCGCGAGGACGAGGCGGAGGACATCGCGACGCTGGGCGCCGAGAGCGATTCGGATGCCTAGCTCTTGAGTGCGCTGGGTGACGCTGTAGGCGATCAGGCCGTAAATGCCGACAGCGGCAAGCACAAGAGCTACACCGGCAAAAATGCCGAGAAGAAGCATTGTGAAACGCGAACGGGAAAGGGAGTCCGCGAGAAGTTGGTCCATAGTGGCGACACCGGCCAGGGGAAGTTCTGGATCCAATTGCTGAAGAGCAGCGCGCGCGGCCGGTGCGATCAATCGCGGATCGTTGGCGGTTCGAACCAGAATGGTCATTCCTGACATAACGAGCTCGGGGTGAGGCCAATAGACAGTGGGTTCGGGCACGGTATCGAGCCCCATCTGGTGGACATCTCCGACCACGCCGATGATTTCCGAGGGCTGGAGCTCAGTTTCCGAAAGACTCTTCATATAGATGGCGGCTTTCTGGCCGAGGGGATTGACGCCGTGGAGGTATTTGTCGGCGAAAGCCTGATTGATGATGGTCACGTGTTTTTCTTCGGTGAGCTCTTGCGCATTAAAGAGACGGCCGGCGCGAAGAGGAATATTCATGGTGCTGAAGTAGTTGGAGCCGACGACCTGGACGTTGGTGACGGGAAGATCCGAGAGAGCGAGTGGCGGCTGGCTGAGAAGGTGCACGGCGGTAGCGGCGCCCAGGCCGGCGAGAGGAGGAAAGCTCTCCATAGTGGCGGAGCGGACGCCAGGGACGGTGCTGAGTTTGGCGAGCAGTTGCTGGAAGAAAGCCAAGCACACAGGGTCTTTTCCGTATTTTGCGCGGGGAAGCGAGACCTTAAAGGTCAAGAGATGACCGGTGTCAAATCCCGGGTCAACACCAATCAAGCGGACGAAGCTGCGAATGAGCAAGCCGGAACCGGTGAGCAAGACGAGGGCGAGGCCCAACTGGGCCACCACAAAGGCGTTGCGCGCAAAGGCACGGCGGTTTGCTGCGGAGGAACCGCGCCCGCCTTCTTTGAGAGTTTCTGAGATGCGCGAATGCGCGGAGATGTAGGAAGGGAGAAAACCAAAGAGCAGGCCGGCGAGGAGCGTGGAGGCTACGGCAAAAGTAAGAACGCGAAGATCCAGAGAAATGGCCGCGAGGTCGAGCAGATTTCTGGGGCTGGCGGCGAGGAGCGCGTTGGTGCCCCAAACGGCGAGAGCGACGCCGAGGCCTCCACCAATCAACGCGAGGAGCAAACTTTCCATGAGCAATTGGCGGGCGATGCGCCAGCGGCTGGCGCCGATGGCGGTTCGAATGGCCAGCTCGCGCTCGCGACTGGCAGCGCGGGCGAGGAGCAGGCTGGAGACATTGGCGCAGGCGATGAGCAGGACAAACGCGACAGCGCCAAAGAGAACCAGCAAGGAGGGGCGCAACTCGCCGGAAATTTGATCGCGGAGAGGCACTACGTTGACGCCCCAGTGGCTCTGGGAATCCGGATATTCGTGCTCAAGCTGGGAGGCGATGGCGGTCATCTGGGTCTGCGCTTGAGAATGGGTGGCGCCGGGTTTCATACGCGCGACAACAGATATAAACCGGCCCATGTCTTTGTGATTGCTCCACGACTGGGGAAAAACAAAGGGCGACCACATTTGTGGCTTTGCGCCGGTGAAAGAGCCATCCTTGATGAACCACTGAAATTTCTGAGGCGCGACGCCGACAACAGTTTGCGGATGGCCATTGAGGACGACCGATTTGCCGACGATGGCGGGATCGGCAGCGAAATGTTCGTTCCAGAAGCCGTAACTGAGAATGACGACGTTGTCGTGGCCGGCTTGCCCGTTTTCGGGAGTGAAGCCGGGGCCGAGGAGGAGATTGACGCCGAGGAGAGAGAAGAAATTGACAGAGACATCCTGAACGACGACTTCTTGAGGATCGCCATTTCCGGTGAGATTATCGCGCCCGTCGAAGATGTAGGCCATGCTCGAAAAAATCGTATTGCGGCTTTGCCAATCGACAAAGTTGGGCGGAGAAACCGTGTTGTGCGGGTTGGGATGCTGGGAATTGTTTTCCCAGACCATCACCAGTTGGTCCGGTTCATGATACGGAAGAGGGCGAAGAAGGACGGAATCAATGACGGAAAAAATCGCCGTATTGGCGCCGATGCCGAGAGCCAGAGTGAGGATGGCGACAATGGTGAAGCCGGGGCTGCGTTGTAACAAACGGAGGGCAAGGCGAAAATCGCGGGCGGCTTCGTCCAGCCAGCTGATGATGTCTACTCCGCGAGTGTCCTCCTTGAGGAGGGTGGTGTTGCCGAAACGCTTTTGAGCTTCGTAGCGGGCTTGTTGGGGCGACATCCCGGCGGCGGTGTTGTCGGCGGCGCGCATTTCGATGTGCGAGCGCAGTTCTTCGTCGAGATCGTGATCCAACTGTTCTCTTCGCAACATGCCGCGCAAGCGCGAAATCAAGGACACGGGGCACCTTCCTTTCGGAACGTTCAGGCGAAACGGAGAACTTGTGCGACAGCTTGGATGAGGCGTTCCCAGCTCTTTTCTTCTTCCGCAAGTTGCTTCCTGCCTGCGGCGGTCAGGTGATAATAGCGGGCGCGGCGATTGTTTTCAGAGAAGCCCCATTCGGCGGTGACCAAGCCGTCCTGCTCCATGCGGTGGAGCGCGGGATAGAGAGAGCCTTCTTCAACGCGCAGGAAGTCCTTTGAAACCATCTGGATATGAAGAGTGATGCCATAACCGTGGAGGGGGCCGCGGGCGAGAGTCTTGAGGACCAGAAGGGCCAGGGTGCCCTGGAGAAGGTCATTTTTGGGCTTGAGCATAGAGCTCCTATAGATAGCTATAGGTAGAGACGGGGCGGACCGTAAAATGTTTCCAAGAAAACGCCAATCAAAATGGACAGGATGAAGGCATAGAACTTGAGGGACGCGCCTGCCGCTTGTTAAGGGAATCGCTGGGGGGTATGCTTCCTTGCGGATTTCTGGGAGGGGGAAACGACAATGAAAATACGATTGAGTCTGTTTGTGGCGGCGATGATTCTGATGACGGGGGGAGTTGCAGCGGCTCAGCAAACTGCGCCAGCGGCGAGTGCGCCGCAAGCGGCCGCACCTGCGGATGCGCAGTCGATGGCGAAGATGGCGGCGGTGCCGAATCCGGTAACCGGAACGGTGAAGGCGCAACTAGCACGATTTTCGAAAAACATGGTGGGGGCGGCGGAGTTGATGCCAGCAGAGAAATATGGGTTTAAGCCGTCGCCGGAAATGAATTCCTTTGGGCACGTGGTGATGCACATCGCGCAGTCCAACAATGGGTTGTGCTCGAAGATTTCCGGAGGCACAGCACCAGAACTGAAAATCACCGACAGCGATCCGAAAGACAAGCTGGTGGCAGCGCTAAAGGCTTCCTTCGATTATTGCGCCGCGGAGCTGGAGAAGGTGGACGATTCCAAGCTGGGCGATCAAATGATGCTCTTTGGAAACCGGCCGGCGTCGAGGGCCACGGCGCTGATCGTCTTGAGCGACGACTGGTACGATCACTACGGGGCGCAGGCAATTTATTTGCGGCTGAATGGGATTCTGCCGCCGACGGCGCAGCCGGAGAAGAAATAGAGGGATTGTTCGTTTGAAAACTACCCTTCCCGGGAAGAAGGGGTAGCCGCTTCGAGCTCGCGTTGAGCCGAAACGCCGCCTTTCAATTCCCGGGCCGCGCGACCGTGGTGCAGAACGAGATGCAATAGAAACATCACGATGAGTACGCCGCCAAAGGTGACGACGATGGTGGCGCCCGTCGGCGTGTCTAGCTGGACGCTGAGATAGACGCCCAGCGCGGAAACCAGTGTGCCCATGGTCCAGCCGATGGCGAGGCGTGGGCCGATGCGGTCGGCAAAGAGCATGGCGCCGACGCTGGGGACGATGAGGTAGCAGAAAACGAGCAGAACCCCGGCAATGGCTACCGAGGACGTGACAACAAATCCGAAAGAGGCGTAGAAAAGAAAATCCCAAAAACGCACGTTAAAGCCGAGTTGCTCGGCCTTGTTGTGGTTCATGGAGATGAGCAGGAATTTTTTGCGAAAGATAAAGTGGAAGAGTCCGACACCGCTGTAGAGCAAAGCGGTTTTGATTACCTCCGGTCTAGAGACGGCAAGAATATTGCCGACGAGCATGTCCTTGAGATGCTCGGTTTCGCCGGTGGCCTTGCTCATCAGGAGAATGGCCATTGCGGAGGCAACGGCGTAAGCGATGCCGATGAAAGCCTCCTGCGGAATATGGCCACGGCGCGTGCGTGCAAAGGCAAAAATGGCGGCGCCCAGAAACGTGAAGCCGAGGCTGATCCAGTAGGAGCCGCGACCGTGCGGATCCATCCCGACGATAATGGCCACGGTGGCCCCGAGCGCAGCGATCTGCGCGAGAGCGAGGTCCACGAAAATGACGCCTCGCTCAACAACATGCACTCCCAGATAGGAATGAATGCCTGTCAAGATCAAGCTCGCCAAAAAAGGCAAGATGAGAAACGGAAGAATCTCCATCGAATACTCTCCTAGTGAGTCTCGTCAAACGCCTTCTTGAGCCTGGCGATGTCGTAGTCGAACAACTTGAAATAGTCGGTGATCTCTTTTTCCCCGCCGACGGAGGGCATCAGGACGACGACTTGCGCGCCGGTGTCGCGCGCGATGGAGTTGGGTGTCTTCAAATCAAAGTACGGCTCGACCATGATAATTTTCACACCGTCGCGCTTCATTTGCCCGATCAATTCCACGGTGTGCTGAGGGCTCGGAGGAATGCCCGGACGCGGCTCGACGTAGCCGACAACGTTTAGGCCGAAATGTTCGGCGAAATTGGGCCAGGAACGATGATAGGTGACGACCTTGCGGCCCGCATAAGGCTTCATTTGCGCTTGCCATTGCTGCTCGGATTGCTTGAGACGCTGCTCAAAAGAATCGTAGCGCTGCGCAAAATAAGCGGCATCATTGGGGCGCATCTCGCTAAGTTTGTTCTGGATGCCCTTGGCGATTCGCAAGCCGTTATCCGGGTCTAACCAATAATGCGGGTTTCCCAGAGGATGAACGTCGCCTTCCGCGCGAGTCACCTGGCCGGTAGGAAGCTCCAGGATTTTTGCAAATCGGGAGGCGTCGAAATAACCGGGCGCGCCGACCTGAATCCTCGGATTGCTGGACTGAGTGATCAGCGGCGGCAGCCAGCCGATCTCGAGTTCGAGGCCAACGACGATGAGCAACTCAGCCTTGGAGAGCTTTAGAAGAAAACTTGGCTTGGGATCGACGAAGTGCGGGTCTTGATAACCGCGCGCGACGGATTCGACATCCACTTTGTCGCCGCCAATTTCCTGAGCGAGTGACGCCAGGTCAGTGGTGGCGGTCATGATGCGAATCTTGCTGTCAGCGCTCCCAGTGAGAGGACAAAGTAGGGCGAACACAAGCGCCAGCGACGAGACGATGGCGGTGGGACGTGTGTTTGTGAATAAGCGTGGCATCGAATTCTCCTGGAACGGCTTAGAACGGGTGAGCGCCGTGCGCTCCCATCACAAAAAGAAACTGGAAGAGAAACTCGTTGGCGTTGGTGAAGCGATCGTTGGACGTGTCCCACAAATGGCCGTAACGATACTGGCCACGGATCTGGCTGAACTCACTGGGCCAGTAGGTCAGGATACCGGAAAAACCGGTGTCCGTCAGAGAAGCATTGGTAGCGCGGCCGCTGCGGTCAAATCGGCCGCCAATCGTCCAACGCCGATTGGCGCGGTATTCCGCGGAAGAGTAGAAGCCGAACGCGTGCTGGGTCTGGAAAGCATTGGCCAGGGAAAGCTGATCCCGAGCACTCCAGAAGAATTCATTGCGGAAAAGGAAGGAATGATAGATTGCGCGGCGCAGGGGCCGCCAACGGAGAGTGGTATCGGCAGCATAGAGATTGGTGAAGAACGCCGAAGGATTCGAGGCGGTCTGGAGGCCTGCGCTGTTTCCGCGGGAATAGGAGAGGCCGAGGTCGAGGTTGGTTGATTCACTCAAGTCTCGGTACGCGCGGAGATGACCGACAACACTCAGGTCCTGGCGGCGATAGGCGGTAAAGAGATCATCCGAGTCGCCGCGGAAAACCTGGGCGGTGCCTTCCAGAAACCAATTCTTTGGAGCGGGCAAGAAGCGGGAGAGAGAAAGCCCGGCATCGTCGATACCATCTTCGCCGCCGACGAGATTGTTGGTTACCAACGGCCGGTCGATGAATGACAAGGCGTGATTGTGGATGGTGTTGACTTTGCCGAAGTCCGCGCGCATCTTGCCAACTTTTAGGAGCAGCCCAGCCGGCAGCGAAGTGAACGTGATGTAGGCCTCTTCGACGTTTACGCCGGTCTCACCGAAAGAGAGGAAGGCATCGGCGCGCGCGTAGGGATCGATGATGGCCTGCATGCCGACCTCGGTTTCGTGCATCTGGAGCGAAGGTGAAGGCGAAACGTTGTTCCGTCCGGCCGTGCCAATAAAATCACCGATCAGGCTGATGTCCGGATTGAGCAGTTTTGCGTTGCCGGAGGCGCCCCCGAAGGTCTGTGTTTGCGTGGTCTGCGGAGCTGCCGGGGCGGGAACGGAGGCAAGCGTACCCGGTTGGGGGTGAGTGGAAGCGAGAAGGAGTTGCGGGGAAGACAATTGCTCCGGTGACTTCGATTCGCGAAACTCCTTTAGCTCGCTGCGGAGGAGCGCAACTTCTCCGGCGAGCGAGCGAACTTGTTCCTCAAGGGCCTTCATGCGTGCGTCATCGGTGCCAGCAGAAGGAACGGCATTTTTAGCCGAATCCGAGGGCGCGTTCTGCGCGTGGGAAACGGAGGAGAAAAGCAGCAAAACGGATAGAACAGCGAATCGTTTCATGACATGACTCCTGTAATTCTATGAACTGGGCCCTTTTTGTTGCGAATGTGATGACTGGAAAGGGGAAGCGGGGAAAGCTAGACGGTGGGAGGCGCGCGAGGAGAGGTGGCACGCGGAACTGCGGAGGATGGCGAGACGAGCAAAGGAGCCACTGCAAGCAGGTTCATGACCGGCGCGATGGCAATGCTGGGCGACTGTGTGGCAACCGCTGAGCCCATCGTTGAGCACACCGGGCAGACGTGCGAGGTGGAGGGTGCGGCAGTCAAATCGGCGCAAAAGTGGAACTGCGCCGCGAGGAAAATGCCTCCGAGAATCAATGTTAAAATGCAGATGGAGCGAGATTTAGACAGCATTTGGCTACTAAGACGTAGCTTATGCGCGAATGGTTGCTGGGTCAAGAAAACCGTGTGTTTGCTGGGGTACCAGTCAGCAACCAATCAGGACTTTCGTCCGTCTAAAGTGCTAAGGTTAAGTGTAGACAGATGTCTTTGCGGCAAACCAATCTCGGGCGAACTGCGTTGCGCCGTGCGCTGGCGCTGCTGGCTTGCGTTGCGCTGCTCTATTTTGCGGCGGGCGGATCGCTCTTCCATCAACACACGACTGGGCCCGATAACGCATGCCATATCTGCCAGGCGCTGCATATGCCGGCGCTGGCGGCGGCCCGGCTGGACTTCAGCAGCACTCCCCAAATCATTACCCGGTTTTCTTCGGTACCGCGGCACGCCGGCCCAAGCGATTCGTTTTCGCTGCATCGCGCTGGCCGCGCTCCTCCCACCGCTTAGTTCCACGCCCAAGCTATAAGTCTATTTCCCGGCGCTAGCCCTACCTAAAGGCCAGCGTCGCCGCCATTTTTCCAGGCGGACTCTACTCACACAAAACATAAAGAGCCCTCGAAAGGGATGGAGGAAAAATGTTGAAGCGTTTGAGCATCTGCATTGTATTTGTTTTGGGGTTTGTTTTGTTGTTTACGACTGGGCCAGCGAAAGCGCAGTTGGGCAATGCCGGATCGATCGAAGGGGTGGTCAAAGATGCCTCCGGCGGGGTAGTTGTGGGCGCGAAGGTCGAAATCTCATACTCCGTGACCGGCTATCAGCGTGAGACGACCACGGGAAGCGACGGAGGCTTCCGTTTCTCGAACGTACCCTTCAATACGTATCACCTTGTAGTGACAACGTCTGGGTTCGCTCCATATACCCAGGACGTGGATGTTCGCTCCAGCGTACCTACCGGCATCGAGATCGGGCTAAAGCTCGGAACGGCGGCAACCAGCATCACGGTCGAAGCCAATGGTGGAGACCTGGTGGAGAAGGACCCCAGCTTTCATACGGACGTAGACACAGCGTTGACTGACCGGATGCCCTTGGAAAGCCAATCGTCTTCGGTGAGTTCGCTGGTGACACTGGCGACGCCGGGGGTGGTAGCGGACTCGAATGGCCTTTTCCACGGACTTGGAGATCACGCCGAAAATTCGTTCTCCGTTGATGGCCAGCCCATCACGGATCAACAAAGCAAGGTCTTCTCGAACCAGATTCCGCTAGATTCCATTCAATCGCTGGAAGCAGTCTCCGGTGGGCCACCTGCCGAATACGGCGGCAAGACCAGCCTGGTCATTAAGGTAACGACGCAATCGGGCCTCGGAGTGACCAAGCCTAAGGGCACGGTTTACTCTTCCTATGGCAGCTTCGGCTCGGTCAGCGGTGGCTTCCGGCTGGCCTTCGGCGGACAAAAATGGGGAAACTTCATCGCTGCCAGCGGATTGAACACCAGCAGATTTCTGGACCCGCCGGAACTTCAAGCCATCCACGACAAGGGCAATGAAGAAAACCTGTTTGATCGAGTCGATTACAACGTAACCAGCGCGGATACGATTCACACGAACTTTCAATACACGCGTTCGTGGTTCCAGACTCCCAACACGATTGACAACTTGAATATCGGAGTGAATAACCCGCTCACTGGGGCCGCCCTGCCAGCGCAGGACCAGCGATCGCAGATCAAGACGTTCAATATCGCGCCGGTGTGGACCCGCCTGATCAGCACCACGACGCTGTTCACCTTCGGAGGGTTCGTCCGTCAGGACCGCTTCAACTATTACCCGAGTGGAGACGTTTTTGCGGACGGTACGGGACTCATTCCCGGCGGTTCATCTGCAACACTCAACCAGCAAAGGAAACTGACCAACGCGGGCCTGCGCTCGGACGTGTCCTACGTGAAGGGCAAACACAACGTCAAAGCCGGCGTCACGTTTCAACATACATTCCTCACGGAGAATTTCAACTTCGGAGTTACGGACCCGGCCTTCAATGCGGTTTGCCTGAATGCTGCCGACGCGAGTCCTTTCACTAGCCCCACGCCGACGTTTTTAGGCAACTGCACGGGTGCGCTTGAGCCAAACGATGGCACAGATGCTCGGGCTACTGTTCCTGCCTTTATCCCGGCGCTGGGTTGCTTTGACCTCACCCGACCGGTGCTGACAGGGGCGGCGCAAACGCAGGATGCTTGCGCCAGCACCCAAACGGCGCTGTTTCCCTTCCGCGGCCGTGCGGATGTCAAGGAGCTCGCGCTCTACCTGCAAGACACGATCAGCGTAGGCAATTGGGCCTTCAATGTGGGGTTCCGGGAAGACCTCTATCGCGGAATCGTGCACGACAGTCAACCGCAACCTCGCGTGGGCTTCGCTTACAACGTCAAGAAGACCAACTCGGTCCTGCGCGTATCTTATTCTCGCATTCTGGAGACGCCGTTCAATGAGAACTTGATTCTGGCAAGTCTGGGAGCGAGTAACCCCATCATTGTTGACGTAATCGGTGGCGCGAGCTTACAGGCACCGATTCGTTCGGGTCAGCGCAACCAGTTCAACGCCGGTCTTCAGCAGGCTTTTGGAAAATACTTGGTAGTGGACGCCGACTACTTGTGGAAATATACACACAACGCCTACGACTTCAGTGCGTTCGGCAACACGCCGATCTTCTTTCCCATCGCATGGAAAAACTCAAAGATTGACGGGCCTTCCGTGCGTGTGAGCATGCCCAATTTTCATGGCTTCACAGCACTTGCCGTGCTCGCTCATGTCCGTGCGCGCTATTTCCCACCGCAGATCGGCGGGCTGGGCTCGAGCATCACGGGAGGAGAAGTATTTCGCATCGACCACGACCAGGCCTTCAACCAGACAACACATTTCCAATACCAACCGTGGAAAACTCTTCCGTGGATCGCCATGAATTGGCGCTACGACAGCGGTCTGGTGGCCAGCAATCCCAACCTTGACAACTTTGCGGATGCGTCCGGTTTCCTGGATGCGGCCCAGCAAACGGCCATAGGGCTCTTCTGCGTCGATGGCGGCGGAGTCATGCACACGGCTTCCCTGTCGCAAGCTCTCGCGGCAGGCGCAGGGACAATCTGCGGCGCGAATCCCACGAGGACTGGCGCAAAGCTGCTCAACATTGCAGGTCCCACGTTTGACGTAGACCACAATCCCTCGCGCGTCAAACCGCGCAACCTCTTTGATCTGAGCGTGGGGGACGACAATTTGCTTCACGGCGATCACTACAAGTGGAGCCTGCGCCTCACGGTCATCAACCTAACGAACAAGACCGCGCTCTACAATTTCCTCTCCACGTTTAGCGGGACGCATTTTGTCACGCCTCGTGCGTACACAGCCGAGTTAGGCTTCCACTTCTAAGAACAAGAACTGATCCATGGACGGGCTGGCCACTGCCAGTGAAATGACCCGCTCGTCCACGGTCTCCATACTAAAATTTGCCTGCAAGATTCCTTGCCTGTGCCGTTCTAACTCCAAGCGCGGCTGCCGGCCATAGGCGCGTTGCGCTCTGGAGGTTCCGATGTCTTCTTCAAATGCGTTGACGCTCTCGCTTTGCGCCAGTATCAGCTTGCTTATGGGTGTTTCTGCCCTGCTGTCGCCGCCGGAAGCGCACCAGCAGCCCAAAGTTGACGCGCAGGCGACGAAAAAGATCGCCGAACTGCCAGCCAAGCTGGCCGCACAGAGAATTGATTTGAGCAAAGCCATGAATGTGAATTTGCCGGCGACAAGCCGCGACCTGGAGGCGGCTTCGTTCGGCACGCCTGACGGAAAGACCGGCTGGGTGTTGCGGCTTCCCGGAGGGCGGCCCATCGCCACACCGGCCTATGCGGACGGTATGCTGTTTGTCGGCGGGGGCTATGGTTCGCACGAGTTTTATGCCGTCGATGCGGAGACGGGAAGAATCATCTGGAAGATTCAGACCGGCGACGACGGACCGACCGCAGCGGTGGTGGCGGACGGGATGGTGGCGTTCAATACCGAGAGCTGCACGCTGGTGGTGGTGGACGAGCGAAGGGGGCGAGTGATCTGGCAGGAATGGCTGGGCGATCCGCTGATGAGCCAACCGGCGATTGACCAGGGCGTGCTGTTTATGGCGCATCCGGCGGCCACGGGGCGGCCGGCGAAACCCACGCAGTATCATCCCCGCGCGGCGTCGCCGGGCGGCAGTCATCGGCTGTTAGCGGCTGAACTTAGCACCGGACGGCACATCTGGGAGCAGGAAATTTCTGGTGACGTGATCACCGCGCCGGTGATTTCCGACGGGACGGTTTATTTCACGACCTTCAATGGCAGCTCTTATGCGCTGAATGCTACGGATGGCTCGGTGTTGTGGGTAAAGGTGAATGCGGCCACCAGCGCGCCGGTGATCGCCAATGGGCAGCTCTACGAAACGCGCAAGTCAATGGCCGGAACAGAAACCGTCGAAGGGCTGGCGCGCGTCGACGCCAAGCAGGGAAACGCGCGTGACAAAGATTTGATCGCCAAGAGCAAAGCCGAGTACCTCAAGGAAGGAAACGGCGGTGGCGTCGCTTTTTCGGCTGATGCAGCGCACTCCTTGGATTCCTCGGTGGGCTTCAGCGCAGCTCCTCCTTCCGCGAAGCTGGCCCAGGCTAACGCTGCAGTCGGGGTAAGCTCTGTGGCCGGTGCATGGGCGTACCAGGGCTCCCGCGCGGCGGTAAGCAAGGGGCAGATCCTGAATGCTCAAGGAAATTACATCAATTCCGTGCGGGCTTCGGACGGACGGCAATCATGGCAGGCGGAAGTCGTCGGTTCACGCGGTACGCCGGGTGGACAGGTTTTTTCGCCGCCGGCGGTGGGCCGCGACTATCTGTACCTGGCGGGGGCCGCGGGCAACCTCGTTTCTGTGCAGCAGAGCAATGGCGCGGTGGGATTTTCTTACGCGATGAAAGCCCCGATTGCCTTCCAGCCGACACTGGCGAAGGGAAACGTATATGTCGGGACTTCCGACGGGCGGCTGATTTGTCTGAAAACGGGAAATAAGGATGCCGACGGGTGGTATGCGTGGGGAGGCAACGCGCAGCACAACAAGATTCAATGAAACTGCTGCGAACAGCGTTTTGGAATAGCCCTGATTAGCAAGCAACTGCCGCGCCTTGCGAACGAATCCAGCCGAGTTGGCTACAAAGCAATCGAGGCGCGGTGTGCGGCTGCCTCGCTGAGTTCTGGCCGGTCTGCCCCAGGTGCGCAAATCCTTAACAGGTGCTGGTAGTAAGCATCCCTCTCACTCTCCGTGGCGGGTGAATTGATATAAGCGGCCGCGCGGGCGGCTCCGAAGAGGGCGTCGAACCGATTCGGCGAATTTTTCAGTACCGTCTTGTATTCCGAGAGTGCTTCGTCGGCGCGTTTGAGTTCCAGGAGCATGTCGGCAAGCATTTCGCGAGCGGGGACGCTGACGGATTCGCCGCCATTTTTGTCTTGGTGGTCAGCGGCGGCGCGCAATTCCTGAAGAGCTTCGTCTGATTTTCCTTTGGCGAAGGCAAGCCAGGCTTCGGCTTCGCGCAGGTCCGTGGCTTTTTCTCCGGAGCCTGCGTAACCGCTCTTCTTGGAGCGTTTCTCGCGGTCGGCGACGAGCTGGACGAGTTCCTTGACGTCCGATTCCGCGCCGGCTAGATCACCGCTGCGCGCGGCGCCAATGGCGCGCGCCCAAACCACCGTGCTTTGCCAATCCTCACGGCTCGCGGCAACCGGAAGAGCGGCCGCTTCTTTCCAGCGGTGCAACTCAAGCGCAGTTCGCGCAGCAAGATACGCGCGGTCACCGGCTTTCATTTCATCGGTCGCGCCGACGACGTGATTCGCATGCTCAATCACTTCGCGGGCTTTGGCTTCCTGGCCGCTCTGGAGATAAGAGTAGCTGAGGAAGTCCATGGCGTGTGTTTGATAGTGCGACTCCGCAAGATGCATCTCCGCGGCATGCGCGCCGGAGGCGTTTGCGGCGATGTTTGATGCGATGGAGTCCTGCCACAAGCCGAGGCGGACAAAGATGTGCGAAGGCATGTGCAGGGCGTGGGCGGAGTCCGGGGCGATGGCGGCGTAGCGGCGGGCGGCTTCGAGGCCCTGGGCGGCGAATTCGGGACGATCAGTGGCGTGAATCATGTAGTGCGCAACGCCCGGATGGTCAGGATGCTGCTGGAGGAGTGGGTTGAGGATGGCGATAGCTTTCTGCAAGTCGGCGATTTCGTTGCCGTGATCCTCATAAGACAAGGACACGAGCGACAAGGCATAGAATGATCCGAATTCAACGTCGCCGGGATTCTCGCTATAGCAACGCTCCAAGGCCGAGGCGTAGGCCTTGATGCGCTCCACGTGAGTCATCTTTGATTTTTTCTGAAAGAAAGCGGCGGCAGCGGTGATGAAAGCCTGCTCGCGCGGATTGGCCGAATGGAGTTTTTGCGCCTTCTCGATGTCCTTACGGCCCTCCTTTAGCTTCTTATCGTTCGGGAATTCCCATAGTTGGTAAAAAAGAGCCATCGCTTTTCCCCAATGGGCAATCGCGCATTTCGGGTCGTGCGTCGATGCATCGGCAAAGGTCTTCTTTGACTCCGTGTATTGGAACGAGTGGAGGAGCGCGACGGCCTTTTCGATGGTGGGTTGCACCTCTGCCGTGCAACTGGTGGGGAAATTCACTCTGCCGAGCTGATCGGGCGGCGCGCCCGACGAAGTGTCCGCGCGAAGGGCCGCGAGGGGAAGGACGAGAAAAAAGAAGAGCACTCCCGACGCTAAGGTGGAGAGGCGGTGACGGTGCATGAGGTTTCCTCCGATTGCTGCCAGTGATTCTACCTCCACGATTGCCTCTGGTGGAGCGAATCCTTTTGGAGGCACGGTGTTGTCGGAGTTGGACGCGGGTTTGGCGCTGCGGCTACAATGAAGGTGGAGCGGTACTTCGAAGCAGGTGAGGGTGCGAAAGCTGTTTGAACCAATGACGAATCTCTGAGGTGCTGCGGATAGACAGCCTGTGTGCACGGCCTGTCCCGCTGGCGGGTCCCATCGAGTGGCAAGGATGAAGACGCGCGAGCGGGGCAGGAAAGCCTAACGGTTGGCTCGTGGCGCCCTACTATTTCAGAGGTTCACGGCCTAGCTCTCCACGGCCAAGCGGTCCGCTCCATTTCAGTTTTTAGTGGATAGTTCTAAGTTGTTAGTATGGAAAGAGAAGGACGGAAGAAGGCGCGGGGAAGAGTTTTTGGTTGTTAGTGGGACCAAGGAAGCAGCGATGGTCCCTGGCTGGTGTGGCAGTGACCACGGGATGTTTCAGCGATTGCTGGCCTCAAGCAGCATAATTTCCAGACGAGATGCAGTTTGAACTGAGAACTAACAACTAAGGACTAAGAACTGTTCCATGCGCGTACTTTTCGTAGGAGACATCGTTGGCTCGCCGGGACGGCAGATCGTTCACGATCGCCTCGCGGACATTGTCACGCAGCGGCAGATCGATCTAGTAATCGCCAACGGCGAGAACTCGGCGTCGGGCTTCGGGATCACGCCTAGGCTGGCGGAAGAGCTTTTGAGAATGGGAATCGATGTGCTTACCGGCGGAAATCACAGCTGGGACCGCAAAGAGATTCTGGAGTTCCTTCCGCATGAGCCGCGGTTGCTGCGGCCGGCAAATTTTCCCGAAGGCAACCCTGGCAGCGGGCTGTATGCCGGAACGGCTAAGAATGGCGTGAAATACGCGGTTCTGAATTTGCAGGGGCGCGTGTTCATGACTCCGATCGACGATCCTTTCCGGAAAGCCGACAGCGAACTCGCAAGAATTCCAGAAGATGTCGCCTTCGTGTTTGTGGACATGCACGCGGAAACCACCAGCGAGAAAATCGCCATGGGCTGGTATCTCGATGGCCGGGTGACCGCGGTGGTTGGCACGCATACGCACGTGGCGACCGCCGACGAACAAGTTTTTCCTCAAGGCACGGCTTATATCACGGACGTGGGAATGACCGGGCCGCATGGCGGGGTGATCGGAATGGACCGCAACGGCATCATCGGAAAGTTTCTCAACGGGCTGCCGGCGCGGTTCGAGGTGGCTTCCGGCAACGTGCAGATGAATTGCGTCTTGATCGAAACCGACGACGAAGGCCCGCGCAATGCCGCCGGCCGGCTACGTGCACGTTCCATCGAACGCCTCAGCTTCCGTATTGATTAATCGTTGGGGCACGCGGTCGAAGCGCGGGGCAACCTGCGCAGGTCCGCAGTAATCTTAGGAATCATGCGACAGAGGGTGGGCCCAATCGTGAGAGTTCTTGCGGTGATGTGTCTGCTGGCGTGCGCGGCTTGGAGCGTATCGGCTCAGGACGAGGACGATCTTACCGCCAGACAGCGGATATTCCCGGGCGTAGGCCCCGGGCTGCGCTCGGTGAAGCGGGGGGCGGATGGGCGGCTGTACATTCTGGCTTCGCCGTCGCCCGGTTTGCTGGTGTTCGACGCACAGGGCAAGCAGGTTCTCTCCATCGGCGAACTTCCCGGAGCCGATTCCAGGGCCAAGACAGGCCGCCCATTGATCACTTTTGGGGAGGACTGCGACGGCGCTGCCGACGGAAAGATCTACGTGGCGGACCGTGGCGCGAACCTTATCCAGGTTTTCTCTTCCGACGGCGCACTGGTTCGTTCGATTGCCGTGAAGGCCCCGATTTCCGTCGCGGCCCTGCCCGAAGGCGAAGTTGCCGTGGGGACGCTTCGGGAGCCACATCTGGTGATCGTTTTCGACAAGAACGGAAGGGACGTGCGCGAGTTCGGCGATCCGGAGCCGCTTGCGGAACGTGAGGATTTGAATCGTTATCTGAACATCGGGCAGCTTGCCACGGACGCTCAGGCTCATCTCTACTACGCGTTTGCTTACCTGCCGGAGCCGACGGTGAGGCAATATGACCACTTGGGCTACGGGAGACAGGACATTCAGTACACTGCGCTCGAGGCCATGCCCGCGGCACAGGCCGCGCGCAAGGAGATCCTGCGCGAGGAGCGCCGCGGCGATCAGCCGTCGATTAAGCGCATTCTTACCGCGGTGGGCGTCGACCGGGCGAATGGGGAGGTCTGGATCGCGCTGTACAACACGCTGCTCCATTTCGATAAGGAAGGGAATCGGCGCGCGACCTACAAAATCTACACGCCACAGGGTGCGCGGCTCGAAGCCAACACCATTCTCGTGGAGAAGGACCGGCTGATCATCGGAAGCGACCCGCTGGGCATCTACGAATTCGCACGGCCCGACAAAATAAATCAGAAATAGGCCAAGTTTTCCTCAGGCAAACTTGCGCGAGTTCTGTGCACGGTTTGCGACGTGCGTGAAAATATATTCGGAAATGTAAGGAAAATCAGCATCAAACAGCGAAGTTGCACAAACTTTGTGCTTGTGGAAAAACTGTGCATGGGGTGTGAAAGGCGGTGAATGCCTTGTCCTATTTTTCTCTTGCCCCCTACGCCTCAATCAGAGACAATCCCGCGCTGACA
>Ga0137418_10002449_pt1 | contig 17021 bp, 14 predicted proteins | sample CZODoug3_1_2_16f_FD_122242 | JGI IMG/M metagenome (GOLD analysis project Ga0137418, IMG submission 122242) | Vadose zone soil fungal communities from Angelo Coast Range Reserve, California, USA - CZODoug3_1_2_16fungal (Hybrid Assembly) | ecosystem: Environmental > Terrestrial > Soil > Vadose... | reverse complement strand
GAGCAGGGAGAAGACTCCAGCGTCACTTTCTGGAGCGATTCCCTTGCCGACAGTGTACATTGAACCTAAGATTCCTCTTCTGACAAGGGCGTCCAGATTCGGAGTCGCCGCAGCTTCGAGCGGGGTCTTCTGATGACCGTCCGATCGATCACTGGCTCCGTCCAGGACAGTCATGATTATCGGGGTCAATTCTCTGGGACCCACCTAGTCGTCTTCAAAATGCGAACCTGGAAAAAAGGGGAAGATAGGTCCCTGATTAATTCAGGGCCTAGTCTGTGTCTGTCTCTCTGTCGTCGTCGCGGGCCTCAGTGTGTTCAGTGTGAGTCGAGACGGTCCAGTGCATCTTGTAGCCAACGCTCGAATTGCCACCGCCCTCGACGCCGCCCGTAAGAGTACCGCGGAAGTGTCCCTCACCATGGATGTCGCTGTTCTGGCTCGTATCACCTGATACGACGAAGTTGCCTCTTGCGAAGGTGCCATTCTTGACACCCTCGTATTTGATATGAAGCGTGACTTGGTCGTTACCGAGCGTGCCAGTGAAATTACCATGGCCGTGGAATGTCGTGAAAGTCATGGTCTTGCCGTCATCTGTTACCGTATGCATGACATCTCTCTCAATGATCAATGCAGTGCCTGTCATGTTACCGGTGAAGCTGAGAGTCTCATGCAGTTTGACAATGGTGGTGTGGTCGCTCAGAACAGTGGGACCCGAGATGGTCGCCCCTTGCGTGAACGTAATCGTGCCCATCCCTCTATTCAGATGGTCATCTTGGTCTGCGTGGGTCGCGGCTGCCGTGGTCACGGCTACGACTGGTAGTAGGAAGGCTAGCAGTACCGCTGTAGCCCAAATTCTCAATTTTATTCTTCATCCTCCAAAGTGCTGGGTACTTCTGTCACCGCGCCCCTCCTCGGCGCTCTAAAGGAGAGAGAGACAGTGCGGTCCCTTGTGAGAAGAAAATAGGACGCGATGTACGATGAACTCCTTGCCGGCGGCTCTTCTTGAAAATGACTATTTGATACCTTCCCTCCAGGAGGTGATAGAAAGCGCCCACAGGATGGCTCCGGCTATACTCGTATATCCTTTCGTAATGAACGGAAAATAGAATCGTACACGGATCTGTGGCGCGAGGGTCGGTCGTATAGAAAATATTCTAGAATTCTGGACCTCTCGAGATTTTACGGGAAGATGTTAGGCCGGACGGCTGGCTTGTCACTATGGATGGGAGAGGATTAGCATGATGATGGTCAGGTTTCTTGTTCTAAGGCGATTCTAGGGCGTTTTGCAGGCGACAATCAGGAACCAGGCCTTCGTTTCGCTCATGCTTCACTAAACGATCGGCGGAAAAACCAGCTTGAGGGGTTTGAACTGGCACTGCAGCGCCCAGATGCTCTTCGTCAGGCGAAGAGAACCAAGGTTCTAAAAGAAAAAGGCCTGGCACCAAACTGACGAATCTCAATGACAACCGTGGCTGAATCGGGCCTCTCCTCACGTCTGAAGAGGACCCATCTCACCTCCCAGCTCGGAGGGACCCTGAACAAGGAAGTGGTCTTGGCAGGCTGGGTCCACGACGTCCGGGTCCTAGGGGGAATCTCGTTCCTCCTTCTCCGGGACATGAGTGGCATTGTTCAAGTGACGGCTCCCAAGTCGAAGGCTCCGGCTGAGGTCCTGAAGGAGATCGCGGATCTCCACCAGGAGGATGTGCTGTTTGTTAGGGGGATGGTTGTCTCGAGCAAGATTGCGAAGAGGGGGATTGAAGTTATTCCGAGTGAGCTGGAGGTTGTGAGCCGGGCTGAGACTCCTCTGCCCTTGGACCCGCGGGGTGTTCAGAATACTTTGTTGGAGACGCGGCTGAACTGGCGCGTCCTAGATTTTCGGAGTGAGGAGTCGAATGCTATCTTCAAGATCCAGTCTAGGATTCTAGAGTCTTTCCGCGGGTTCTTTCTTGAGCGGCGTTATGTGGAGATTCAGCCGCCGGTAATCATCGCCTCGGCGAGTGAGGGGGGTGCTGAGCTGTTTTCGTTGAAGTATTTCGAGAAGGAGGCGTATCTTGCCCAGTCGCCGCAGCTGTACAAGCAGATGTGCGCGATATCGTTCGAGAAGGTCTTCACTGTTCTTCCAATATTCAGGGCTGAGAAGTTCGAGCAGCCGACCCATCTGAACGAAGTGCGACAGATGGACATCGAAGAATCGTTCGCGACCGATGCCGACGTGATGAAGGTCTTGGAGGAATTCATGGCTCACTGCGTCAAGACGGTGCGCGAGAATTGTAGCGACGAGTTGAAACGGCTCGGCCAAGAGCTGGAACCGCTAGGTCTGCCATTGAAGCGAATTCAGTACTCGGAGGCGGTGAACATGCTTCGGAAGAACGGCGAAGAGATAGAGTACGGGATGGATTTTTCGAAGACGCAAGAGCGGAAGCTTGCTGGACTTGTGGGGAAAAAGGCGTTTTTCATGTTTGACTGGCCTATGGAGTTGAAAGCGTTCTATGCTATGCCTAATCCTGATGGGAAGACCTCTAGAGCCTTCGACTTGATCTATAACGGGCTTGAGGTGTCATCCGGGACCCAGCGAATTCACCTGCCGAGCTTATTGATTAGCCGGCTGAAAGCCAAAGGATTGAACCCGGAAAATTTCAAGTCATATGTGGATGCGTTCCGCTACGGGGCCCCCTATCACGCAGGATGGTCCATAGGATTAGAGAGACTGACAATGAAAATCACCGGACGAGAGAATATTCGGGAAGCTACAATGTTCCCCCGAGACCGAACCAGAATCACGCCATAGTCGGCCCTCGACGACTCGGCTGAAGATCTGATGGGGCCGATCTACTACGCGAGAGGCTGAGATGTCGGTTGGATTGCGGAAGGGTCGTGCAAAGGACCTGTCTCAATTGCCTCAAGCATTTTCGTTGCTATCTCAGTAAATCTCCTCGTAAGCGGGTCCTTTGGCTTCTCAAGGACGAAGACTCCTTTGCTCAGGTTCTCTAGAACATCTGAGTTGAATGGAAGAGCCGTCAGGACGTGGAGGTGGAAAAGCTGGGCGAGTCTATCCGCGATCTTACCGGCCTCTTTCTCGCTGACTGAGCTGGGTACCATGTTTAGGATGAGGACTACTGGTTTCCTCAGTTGGCTCGCAACCTCTGTCATGACTCCGCTACCGAATAGGTCCTGCTGGTCTACTCTTGAGATCAGGACTAGGTAGTCGCAGAGTGCCATGGAGAGAAGGGTGTCCTTCTCGATCCCAGGATGGCTGTCGATCAAGAGATAGTCAAGATTGTATTCTCTAGCAAGGTCTTCGAGAACTTTCTTGAACGTGTAGAGATTGAAGCCTGTCTCGAGAATGGATAGAATCTCGTCCAGCTTGTGTCCTGCCGGACAGAAGATCAGACAACCGGCCTTCAGCTGGATCTTGCTGGTAAGATCGATAACGGCTTGGCTAACAGGAACCCTATGCTGGAGCACATCGTTAATCGTTGCTCTGACGTCCGCGTCAGAGATTCCGAAGATAACGTGAAGCCCTGGACCCTCTAGGTCTAGGTCGACTATTCCGACTCTTTTTCCCAACTGGGCAAGGGTGACGGCGAGGTTGGCTGAGATAGTGCTCTTCCCAGTGCCGCCTTTGAATGATTGAACTGAGATGATGTTGACTATCCTAGCCCCCTCGCTTCGGTCCCGTAATGCCTTGTCGGTGATAGGATAGCCTTCAAGTCGGAAGCAAAAACAAGCCGTAACCTACAGAGTAGACTAAGAGTATGCAGTGAAAAACCGTGCTCATCCCTCAAGAAGTGTTACCGACCCTGACACCCATACGGCATCACAATGTTTTCGGTCCAAATCTGACACAGTGATCTACGGGCAGGCAAGGCTGATTCCTTGACAGGCGCAACCGTTCAAGCCCTTGAAGCAACCGAGAACAGGCTCGCATACTTCCTCGAAAGGTTTCCCGAGTATCGTAAGACTCTGAGACTTGCCCTGACGCACGAAGAATCAGGCCGCGAAGCACGAAGCTATCAGGGATGGCAGTGGCACGATGTCGAGACCCATCCGACCAAACTAATCCGTCTCGTAACCGAGGGAATCAGCAGAATCAGTCTTCGAACCCGTCAGGCTACCTCGTATCTTCTTCGTGACAGCGAGGCCGTTAAACGCGTCTTGGCGAGGTCTTAGAAGCATATCGGGAACAGGCGAGGCCCAAGCGAAGAGTAGTCGTTCTCTTCGACAGATTACCCTACTTTCAGTTATTCCGTTTCCGAAAGGGTGTTATCGATTCTGAACTTGTAGACTCGACAGATCCCGACTTAGGAAGCAGTACTGTGTTCTCAGGCCTGAGAATCAGACGATCTGCGTAAGATTGAGCACAGGGTACCCTTTATCGAAGTTTAAATGGACTCCGTAGAGCGGTGTGAACGGCTTTACTCCGTACATGACAAGTGAACCGTCAGCGTTCTTGATCTTCAAGTGGTAGTCAACCACTGATAGCCATTGGTCCCTTAGTTTGGAGTCGGTTGAAGCTATCGCAAGGTTCAGGCCTTCGGTGTCTCGCATGTTCGCGCCTAGTTCAGTGAGACCCGGTACTGAGAGCTCGTCGCGTCCGTAGACTTGTACTGCCTTGTCGACGTTTATGTCGAGCATACTGTGAGGTGAGATCTTTGCAAGCTCATTCCAGGCATGCGCGAACGTCTTAACATCGTCTGAGAGATTGCTCTTCATCACAAGCCTCCATTTCTTCGGAGCAAGTGACTGATTGTACTCCAATATTCTCACCCTCTCGTCTATGGCCTCCCATCCGACGTATTTGCTGAGTGACTCTGCAACAGTGTCGGAGCTGTACGCGGCGGTTGGGACGATGACGCAGGGACCATTCTGGTTGATGAAGTTCGCCCGCATCATATTGAGAATGGTCCGAATCTCAAGAGGTGAGACGCTGCTGTCAACGTCGACGAGCAGGAAGGATCCTCTTGGGATCGAGCCGCCAAGCATCTGGTCCATGTCTCTGCTGCCGAGAGAGAAGCCTCCGCTTGGGTGAAGGACAGGCTCCAATGGTTTCGGATGTGAGTCATATTCTGGCTGTCGCAGTCCGTTAGAAAGTATGGTGAACCTTGCTTTGTCAAGCGAGAATATTCCCCGTTTTGTGGGGACGCTGAAGCCGCGTAGTTTGTTCATGGCGATGGTTCGCACTCTCCTCCCGTCAAGCTCTGACTGGTCCAGAGTTATGATCCCGTCCACGAGGTAGCCGAGGTCACGAGCCTTCTTGGAATCCTCGACCACGATTACAATGCTAACTTTGCTCTCATCGAGTTCTGAGAGGAGCGCCGACTCGAGCATTTTTCGACCCTCATCGTTCGTGTTTCGTATAGCGCCCTCCCAACTATCAACAACCAAGACCGCTCTCTGTTTCGAGTGCTTCAATCTGAGAACCTGGTTGAAAATCGTGTCCGGTTCGACCCGGCGGAGGTCGTGAAGTTCGTCTATCCAGCTCGCCCTCGCAGTTCTGCCAGACATCGTGTCGATGACTTCGTCTATCCAGGGAAAATGCTGCCGGAGTCTAGTCGGGGCTACTCTGCTTGACGCGTATATCTTGTGAGTCTCGTCTAGGCTGTTGAGAATCTCAAGCGCAAAGGTCGTCTTGCCCGAACCGGGAGGTCCCTGAACGAGTAGGACCTGACCAGGGGTCTGGAGGAATTTGAGAATGAGATCAAACATTACCGACCCTAGGCTCGTATCAGCCTGAACAGGACCGCGTTCCATCGCAGCCTCTTGCTGAGAGCCTTCGTGCGCTACAGACAACTCTAGACCACAGCACAATCTAGAGGGCAACAAATCCATAGACGAATTGTTACCCTCATCCATTCGGCGATGGGGTCAGGTGGAATCTGCCGGAAAATAGACACACACACGCACCAGGTAGAGAACGACTGCTCTAGTGAACCGGATCTTCAGTGTCAATTCACAGAAAAGCGATCATGAATCAATGTGCCCGGATTGCCTAGGCGAGGATAAAGAGTAGCATCGACTAGGACAGCCCTGCAACGAGGATTTCAGGAAACTCATGAAAGCAATAGGTATGATTCGCCTGTTTAGAGGGTTGGTCTTTCTCCTGGACAGAACCTTTCCAGTCCAAGCGAATTTTCCTTGAGCATCAACAGCCCATTGTGACGTCAGGTCAGCTCATCACTCAGGAAGACAGATACACCATTTGGAGCCTGAGAGGCCTCGCTAGAGTTTTCGCGTCTCTGAGTCATACTATCTCTGTAAGCTTTAGCGAGGGGTAGCCCATGTCAAATGCGAATTCGACTCCATGAAGGTTGGTGAAGGGTTTGACGCCATATATGACCGTTGTATCGTTGATACTCTCAACCTTGAGATAGTAGTCCGCTGTTTTGAGAAATGCGTCTCGGATCTTGTTCAGCCCCGACGCAACAGCGAGCGTGACCGCGCCTGCATCCCGGATACTTGCGCCCATGTTTGATAGCCCGGGAAGCATCAGATCGTCTCCGTAGATTTGGACAATCTTGTCGAAGTCTATTGCGAGGATTATTGAGGATGACACTGTTCCGAGCTCTTTCCAGATGTTGCCGAAGAGTGTGAAGTCGTCCATTACCTTCCCATTCAACTGCACTCTCCATTTCTTGCGAGACAGATCCTGGTTGTACTCTGCGATCCGGACTCTCTTATTGAGCGTATCATCTCCAACCAAAGGCCCCAGGGATTTCGCGACGTTATCCGAACTGATCGTGCTGAAAGGCACGATAAAGGATGAACCTCCTTGATTAACGAAATTTGCAACGATGATTCTGAGGAGAAGCCTCACTCCCATGGTAGGAACAGTATTGTTAACGTCTACCAAGATTGATGAGCCTTTTTTGATTCCTCCTTTGAGCATGAGATCGAGGTCGCGGCTGCCTGTTGAGAAGGAGGTCTGCGTGTGAGGAACCGGGGACATGATGCTTGGCTTGGCAGAAGCGTCGTTGTCGAATTTTGTGTCTGCTAGCAGATTGAACTTGCCTTTATCCAGCGAAAAGAGTGCCCGATCTGACTTGACCCTAAAGCCTCTAAGCTTGTTTACAATGATCGTTCTCAATCTCCGACCGTCCAATTCTGAAGATGATAGGGTCACAATGCCATCGACCAGATTCGGCAGGTCCCCGACGTGCCCGCCCTCGCTCACTAAGACGACTCCTACTCTGTTGTCGTCTGGGTCCGAGAGTATTGCAGACTCAATCATTCGGCGTCCATCCTCGCTCGTGTTCCTGAGGGCTCCTTCCCAACTGTCTATGACCATGAGACCTCTCAGCTTGGAACGCTTTATGGTGAGAATCTTGTTGAAAACATCGTCAGCCTCGGACACTCGTATTTCGTCAGACCCCTCAGTTGAGTTGTCGCTTGAGACCTCCTTCGAGAACGGGCCGTGCATTTCGTGAATCCAAGGAAAGTGCTTTCGGAGCTTTCTCGGAGAGACTCGGCTTGGCACGTAGAGTCTAGCAGGCGGAATCTCGGTGCGTCCCATCCGAGTTGCCTTTGCCCTTTGCAGGAGCTCAAGCGCCAGCGTCGTCTTCCCCGTTCCAGGCGGCCCTTGGATTAGGAGAACGTTTCCCGCTGATTCTAAGAAGTTCGAAATGAGGCCTAGTATCTCTTCCGGTCCAGGCCGTTTGACAACCGGAGTCTCATCTTGCTGGAGTTCTTCGATAGAAGACTGATCTGCGGATTCATTCTTGAACATCAAAAATCAGTTATCCAAACGAACAGCCTTCTGCACACACAAGAGTTCCGTAACCGAGAATCATCTATCGGGGTTAGACCTAATCTACCCAGTTCAAGTAGCGTCGGAGATCCTGTTTCTAGTGACCGTGAGGAGTTGGATACTGAGTTAACGAGAATTCCCTGCAGAAAAGGTCCGGCCTCGCTGCCAAGTACTATGCGAGTCTGGGATGATGGGTTCCTGCATAGACGAAGAAGTACAAGCTCAAAGTCTTTGGCTGACGCCCCGAATGTTCCTGGCCCTCATGGCTAGCATAGCCGTTCTTGCCATGGGTCTTTTGATGGCGCACCGGAGACAGAGGGGAAGTTTTAGAGGAGGCATGTAGAATAAGCAAGGTGAATCCCGATGGGTAACGCTCCGATGAAGAAGTCTCCGTTCAAGTCTTCCCATCAGTCCAGAAAGGTGACTTGTGAAAAGTGCGGAGAAACCTTCGATAGGGTATTCTATGAAAGAATTCACAAAGACATCTGTACTGGGGCCTGTAGAGTTTTCGTTCCGCGGTCTCGGTCTCAATAGATCGGTCATCTGTCCGTAGTTCTTCTTCGCCAGCAATGACGGTTTATGAGACGAGATGACACACACACCGGCTCACATAGTCGTTATTCAAAGGACCTCAAATTCCTAATTGAAGAGTCCCACAATGCCGATAGTCCAGTAACGCGGTAAGGATTGTTGGAGAAAATCTATGGGACTATCGGTAAAGCCCGTGACGATTCGGAACTCGACCTACCTGCCGGTTCCGAGGGACGTCGCAGAGCTCCTCCGTGTCATGGCATCGAAGATCTGTAGCGTCAATTTCAGGATTGACGAGAAAGAATGCACATTGATCTATAGCTTCGCCAAATCAGTTCCAGATCTCAGAGAGGAGCCATCCGACCCTAGGCTGGTCCTAGCAGACTGACATAGGCACTGGCCACTTTCTGGAACGGAACCCCAGGTCTTTTTTTCTGCTATCATCAAACAAGCTTACTGGGGTTGTTCTACTCACATTTAGCGAGTGACTGTAAACGAGAACTGGTTGTTTCTGGCAGTCACTATCGTGATAGTGTAGGAGCTGCCGAAGGCGAACATGAACGCCGTCCCGGATAGCGTGCAACTGCTACAGCTTGAGCCGATCAGAATGTTCGTCGGAACAACACTCCCAGGGGCTAAAGTCGGCCCAGGCCATGAAGTATAGGAGTACTGGTCCCCGGCCGTGTCCTTGACAGAGTAGTCTACGAGTTGGATGGAGGAACTTCCGGTGTTGTGAAGGGTTAGCGTGACGTTGGTTCCAGAATTGAATGTGACCATTTCCATGATCATAGACTCACGTGCGCTGCTAAGAACGACTGTAGTAACATTGCCTGTCACGGTGGCGGAGCGCGATATGCTTCCGCTGGTCCCGGTTACGTTGAAGTAGTATCTGCCGACTATCGTTGCGTTTGTGGCCGAGATGCCGAGCAAAGTACTGTTGGACGTTCCACTAACAATGGTAAGTGGGCTCACACCTCCGACCACGCCCATAAACGCAAAGGGAGCCGCTACTCTCATCGCGATCTTTCCGGCGAATCCATTCACGCTGGTGACTGTTATCGTGGTGGTGTTTGCTCCTCCACGAGCTATGTTCATGAACGATGGATTCGCAGTGATGGTGAAGCCCGGACCTGTTAATACAATCACAGTCAACTGAACACTGTGCGTCCTAAGACCACTAGTCCCTGTAACCGTGATCAGGTAATTGCCGATTGGAGCATTAGAAGAAGCAGATACTGTTAGAGTCGAGTTCGCTCCTCGGTTGTCTGGAGGAGTGACGTTGCTTGGGCCCAAGGATGTTGTCAGGGCATTAGTCGCATTCGAGGGCAAAGCGATGCTAAGCCATGTGACATTGTTGTAGTTGTTGATGCTCGTTACTGTTAGTGTGGTTGTCGCTCCGGAACCTTGTCTGATGTCCAGGCTTGTCTGCGAAGAGGTTAGGGTGAAGTCTCCAAGGTGAGGTGAAGGTTTTGAGTTCAGAGCGGTGGCGAGCTGGGGGTCAGCCATAAAAGCTCCGACTACCGAACCAAGCACGAGGACTCCCACGAGAAGCAGCGACCAGATTGGAACTGTTCTCTTGATCGAGGAAGCGGTCGATTCGATCTGGCTCATGGACTCCCTTGGATGGAGAAAGGTGAGAAAAAGTGTCTATGTTACTGCTGTTCTTAGAAAACAGTTATTGGAAGACCTGACTTGGTTCTAGCGCCGACGCGAACGACCCTCCTTCAGATTCTTCTGAGATGCTGAGTGTAGTCAGTACAGTCGACTCCCACACTCAGCGCAGAACTCGCCCGCGGGGATTGTTTGTCCACAGTAGGGACAACTCTCCGTAGTTGCTCGGAGTTGAATTGAGCTGGACGTCGTCGATAGGGCTCGGAAGGGGTTCTTCCGTCTTTTTTCAACCACGGTGAGCAGTACAAACATTATCGCGGCAGAAGCCGCAACTCCCCCCACTAGGCCGAGCAGGATCGACCCTAGCCCAGTCAAGTTCAGAGATTCGATGGGTCCTGGAGCGCTGGAATAGACTATCATTCTGCCGTGAGTCACCAGGTCCGGACCAGATGTTTGGTAAATTGTAAACGGTTCAAGGAACCACTGAACCGTTATCGTCAGAGAATAGTTTCCTGGGTTGGTGTTTGCAGGAATCCCGAACGTGAGAGGGATCGTTTTTTCCTGATATGGACTGAGACTGTAAGTTCCCCCATTGAGTCTGAAGGTCCCAAACGATATGCTCACCGTCACCTTCCAGACCCCAATAGACACGTATCCTAGATCCTCGAAGGTATTGTTCAGTGTCGTTGGGCTACCCGCGTATGACATCGTAGTGAAGGCACCCCTGTAGACCATCTCGGCACGATTGCTTGGGACCGACACGTTGGTTACCCCAAGTGTCGTGGTCGAGGTGTGCGATACCGAGCCACTGACACCATAAACTGTTATCGTGTATAGGCCAGCGGTGTTGATCTGGTCGTATTGGCAATGACGAAGTAGTGGGGAATCCCCGAGATTGTCCAATTCACCTTGGCGCTTGCAGGAAGACCAATGGTCGGAGATGAGGACCCCGTAGGGGAGACATTGCCGCTCAAGCTGACGATTCCGGAAAAATTGTCGACGGGTGTAAAGTGTATCGAAATGTTAGCGCCGGTGCCATATTTCGCCAAGAACTGGTTCGGCACGAGTTGCATTTGGAAGTCTGGCTGACTTCCCAGTTGCGGGATCTGACGATGCTTGGTCCCCTGGCTAGAGAACGCTAATCCAAGACCCAGACTGGCTGCTCCACTAGTTGAGGCTATGGAGTAACTGCATCGTTGCGAGCAGCAACAATAGGCTTGCGCGGGACAGTGACCTTAACCGAACCATCTTTCACCGTCTCTTCGTCCAATTGCTATGTCTCTAAAGCAAGCCTTGTTTTGTTTGATTCTTCTGATCCCGCGGCAGGACTGGTAGGACTTTATGGAAGGTGTCGTCGTAGAGAGCGTCGAGTAGAAGCGACTCTACCTTCACAAAACCAGTTATGGGAAGGCACTGATTTGGTTCTCGGTGCGGATGCCATCGAGAAATCGATTGTCAACTGTTTTCTCCAGGCTGAGCATCAGGAATCCGCGGACATTCGCGGTCAAGCTAGCAGTACTGGTTTTGCTCGCGGTGTCTCTTATTGTCTTGTTCGACTTTGTCGACGATAGCTTCCTTGATCAGGCACTGCCTCATACTCCGATCACATTCGCGAGCACAACTGCATACATTGCAAATCTAACGACAAGCACTCTTTCCAATCTGGGATACTCGGGATTATTCTCTCTCCTTTTCTTGGAGGGAACCTCGCTCCCAATTCCGAGCGAGGTTATTCTTCCGTTCTCTGGATACTTGGTCTCCACTGGGAGATTTGACTACTGGTTAGCTCTCTTCTTTGCTACTTCAGCTAGCGTCCTCGGGGCTCTGGTGGACTACACAATCGGCTATTTGCTAGGGGACGTTATCACAAAGAGATCTGCCAGGCATTCTCCGGTAAATCTGCAGAGGCTTCTCTCAGTCCAGAAACTGTTCGAGAAACATGGCGAAGTAATCGTCATCGTCACACGGCTAGTCCCGGGGATGCGTACACTCGCTTCATTCCCCGCAGGTGCTGCAAGGATGCAGATCTCAAGATTCGCGGCCTACACCGCTCTTGGGAGCGGCACATTCAACGCCGGACTCATTTACCTGGGGGTCTATTTAGGAAAGAACTGGGACTCGATCAAGGCCGCGGCCACAGCCGAGCTTGCCCTAGTGGGAGTCTTAGCCATCGTGATAGGATGGTTGATAATCAGAAAAAGAAGTCGTAATCGCAAGACGCCCCAATGACTTCCTCAAATCCTAGGCAAGAAACACTCGAACCGGCTGAGTTATAGCGGACCCTTGAGCTAGCAACTAGTCTTATCTTCATAGAGATAGTCTGACAGCCGCGAAGCTCGCCCGAAACGGGGTCAGGTAGAAGAGACATGTTGGCGAAGGTTAGGAAGGTAATGTCAACCAACGTTCCGAGAGTTAATTCTTCAGACACTATTCTCGAAGCTGCTAACGTGATGAACCGAGAGAGAGCTTCCGGCGCAATAGTGATTGAGGGGGAAAAGGTTGTAGGTTTGATTACGGAGCGTGCGCTGCTCTGGAAATTCATTCCGCTAAACAAGAGACCGGACGAAGTCACCGTCGGTGAAATGCTGGTTCCATTCTTCAGGATAGGTCCTGACGAATCTACGAAGACCGCGGCGAAGATAATGGTCGAGAACCGAATCACCAGACTAGGTGTCTTTGACAGTGAAAAATTCCTCGGCCTTGTCACTCTAACAGACCTAGCGAGAGAGTTCTCAAAGCCGCACCTTCTCAAAGCGCTAAGCGCGCGGGACGAGCCCGACGACAAGCAAGTTCTCTGTCCCAATTGTAAGAAAGCTTTCTTGGAAAAGATCACGAACACTGAGGGTGTAATCTTGAGGTGGGAATGCCCGAACTGCCGCTATTCCCTCTAGGATCGAGCTGTCAATGGTTTCTAGTCATATGAGCTAAGAGTAAGTCGTCGTCACAAGAACTTTGGGAAGTCTTAATTACTACTACCGCGATAGCAGCATTTCAAGGCAGGATTCCTGAAGCCTCCGATTCGATCTAAGAATACTTTGTCTATTGTCATCGTCTCGTTAGTTCTTTCTGTTGCAGCAACCCAAACGTTTCCGTTATTTGCCGTTGCATCGGGTACGACCTGCACGCCGGATTTCTCAATTACGGTATCCCCAACTGCTCTCACAATCGTAAAGGGAGGACCCGTCGCAAACGTTGGGGTAGGATTCACGAGCATTTGCGGGCTTTCTGGAACCATTAACTTCGGTGTAAGAGGAGTAACTCCTCAAGCTACCACTACATGCAACAACAAAGGCGTCTGCACATCTAACGGACTCTTGTTCAAGCAGTGTTGCTACGATCTGCCTCTGAAGGCAGGCGGAGCTACTGGCAACCACATTACCGTCAACGCAACCAAGAACACACTTGCAACCACATACCGAGTTAGGATAACCGGCACAAATATCCAGGGCGGTTGCTGCTACGGGATAACGCACTCTGCAAACGTTACCATAACGGTGAACTCCTGTTGCGTTCCCAACTTCACAATCTCAGAGAATCCGACTAGCCTTACAGTCGCAAAAGGTCAGACAGCCACATCCGCGATTACCGCGACAGGTTCAGGCGGTTTCACTGGAACAATTTACTACTCAGGCATGATCTCTCCTTCCTCAGCTCCATCTGAGTCATGCAATCTACAGCCTGCCCAGCCAACTCTGAGCTCGACGGCTAACTCCGTCACATCTCAGCTTACATGCAGTTTCGTGAGCGCGGGGACGTACACCATCACCGAGACCGCATCTCCTTACAGCGGCTCACCGACCCGCACTGTGACTGTTACCGTAATTGTGACCAGTCACTAGGACGGGTTGGTCTTAGCTGGCTCTCAAGAACCCGAGTTCGATTAGGCGATCTATTGATAGCTAACCGATGACATTCTATCAATCTGGATAGAAACCTCAACAGGGAAAGCTCGCTGCAATCCGATTCAGAATTCGCTTATGAGCTGAGTGATCTATTCGCTCAGAGCGTTCGTGGTCTCACGCAGGCGCCTCGCCAGTTCCTTCATGACGCCCATGGCTAGAGTCGGATCAGTTTGGACCGCGGCCCTAAAGTTCCAGACCGGCATTACTAGAGCTTTAGTACCGGATTCCGCCGAGACCACCGTGGCAGACCTAGGCTGCTTATCGATCAGAGCCATCTCTCCAAAAAACTGGCCGCGACCCAGCTTTGCGACCATCTTCTCTCCCTTGCGGACTTCGACGGACCCATTTGTTATGAGGTAGAAAGCAACCCCCGAGTCTCCCTCTTTCTCGATAACCTCTCCCGCGTTGTAGGACCGTTCCCTCGCGAACGCACTCGCAACCGACTTGATCTGTTTTCCTTTCAGCCCAGCGAAGAGTGGAACTTCTCCCAGCATTTTAGCGGCCTGCGGATTTGCTTTCTGGTCCAATGGTAATGCCAACTGACAACAAGCGGTTTTTGTCTGCTTACTTAAAGCGTTAGCCCCGCTTTTCAAGGCGGGCACTGTCAATGCCTCTCAAGATATTCTCTATGATATCCGGAGAAATCGATCCAGCGCAAATCCAAATACTTGCGCTTAAGTTAGCCGTCTTATGGCGAAGCTCACTTTCCTTGGGACCGGCGGCTCGGTTCTTACCAAGGAGAGAATGTGTGCCGGGATCCTGTTCGAAGACAAGCTACTGGATGTGGGATTCGGGGTTCTCACGAACCTGGTAAGATTAGGGAAAAAGCTTCATTCGATTAACGATGTCTATATCTCTCACACTCATTCAGATCATGTCGGGGATTTCACTGGACTTGTCTGGGCCATGGCAATGGATCGGAGAACCAAACCCCTAAGAGTTGTCAGCTCCTCCAGTACTGCAGCGGCTCTGGAGCGAATCCTCGAGCTCCAGTCGACCCCCTACGCCTGGGTGAAATTCGACATTACGTTCGTACGGCCAGAAGATGTCAACGTTAAGGCCTTCACGACGATCCATGATCCTGAGAATCTGGCCTATCGATTCCAAACAGAGCGAGGCGATCTTGTCTACATCGGAGACACAGCCAAGTCTGAGAAGATTTCAGAATTCGCAAATGGATGCGACTTGCTGATTCACGACGCTACTTACCTCGATGGACAAGAATCGCTAGCAGCTGTAACCCAACACTCAACCGCAAGGGACGCAGCAAACACCGCAAAGCGTGCTAGGGCAAAAAGGCTAGTTCTAACTCACATTTCTCCCGGCAACGAAGGTGCTGAAAAGCGGTACCTGGCGGAGGCATCTGCGGCGTTTGGTGGCCGAATAGTTGTGGCAAAGGATCATCAGATCCTCACCGCATAGAAGTCGGACGGATACAGATCCTACCACAGGCTGGCCTTCGATAGCAGTGAATTGTATCTGGGGTCGATTCTGAATCTTTTCAAGTCGGGGCTATATCTGAGAGTCGGGAACGAAATCTTTCCGGATTCGAGAGCTTTTTCGGCCCATAGAAACCCACTGTCCTGATCTCCTAGGATCGAGTAGACTGTGATGAAGATTGTCGGGTTTGAGTATCCAAGCCTTGGGTCTGCTTTTGGGTCTGCTGTGGACTCTTCGAGTAGCTTCTTGGCTTCCTCAGGCCTACCCGAAGTAGCGTAGACGTATGCCAGATGCGCCATCGCCTCGGCTTTTCGCTCACTAATGTCAACAAGTCTTCTAGTCTCCTCTTCCGCCTCTTCGAAGAGTCCCTTCTGCACTAGCAGGTGGATCAGAAAGTCGTGAGCCACGACAAAGCTGGGGTTCATTTCGAGATACTTGTGACATTCATCAATGCCTTCGTCATATTGTCCTGAGAAGAGGTAAGCCTGAACTACCCCCATCCCGATTATTGGAGAAAGAGGGTCGAGTACCTGTGCCTTCCGGGCTGCAACGACCGATTCTTGTAGCCTTCCTCTCGTTTGCAAGAGCACTGAATTCCAGTAGTGCGCGGTTGCGTAGTTTGGGTTCAAGTGGATCGCGTGCTTGAACTGTTCTTCTGCCTGGTTCCAGTCCCAGTCGTAGTTCATCAGAACGGCGGCGAGTGAAGTGTGTGCTTCTGCAAGTTTGTCGTTCAGTTCTAATGCTCTGTTTGCGTAGACTCGGGCTTTCTCGAAGGCCTCTTTGGAGGGGAGGTAGAGATGGCGTCCCATGAGGGTATAGCAATCCGCCATTCCGGCGTGAGCTAGAGCGTAGTTAGAGTCCTTCTGTATTGCTTCGCCGAAATACGATATTGCCTTTTCGAGGTCTTCCTTGGTTCTTTTGTTCCAGTAGTATCGTCCTCTTAGGTAGAGGACGTAGGCTCCAATGTCTTCGGGAGCCTTCTGTTCGATGAGTTTTCTGTTCTCTCTGAGAAGCTGAACCTTCAAGGCCTCAGCTACTCTTTCCGCGATGTCAGTTTGTATCTTGAAAACATCCTCTAGTTCTCTGTCATATTTCTGTGCCCAGATGGGTGCTTCGCTTCCGACATCGATCAGTTGGATGCTGATCCGCACTCTGCTTCCAGCTTTCCTTACGCTTCCCTCAAGAATTGTTCCGACTTTGAGTTCTCGTCCGATCTCCCCCACGCTCTTGTTTGCCTGTTTGTACTTCATCACTGACGTTCTCGCGATCACGTTCAGTCCAGAAATCGAGGAGAGAGTGTTGATGATCTCCTCAGTAAGGCCGTCCGCAAAATACTCGTCTTGATGGTCGGAACTAAGGATAGCCAGCGGTAGTGCGGCGACCCTTCGAGGTTCGAGAACGTCGCTCTTCGTGAGCTTGGTCCCTTCAGTTGGGGGCAGAACTCTGTAAACCACTGTAGGCATCTGCACATTCTTCAACTGGTTCTGTCCAAGGGGTATCGTGCGGAATTCTTCATTGTTCCGTACGTGGTCAAAGACCTGTTGAGTTATGCAGATTCCTCCGGGGTCTGCAAGAGACTGGATTCTCGACGCGATGTTTACTGCGTCTCCGTAGACGTCTCCGTCCCGGTGTTCAACGTCTCCAAGGTGAACCGCAACTCTCAGCAGTATCTTGCTGTCGGAGGGAACAGTCTGATTCCGCTTGTACATGAGCTGCTGAACCTCTAGGGCACATCTCACTGCTTCTAGAGCACTTGGGAATTCGACAAGGAAGCCATCTCCGATGGTTTTTACTTC
>Ga0137418_10002447_pt1 | contig 17025 bp, 16 predicted proteins | sample CZODoug3_1_2_16f_FD_122242 | JGI IMG/M metagenome (GOLD analysis project Ga0137418, IMG submission 122242) | Vadose zone soil fungal communities from Angelo Coast Range Reserve, California, USA - CZODoug3_1_2_16fungal (Hybrid Assembly) | ecosystem: Environmental > Terrestrial > Soil > Vadose... | reverse complement strand
AGCCACCGGCTTGACAATTCCGAGGATTATCCGGAGGTACTGCGGGGATCCAGCCTTGGTGAATCCCGCGACGACCTGTTCACTTCCGGTGAGGTAACTCAGGGAACCCAACAGTGCCAAGCAAGCGAGCCCTGTGCTGCCCCAATACGCAATCTTTCGAGCCATCAATCCTCCGGTGGTGGGCGTTCGGCCGTCGATCCGCATCAATATTGGCGACTGGCTCGCCAATTTCGAGCCGAACTAATGGTTCTAAACCGCTACACGTGCTGGACGCGCTCGAAGCTGCGGAGCGGGCCGTCCGAGCGGACTGGGTTTCACGGGGCGCCGATTGCGCGCATCGTACGCGGCACGCGCCGTATCCACTTCGGTGAGATGGGCGCCCGACCATTCGACAAGTCCGCGCACCAGCTGCCGAAGGGTCCTGCCGAGTTTCGTGAGCGCGTATTCCACTCGCGGTGGCACCTCGGGATAGACGGTGCGCGTCACCAGCCCATCGCGCTCCATGCCCCGGAGCGTGACCGTCAACATCCGTTGACTGATTCCCGCCACTCGACCCCGCAACTCGTTGAACCGCAATGTGCCGGCATCGCCGAGTACGTGGATGACGTACACCGACCACTTGTCTCCTACACGCGCAAGCATCTCTCTCGCGTGGCAGTTCGCTGGCGTATGCTCGAGCTCGGGTGCTCTTTTGAGTGGCGCTTTTCCCATTGGTTACTCCGAGGTGACTCGGGCACATTCGCGTGCCTTCTTTTTCGCGGTGACCGAGCATTATAGGTTACTGACAGTAACCAGGCACTGACAGTAACTGGGCACTAACAGTAACCTATATCGATGGAGGAAACCGCACCATGGGTACTTACGCAGATTTATCGACAGTGAGCTTCGGACTCCTGGTCTTGCGGGTCGTCGTCGGCCTTATCATGGCCGCGCACGGGGCGCAGAAATTGTTGGGATGGTTTGGAGGCTATGGCCTCCGCGGCACGGGTGAATTCTTCGTGCAGCTCGGCTTTCAGCCCGGCCCTGCTTTCGCCGCAGCGGCCTCGATTAGCGAGATCATCAGTGGGCTCCTCGTCACGCTCGGCTTCCTCGGCCCCATCGGGCCGGCGCTTATGATCTCCGTCATGATCGTCGCGGCGATGACCGTGCACTGGGAGCACGGATTGTTCGCCGCGAACAATGGCATTGAGCTACCGCTTCTGTACGGCGCTGCGGCGTTCGCGCTCGCTCTGACCGGCTTTGGTCAGTATTCGCTCGATAGCTTGCTGGGCATAGCGGGGCACTTGCCCCTGACGGACACATGGATCGCTTTGACCATCGGCGTCATCGGCGGTTTCGCCAATCTCGCACTCCGTCGCCGCCCTGCTGTCGCGGCGAGGACGTGACCATGTCTGACCGCTGCATCGGGCGAGTCGTGACGACCGCACCTCCGTCTCCGGGCTTCATCGGCGAGGGTCACACGGCAGTCAGCGTCGTCGACCCGAAGGGATTCTCACACAACGATCCGTTCATCGTGCTCATGGACGACCGGATCGATCTCGAGGCCGGGCGTGAGGCGGGCGGGGCGCATCCCCACGGCGGCTTCGAGACAGTGACTTTCGTCGTTGAAGGCGAGCTGCGCGATCGCGATGAAGGAACGCTCAGAACGGGGGACGTTCTGTGGATGACGGCCGGGAGCGGCGTGATCCACAACGAGAACGTGGTGCCGCTGGGGAAGAGTCGGATACTCCAATTATGGCTGACGCTCCCGCACGACGAGCGCTGGGCGGCGCCACGATTCGAGCACATCGTGCGTGACTCGGCGCCCGTACGACGTGAGCCGGGTGTGGAAGCGCGCGTTTACAGCGGAAGCTCCGCATCAGCGCGCGCGACAACACACAACTATGTCCCCGTCACACTGATAGATATTCGGTTGCAACCGGGCGCGCGCTTCGAGCAGGAGCTGCCAGATTCGTACAACGGGTTCTTCTATGTGCTGGAGGGCGCAATTTCCGTCGACCCTGAGCGCACCCGGCTGACCGCGGGTCAGGTGGGATGGCTCGCGGAGACAGAGCGAAAAGTATCGGGCACTACTTCAGTGCGTGTGATTGGCGGAGACGACGGAGCCCGGGTCATACTCTACGCCGGTGAGCGCCAGGGCGTGCCCATTGTAATGCACGGCCCTTTCGTCGGTGAAAGTCGCGAGGACATTAGGCGCCTCTCGGATCTGTACAGAAGAGGAGAGATGCCGCGCATTAGTGAGCTCGTTGACGAGGGAAGCAGGAAGGGGGAAGCGGGAAGCGACAAACGCAAGAACCAACGCCCGCTTCCCGCCTCCCGCGTCCCCCTTCCCACAGCGGAGGCCACAAGTGGAAATCGGCATTGATAGCTTCGCGGCGGCGCACACCGACTCCAGTCGATCGCTCAGTGAATCGGAGCGTTTGCGTAACCTGATCGAGGAGATCGAACACGCCGATCAGGTTGGACTGGATGTCTTCGGAATCGGAGAACACCATCGCAAGGATTTCCTGGATTCCGCGCCGGCCGTCATTCTCGCGGCCGCGGCGGCGCGAACGAGCCGCATTCGTCTGACCAGCGCGGTAACCGTCCTGAGCTCGGCTGATCCCGTACGCGTATTCCAGAATTTCGCCACACTCGATCTCATTTCGCAGGGACGCGCGGAGATGGTCGTAGGCCGTGGCTCGTTCGTTGACTCCTTCCCGTTGTTCGGTTTTCGACTGGAGGACTACGACTCGCTGTTTGCGGAGAAGCTCGATCTGTTGCTCAAGATCCGTGACAACGAGCACGTGACCTGGTCCGGCAAACATCGCCCTGCTCTGACGGGGCAGGGCGTCTATCCGAGACCGCTGCAGGATCCTTTACCCATATGGCTGGGCGTTGGCGGGACACCGCAATCCTTCGTCCGGGCAGGCATGCTCGGACTTCCCTTGATGGTCGCCATCATCGGCGGGCATACGCACCGCTTCCGCTCGCTCGTCGATCTCTATTGGGAAGCGGGCCGACGCGCGGGACACTCTCCCGACCGACTCAAAGTCGGCGTGCACTCGCTCGGCTACGTTGCAACGACGACGCAGGAGGCCGCTGATGATTTCTTTCCCGGCTACGCCCGTGCATTTACCGACGTTGGGAAAGAACGTGGCTGGCGCCCCGTCACTCGCGCCGATTTCGATGCTCAGCGAGGCCCGCAAGGCGCGTTGCTGGTCGGCAACCCGGACGAAGTCACAGAAAAGATCATTCGACACAGTGAAGCGCTTGGTGGCGTCTCGCGTTTCACTTTTCAGATGAACGCGGCCTCGTTGCCTCACGCAAAGCTGATGGAAGCCATCGAATTGCTCGGCACCCGTGTCGCCCCTGCGCTGCGCAAGGAGCTGGCGGGTTCAATTTCGAAGTAGAGCAAATCACGCCGCGACCGCGGGCGATGGTCCGCAGGCGCCTATCGTCCTCTTACCGGTCTCCCCGGCGCCACGCCCGGCACAAGATTCGACCCGCGCACCACGAAAGTCCCGTTCACCAACACGTGGACAATCCCGTCCGAATACTGCGCCGGCTGCTCGAATGTGGCGCGATCGATCACCCGCGCCGGATCGAACACCACGATGTCCGCATCGGCGCCCGCCTGCAGGCGCCCTTTGCGCTTCATGTCCGGATCAACGCGCTCGAGCCGGCGCGCCGGGAGCAGCGTCATTTTTCCCACGGCGTCCATCAGCGTGATCACCCCGCGCTCTCGCACAAATCGCCCGAGGATGCGCGCGTGCGTCCCGGCGGTCCGTGGATGGCCGATCGGTACACCATTCTGAAGTTGGAACCAGCCGTCGCTCGCCACCATGACATGCGGATGGCGGTAAGCCTGGTCCGCGGCAATCTCGGGGATCGAGAAGACTATCACGAGTCCACCTTGCTTGCGGTAGCGCTCGAAGCTCTCCGCTGTCAGTCGCTCTCCAGTTGCGGCCCAGAGAATGTCCTTGTAGTCGATGCCCTGCTGTTCCTGGAACCCGGGATCGAAGATCGCGCTCTCGAGCATCGTGGCGCCCGCCGTGTAGGGGTACGCCTCCGTGGTCACGTCGAGCCCGCTTGCCCGCGCGCCGTCGATCAACTCGAGCAGTACCGGCGTGGCGCCGAGTCCCATGCTCGTCACGTGCGCGACGTGCACAGAAGCGCCGGTCGCCGCGGCGTCGGCAATCACTTCCTGCAAGCCGGCGATGCCACCGGCGTTCTCGAGCAGTCCCGCCGAACGAAGATGCACGAACACCGGCGCGTGGTGACGCGCCGCGACGCCGAAGGTGCGTAGGATCTCCAGCCGCGTCGCGGCGGGCGTATAGTTGATGCCCATGCCGATGCCCAACGCGCCCTCGTTGAGCGCCGCGTCGAGCAGATGCTCCAGCTCCGGAAGGCGGGTGGGCTCGATAGGAGATCGGACGAACGCGCCGGTGGCGCTGATTACATCCACGCCTTCGGCGGTTGAGTCACCGTCGAGCATCGCTCGGCGCGCGCCGGGATGACTTGCGGACACGCCGAAGTTGATCAGCGACTTTCCCTCTCGCTTGGCATACCACGGCGCGACCGGATACGTACCGAGCTCCAGTTCGAGCGCGGTGGTCACGCCGTCGTGCGCCAGGTACCGATAGCTAGTCGAATCCTGACCGTGCGAGTGGAGCTCGATGAAGCCCGGCGCGACGACGAGTCCCCTTGCATCGATGGTGTCGCGTGCCGCGGGTACGTCGGTGGTCACAGACGCGATGCGTCCATCTTTGATCCCCACAGCGCGCGTGGCGTCGAGGTTCGTCTCCGGGTCCAGCACTCGGCCGCCCACGAGCACGACGTCGAGGGAGGTCATCGTTTTCCGGACGACCTGGCATCGGCCGATTCCCTCGTCATGGCATCGACGAGTTGCTCACGAACGCCAGTCGCTTTCCATCCGGCGACCACGACGGGACGTTGATCGTTCCCTGTCCTCCATAGACATAAGCGATCACTCGCGCCGGTCCGCCACCGACGGGAATCAGCTTCAGCTGCACGTGCTTGTAGAACGGATGATCGTTCGCGGCCACGGACAGTGGAAAGGAGATGTACACGATCCACTTGCCGTCGGGCGAGATGTGCGGGAACCAGTTGTTGAAGTCGTCGTTCGTGATCTGCTGTTGGCCGGTCCCGTCGGGCCGCATGCGCCAGATCTGCATCCGTCCGCTGCGCACCGAGTTGAAGTAGACGTACTTGCCGTCGGGCGTGTACTCCGGTCCGTCGTCGAGTCCAGGCACGGAGGTGAGGCGGATCTCGTCGCCGCCGTTGACCGGAATCTTGTAAACATCGAAGTCGCCGTTTCGCTGGCCGACGTACACGAGCCAACGTCCATCGGGCGACCATCCGTGCAGGTACGAGGGGCCTTTCGCCGTCACGCGCTTCGGCGTGCCGCCTGTTGTCGGCACCGTGTAGACGATCGAAGCGCCGCTGTCTTCCACCGCATGATTGCTGATGGCCAGCATTCGCCCGTCGAACGAAAGGACGTGATCGTTGTTGTTACGCGTCGCGAATCCCGTGTTGATCACCTCGGCCGAGCGCGAGGAGAGATCAAAGCGGTAGAGGCGGCCTTCCTGCGAGTAGATCAGCGCCTTGCCGTCGCGGGTCCAGTTGGGCGCCTGAAATGATCCGCGGTACTGATGCATGATTGTCGCATTACCACTTGCGACGTCGAGTATCTCGAGATTGCTGCCGAGGTAATCGCGATAGGCGACCAGATCCGCCTTCGCGGGGGTCGTGATGCGCACGTTGCTGAACGCGCCTCGCTCCACGACGGAGTCATTATGCGCGCACACGAACAGCCCGACATACACCGTATCCGGAAGCGACACGCCGGCGAGCTCCTGTGTGACGAGCGTGTCACCGAATCGCGCGACCGACATGATGTAGACACCGTCGCGTCGCTCCAGCTGGATCACGGCGTCTGCGTTCGGCAGGCTGTCGCGGGACTTCTCCTCCTCCGTGGTCGCGCCGGACGTTCGGCGGAATTGGAGCGACATTAGTCCGTCGCCATGCAATGCCGCGGTCACGTGTGCGCTGCTGGTCTCGAGGGACGGCCGAATAGTCCAGCCGATCTTACGATGCGCCTCGACTCCCGGGCCGATGAAGCGTGCGCGCGTGGAGAGAATGAAATTGCCTGTCATCCGCTTCCACACGAGATGGAAATCGTCGTGGTCGCCCCACATATTCTGCCCCGAGCCCGCAATCATGTACGCCTGGCGTTGCGGATCGTATGACGCGGATCCTGAACCTCTTTCGCGGCCGATGTGCGTTTGCGCGTCGAAGATGCCGACCGGGCTCTGGGCGGCAACGACTTCGCTCAATAAGGTGAGGCTGAGCGCGGGCGTGAGAATGCGGCAGCAGGTAGTAAAGCGCATTTGATCTCCAGGCTAAGCCTAGGGCTGTTGAACGAGCTTCCCCAACTCCTTCCATGTGACGAGAATGACGTGGTTGCCCTGCAGTGCTTTCTTGAACTCGGGGCTTGTCATGACGTCGTAATCGTGTTGACGCCACGCTGAGCCGTAGGGCTCGTGATTAACGGTCACCGCTTGCAGCTCGCTGTCGTCGTGACCGAGATGGACGATCATTTCGGTGAGACCAGGCTTGAGGCCGGCGATCGACTTCAGGTAAAACTCCTTCCACTGATCGCGAGGAACTTCTGGTCCGGCGATGATCACGGCATCGAGCAGAACGTCCTGAGTCGAGATCCCCGCCTGAGGCGCGGCGAGAGGGCTGCCTTTAACGGCGAGAAAGGGGAGATGATAGTCGTGGGCTACCTTGACATACGCACCAATGAGCTCGGGAGTGGTGAACAGAGAGCCCATATGGCTATCGAGATGTGTCGGACGGATCCCGAGCGAAATGGCGCGGTCGATTTGTGCGCGGAGCTCACGGTCGACCTCCAATGGCTTCGCCCTTCCAGCGACCACTTTCGAATCGTTGGGGAAAGAACCGTCTGAATCGAGCAGACTCGGAATCTTGTCCGGCGGCGACACGCTTCCCCAGCGATACGTTTCCCATTCGCTGGTCAGTGTGAGATGCAGGCCGAGGTCGGCGTTGGGATGCGCCTTGGCGTAAGCGGCAACCTCCGTGACCCAGGGCGTCGGCATCATGATGCTCGCCGACGATACCGCGCCCTTGTCGAGCGCGTCGAAGCTCGCCGCATCGACGGAGTGAGCGGCGCCGAGATCGTCCGCGTGGAGGATCAGCAGCTTGGCGTCGGCGGGATACCCAAGTCGTTCGGCGATGGTCCTTGTCTGGGCGGGAAGCGTTGATGCGAGAACGAGCAACAGTACTGACAACCGTAGCAGCGACTGCATGGGAAGCCTCTGAAATCGGAAAGGGATCGGGGACGGCATCGTGCAAACTCTATCAGCGCCGAGGTCAGATGGAAAGCAGATGTTCCTCGCTCAAGCTGGTGATTCTGCACCGGTCGCCACGATCTCTTCGCCGTGGCCAATCTCCCTGCGGTGGGTACCGCGGATATAATATGTTGGATACTCACTCAGTGCCGATTCGTCATCAACGCCCAGCCGCGACTCACATGACAAAATTCGCGAACATCCTCGAAACCGTAGGCAAGACTCCCGTTGTCAGGATCAACAAGCTCGCGCCGCCCAATGTCAATCTCTACGTGAAGATCGAAGCGTTCAATCCGCTCGGCTCGGTGAAGGATCGACTCGCTCTCGGCATCATCGAGGACGCCGAGAAAAAGGGCGCGCTCAAGCCGGGACAAACAGTGTGCGAGGCGACGAGCGGCAACACCGGGATCGGGCTCGCGATGGTATGCGCGGCAAAAGGTTATCCGCTGGTGGTGACCATGGCCGAGTCGTTCAGCGTCGAGCGACGCAGACTCATGCGCTTTCTCGGCGCCAAGGTCATTCTCACGCCGGCGCCCGAAGGTGGAACCGGAATGGTGAAAAAGGCAAACGAGCTCGCCAAAAAGAATGGGTGGTTTCTGACGCGGCAATTCGAGAACGAGGCCAACGCCGATTATCACTCGCGCACGACGGCGCGGGAGATCGTCAACGATTTCGCCGGCGAGCGGCTCGACTATTGGGTGACGGGATTCGGCACCGGCGGCACGTTGAAGGGAGTGGGACGCGTTCTGGCCAAGGAGCGGCCAGAAGTGAAGATCATCCTGTCCGAGCCCGCCGACGCGCCGATGGTCACCAGCAAGACGCCGCAGGAACGAAATCCTGACGGATCCCCCAAGTCGCGGCACCCGGCGTGGAAGCCGCATCCGATCCAGGGCTGGAGTCCCGACTTCATTCCGAAGCTCACCGGAGACGCGCTTGATATGAATCTTGTGAGTCGCGTCATCACCATACCGGCGCCGCAAGCGATGCAGTCGAGCCGCCAGCTCGCGCAGAAGGAAGGAATTTTCGTCGGGACCTCGGCCGGCGCGACCTTCGCGGCTGCACTCGAGATCAGCAAGGACGCGCCAAAAGGCACGACGATTCTTGCCATGCTGCCCGACACCGGCGAGCGGTATTTGAGCACGCCGCTGTTCGCGGACATCCTGCCGGAGATGAACGAGGAGGAGATGAAAATCGCGGCAGCGACCTGACTCAGACGCGCGTGGCTGTCGCCTTACAGGGCTTTCCGGAACTGTATGATTCGATCGACCTCGGCGTACCCCGCTCTGCGGTGCGCCTCGTAGCTGATCTCGTTGTTCAGTTGCGCATCAGAAGCCATCTCACGATAGCCACGGCCACGGGCCCAACTCTCCGCTGCCGCGAGCAGAGCGCGCCCGTATCCTTTGCGTCGCGCGTCCGGATCGACGTACCACGCCTCGATGTAACCGACCGGACTCGTGTGACAGCCGTCCGCGTACGGCCTCGCACCTACCTCGACGAATCCCGCGACCCACCCGTCTTCGCGCTCCGCGACGAACACCTCAGCGTCAGATCGCGCGCGGTGCTCTCGCATTCCCGGCTCCAGATCGTCAGCCGAGTGCTCGGGGAATAGCGCCACACTAAGGCGGAGCCAAGCGGGCCAGTCGGCGTCACGATACGCGCGAATCTGCACTGCCATAGCGCTGCACTGGTGACGTCCTCTGCTTCAGCTCAATGAGCGACGGTCCGCCGCACGTTCCATCCGGTCAGCACCAGACGCGGAGCCGAACCGCCCAGGTCTCTCACGCGGTATGTCGCCATGATCGTGCGGGTCTCGCCCGGAAGCAGCGTGACATAGTTGTCCTCCCAGAGCACCGGCAGCGCTTCTTCGTCTCCGCGCCCGGTGATTTGCATTCGCATGAAGAACGCAATGGACCGGCCTGGATTTTTTAGCGTCACCCGTGCCTGCCCAGCGCCGTTACTGTTGCTGAAACGCGCATTCACATCCACGGCGGCGTTGGGCATGCTCCTGAGCGCCGTGTAATCCGCGTATTTCTTTACTGGCGTCATGTACCAGGTTGACGTATCGGCCAGCACGTCCGGTTGCGAGGACAACCAATAGAGATTCGTGCTGAGGGGATGTCCGCCCGCATCCATCAACCGGAGATCCGCGAAGTACGCTCCTGTGACACCGGCGGGCTCGGGTAAGACGAAAACACGCATGCTGCTGTCACCCGGCACATCGATCACGGTGTCGCGCGCGAATTTCTCCGAGCCGTCGATTCCCAGGATTCGAGCGCGTAATCGCACTCCGTGCAAAGGAGCGCGACTCTTCTCACTATTCACAACGGCTACCGATCGATCGTCGTACGAATACAGCACGTGGACCGGCTCGTTCGCCTTCTTCGACCCGAAATACCCGCCGGCCGGTCGCAGGTACCAATCGAACAAATGCCAGTATATGGACGGCCACGCGTTGTTGAACATCCACTGGATGACACCCGTCGAGACGTACTCGTTGCGGCGGTACGCCTCGAACATCGCGCGCTCGCCCTCGTACGCCATGAGCTGCGACGTGATTGTGTAATCCTCGACGGTGGCGGGCGCGCCGTAGCGCGTGGACAGCGCGATGTTGTAGAGGTCGAGCACGTGTGCGAACACGCCGCTCGCGGCATGATAGACGCACACGCTGTCCAGCGGCCACTTGAGGTCCTGCGCTGGAATCATGCGCCGAATGCTCTCGATCGGCGGCACCGCGGCGCCCGGGCTCGTCTCCGTGTTGTACGCCCACGCCCCGCCATTGGTGCTGTCCTGCAGCCAGTACGACGGCGGCACCCAGGCATACGGTCCCGTCATCTTCACTCCACTCGCTCCCGAGAACTCGGCCGGTTTTGCGCTGGCTGAGGAGACCGTGGGGTTGGGCCATGCTTCCTGCTGCTCGACGTTGAGGTAGATCTTTTCGACATCCGCGGGTGGCGGATTGTCGCTCCCGTTGAGCCAAACGAAAACGCTAGGATGACCGCGTACCCGGCGGATCTGATCGCGCAGTGATGCCGCAGCGACGGCGTACTGCTCAGGCGCCCACTTTTTCCATTCCTCCCACGCGTCACAGCACACCCATCCCGTCATTACCAGAAGGCCGAGGCTGTCGGTACGCTGGAAGAAACGATCGTTCTCGTAGTTGCCTTCGAGCCTCATTGTGTTGAGATGCATGTCGAGTGCGTAACGGAGCTGCGCGTCCTGACGTTCAGGCTGTGGTCGGAAGAACATGTCGGGCGCCCAGCCGCCACCGCGGATCAGAATTCGGCGACCGTTGACGCGGAAGAGACGCCCGCCTTTCGGAGTCGACTCGGAAGTGATCTCGCGAATGCCGAAGCGGAGGTTTTGCCGATCCGATACGCGGCCGCCGCTCACGAACTCGAGAGACAGATCGTACAGCTCGGGCTTTCCCAGCTCCGTGGGCCACCAGAGGCGCGGGTTTGCGAAACGAAGCTGCGGGAAACTGTCGGGACTGAAGCGCACGAGAGCGCTGTCGTGCGACGCGAGAATGACTGGCTTGCTGAACGCCACGCTTCCAATCCGGCCGCGGAGCGTGCCCGAAACGGATTGAGCTGTCAGGTTCCTCAGCTCTGTCACGACGGTCAGCTCGGCGCTGCGCAGCGTCGCCGTGTCGACGTGACTCACGACCTCCGGATATCGAACCGTCACATCACCGCTTGCGCTCACAAATACCGGCTGCCACAGGCCCATGTTCTTGTCCGGCGGCGAGGGATTCCAGTCGACCCAGGTCGTCTGCAGATCCGGCGGCGTTGGCGCAAAGATTTCAACTGCGAGCGCGTTCTCGGCGCCGCCCTTGATTGCGTCGGTGATGTCAAACTCGTAGCGCCGATACGTCCCCACTACCGCTGTCGAATCGGCGAGGCGGCGGCCGTTCAGCCAGATGTTCGCGCGGTAGTTGATGCCATCGAAGTGGAGCGTGACGCGCTTGCCGCGCATTGTCGCGGGCACGTGGAAAGTAGTGCGGTACCACCAGGGCACAGCGTAAGGACTCTGCGGATCCATAGCCGTGTGAACGAAGTTCGCGCCGATGGGAAACGTCGTTCCGGGAAGCTCGCGGAGATTCATTCCGACGAAAGGATCGCGATAGAGGCTGTCGTCGACGAGAGTGCCTACCACCGTCGAGGGTACCGTCGCGCGGTACCAGTCTGTCGGACGGTAGGCGGCGGAGGAAATTGTCGCGCCGTCAACGCCGACCTTTGCCGACGACTGAATCATCCAGCCGTCGTGCAGCATTTGCTGCTCTTGCGCTCGTGCGTTGCCTGCGGTCCAGACAAGCAGTGCGAAGACCGCGGAGATCCGCTTCATGACGTTGCCTCCTGATAAACGAACATCTTCATCTCGAGTTTGAAGGAGATTTGCTAGCCGTCTAGTGCCGGAAGGTCGTCGACACGCCACGCGAGAAGTGATTTGTCGGCGTACGCTCCGCCCTCCTCCTCGCAGTTCTCGACGATTGCGAGGCGAGGTTCCGGAAACGAAAATGGCGGGGCCTGGAAATCCAATGCGCGCCAATCTCCATCCTCCACATCGTAGTTGTCGCGACGTCCTGGAAAGGACGTCATGAGCACGAAGCGGACATTTGAGCGCGCGATGTTCGCCAGCACGACCCGAATGTTGGCGTATGACAAGTGCACGAGGCAGTCGCGGCAGAGTAGCACGTCGGCATCGGGCAGGACATCCCGGGTGAGGTCGAGCTGCATGAACCGTCGCGACTCGCTTGAGTGCAGCCGTTGATTTTCTTCGATGATCAACGGAACTATGTCGCCGCCAACGTACTCGATCCCACTCAGGTCAACCTGGTCCATCCACGTGAAGTCCCCGCATGGAACGTCGAGCAGCGCACGCGCTTCGAGCTGGCGAAGCGCGATTGGCAGCTCGGCGCGCAGTACGCGGGTAGAATCGAGCGTGGACCCAACTCCCGATCGGGACTCAGGGTCGGACCAGAGGTTGGTCGAATAAATCCGTTCAAAGCGCTCCGAGAGCCCCAGCTCAGCCAGCTCGTGTGCTCGCTCCTCGAAGCGGCGTTCTGCGACCGTGCGCTTCCGTTTCACGACATCGCCGCCTGTACACCGAACGGCCAACTCTTGCTGTTCCAGGACCAGAGCAGAAATGCGAGGAAGCCGAGTGCCAGGACGGCGACACCGAACACGATCACCGCAACCTGCGTGGTGGCGAAAACGAAGATCCATCCCGCGAGCGCCACCAGTGCCGGGAGCGGGTAGAGCCACATACGGTAGGGACGCGGCATATCTGGTTGCTGCCGGCGCAGCAAGATCAAGCCGAAAGCCTGTCCCATGAACTGCACCAGGATCCGGGTGACGATAAGCGCGTCAATCACTGTCCCTAGCGAGAAGAAGCCCGCCACGATCGAGATCGCGCCGAGCACGAGCAGCGAGATGTAGGGGAAGTCCTTGGTCGGGTGCAGCCGGCCGAACACCCGGAAGAAGTAGCCGCTCTCCGCCGCAGCGTAGGGGATGCGCGAGTAACCCAGGAGAAGCGCGAACACCGACCCGAATGCGGTCCAGAGCACCAGCAGCGTGAAGATCGTCGCCACGCCCGTGCCGTATATCTTCTGCATGAAGGTCGAAACGATGAAGTTCGACTCCGGATGCGCTTCGGCCGGCACGAACTCCCGCCACGGTACGACGCCGATGATCGAGAGATTGATGCCGAGGTAGATCACGGCGACCGCCGCCGTGCTTATCAGGATCGAGCGCGGGATGACGCGTCCCGGATCGCGCACCTCGTCGCCGATGTAGCAGACGTCGTAATAACCCAGGTAGTCGTAGATCCCGATGCGGGACGCGGCGCCCAAGCCGAGGAAGAAGCCAATCGAGAAATTGAACGCGCCGGGCGGAAAGTCGAAGGCGACGCTCGGATTGAAGTGCGTCGCGCCCGTGACGATCACCGCGAGCACCGTGACGAGCGTCCCGATCCAAAGCGAGATCGTGATTTTGGCGATCGAATTAATGCGTCGGTAAAGGAGCGCGATGTTGACCAGACCCACGACCGTAACGAGGGCAATCACACCGGGACGCGTCAGTCCCGTCCAGATGTAGCTCGCGTACTGCGCGAAGCCGATGTAACCGGATGCGATCTCGAGCGGACCACTGAGCACGAACTGCCAGACGAAGAGGAACGCCATCAATCGTCCGAACCGCTCGCGTCCGAACGCCTCGCGCAGGTAGTTGAACGATCCGCCCGACCCGGGCATCGCCGCGCCCAATTCGCTCCACACCATTCCGTCGCAGATGACGATCACGAGCGCCACGATCCACCCCAGCATCGCCTGGGGGCCGCCGAGCGCCGACATGAGGAGCGGGATCGTGATGAACGGTCCCACGCCGATCATGTTGGTCATGTTGAGCGCCGTCGCGCTCAGCAAGCCAAAGCGGCGAATGAGGTGGGGTTGCTCGGCCGGCGGGGTAATCGGCGCGCTCATAGCGATCCAAATAAAAAGCGCCGGCGGGACCGGCGCAATTCCTCAGGAATCCCGACTCAAGTCATTCGAGGGCGGGAAAGTGCATAGATCGCATAGCTTGCCGCCCAACAGAAGCCGAACGCGAACGCGACTATTCCGGCCGCCGCAACTGATCTTGCCCCGAGAAGGAACGCCGCCAATCCTGCGAGCACGGTAGCGATGACCAATACCAGAGCCGACAGCGCGAGCGTCCCTATCGGCTTTCGGTTGCGTGCGGTCCGGACCGCTATCACCGCACCAAGCAAAGATGCCAATGCCATCCACAGGTAGCGAACGTCGTAACCGGTGCTGACGGCGCGAATCAATCCGAACGCGAGAGGGGTTGCGGCAAAGAGAATCGAGAGAGAGTAAAGCAGCCATTCTCTGGGTGATCGTCTCATTGTGGGAGTCTCTTCTGTCTAATGTTCCGCAACGGCGTCACCGGGGGTAAAGGTCTCCACAACTTCGTACATCCCTGGCTCGAACTTGGCCAGAGCAACCGCTTGCTGAAGATACGGAAGGGGCGCCGGATTCTCGCGCATCGCCTCGTAGTCCTCGATACTGCGCCACTGCGCGTACATCACGACCTTGGTGCCGTCGAGACTGCGATGCAGACTGGCGGAAATGAAACCCGGCGCATGCCGCACCGAGGTCGCGGTTGCGCGCGCGAGTAGATCCACGACTTCCTGCTGATGCGCGGGCGCTCCGGTAAAGACATTGATCAGCGTCACAAGCTTGTTGCTCTTTGAGATCGTTGTCATAGATGGATGTGCTGACTCGGTACGGTTCGTTAGTTCGGCCGCAGGCGTGCTGACCACGATCTTATCGACGCCTTGTAACCGTCGGGCATCCTCAGGGCATCAACCTCGGCGAGCGGAAACCATCGTAGCTCCTTGTGTTCGTCACTCAGATCGGCTTCGTCGCTGGAAGATTCGACGCAACCGTAAGTGAGAATGAGAACGTTCACGCCAGGAACGATGGTGTAGATCCACGGACTCAGGATGCTTTCCGGTACGACCTCGAGTCGAAGCTCCTCCCCGATCTCGCGGGCAAGACACCGCTCTGGAGATTCCGACAGCTCGAGCTTCCCGCCCGGCAGCTCCCATTCGTCGCGCTCGTTACGGAGAAGAATCACTTTGCCGCCGCGGATGATAACTCCCTTCACTGAGACCGGAAATCGATACGCGTCGTTATCGCGCGGGGAATTGGTCATCGATTTGGCATCGAAAATGGGGTAGCGAGCCGTAGCATTGTCTAACGTCTTTGTTCAGCCGGCATGAGTTCTCGCAAGGCAAGAACTTCCGCCAGCATCGCCGTTTTGATCGTCGGCTCCCGATCTGGCGCGAACTGGGATGAATGGAGCGATGGAAGGGGTGTCCCCGATCTCATGGCCGCGTCGTACTTCGCCTGCTCAACGGCGCCGACGCGGAGCATGAGCGTCGGGATACCGGCCAGCTGAAACTCCGCGAAGTCTTCGCTGGCCATCTCCGGGGGCGTGTCCTTTGCTCGCGCGCCAAATTCGCGTATCAGCACCGCCGATACGCGCCGGGTCAGAGCCGTGTCGTTTACCAGCGCCTGGGTAGGAGGTCCACGTTCGATCAATGGCTCGCGAGGTGCACCCGCCGCCACCGCCTCCGCTTTTACAATGCGAGTGATGGCACTCAGGAGATGTTGCCGCACGGGATCCGTGAACGAGCGGACAGTGAGCTGTAACCGTACTTCGTCGGGAATGATGTTGTTCTTGGTCCCGCCGTGAATGGAACCCACGGTAATGACAGCTGGATCGAACGGCGACGTCTCCCGCGAGACGATGGTTTGCAGCGCCACCACTGTCCGTGCGGCGATGACGATCGGATCCACCGTCGTTTCAGGACGCGCGCCGTGCCCACCCCGACCGAAGATCGTGATCGTGAGCGCGTCCGCATTGGTCAGGATTGGTCCAGCGTGGTAGCCCACGATACCGGCAGGCAGGCGTGCATCATCGTGCACCGCCAGAGCAAAATCCGGTCGCGGGAAACGCGTGAGCAATCCATCTGCTATCATCGCCCTGGCGCCCGACACCAGTTCTTCGGCTGGCTGGCCAATGAGTACCAGCGTGCCGCGCCATTTTGTGCGATCGCCGGCCATGATCCGCGCGGTTCCCATCCATGCCGCCATGTGAATGTCGTGACCACACGCGTGCGCTACGCCAACCTCCATGCCGGAGTCATCCTTGGTGCGCACGGTGCTCGCGAATGGCAGTCCGGTGTTTTCGGTGACCGGCAGAGCGTCCAGCTCCGTGCGCAACATCACGGTCGGGCCAGTGCCGTTCTTCAGAATGCCGACGACGCCTGTGCCGCCGACTCCCGTCGTAACCTCGTAGCCAAGCTGGCGGATCTCATTCGCGAGCTTCGCGGCAGTTTCCACCTCGTGCTTCGAGAGCTCCGGATGTTGGTGGAGATCGAGATAGAGTGCCTCGGAGCGCGGGTACGCGACTCGTACCTCGGTGGCGGCTGCGGAGCTGGTTTGCGCCGAGCTTGGCGGCGACGAGGAATGCAATTGCGCAAGAGATGCGAGCAGGGGGGCGGCGGTTCATAGACTGACCTCGGTAATACGGAAGCGATCCGGTAGTTCACTGGTTAGCGCGATTGGTGAACGTACCTGTCAGACCTGCTTCTCCACCAGAGGCGCGGCAGCGTTGAGGATGTCGATTTGAAGCTCGTCTCCATGGAGCGTGACGGTCAAATCAGCCAGCTGTTCGACGACCGCGTCCGCGGCGGTCAGCCGGGCACGCTGGTAGGTACCGGCGATCGCGAGTACTTGCATCCCTGCGGCCTGCGCTGCCTCAATACCCGCGGGTGCGTCTTCGATCACGAGGCAGTCACCGGGCGCATAGCCCAGACCCGCTGTGGCCTTCAGGTAACCTTCCGGGTCGGGCTTACCGCGCTCGATGTCATCGGCGCAGATCATCACGCTTGGCGCCGGCAGTCCCGTGAGCTTGAGACGGAGCTCCGCGACAGCGCGAATACCCGAAGTGACCACGGCCCACTTGTCCGCCGGCAGTCGCTCCAAAAGCTCCCGAGCTCCGCTGATTTCATAGATGCCTTCGGAAGTCATCGCCTCGTTTGCCTCCAAAGAAGCGACCTCCGCATCGGCGCTGAGGTGGGGCGCGACTAG
>Ga0137418_10002446_pt1 | contig 17027 bp, 10 predicted proteins | sample CZODoug3_1_2_16f_FD_122242 | JGI IMG/M metagenome (GOLD analysis project Ga0137418, IMG submission 122242) | Vadose zone soil fungal communities from Angelo Coast Range Reserve, California, USA - CZODoug3_1_2_16fungal (Hybrid Assembly) | ecosystem: Environmental > Terrestrial > Soil > Vadose... | reverse complement strand
TGGTGCACATGGACATCACGAAAATTGACTTGATGGTGGCGAACAAGACGCTGGACCAGGTGCCGCTGTTTCAAAAAGCGATGGAACGTGGGCGGCAGCGGCAATTGCATTTTCTGGGGTTGCTCAGCGATGGTGGAGTGCACTCACACATTCAGCATCTTTTTGCGCTGCTGGAGATGGCCAAGCAGCAAAAAGTGGAAAACGTGTTTGTGCACTGCTTCATGGACGGGCGGGACACGCCGCCGCACAGCGGGCGCGAATTTGTGCAGCGGTTACAGCAGAAGATGCGGGAGCTGGGCATCGGAAAAATCGCCACGCTGGTCGGACGATATTACGCGATGGACCGCGACAATCGTTGGGAGCGCGTGGAACTGGCGTATCGCGCATTGGTGCATGGAGACGCCGAAACGAGGACCATCGATCCAGTCGCCGCGCTGAATGCCAGCTACGAAGCCGGGGTCACCGACGAATTCATCAAGCCAATTGTAGTGACCGACTCAGAAGGCGGGGCGGGAAAACCACTTGGGCTGATTCGCGACGACGACGCGATCATTTTTTACAATTTCCGCGCGGATCGCGCTCGGCAGATGACCTACGCACTGGCCGCGCCGGACTTCGACAAGTTTGTCGACGTCAAACGCCCGAAAAATATTTTCTATGTGGCGATGACCCAGTACGACAAGAATTGGCCGTGGCTGCAATCAGTGATCAAGCCGGACAAGCTGGAGCAGATTCTGGCGCAGGTGTTTGCCGATTTGAATTACAAGAATTTGCGCACCGCCGAAACCGAGAAATACGCGCATGTCACTTATTTTTTTAATGGCGGCGTGGAAAAACCATTTTTCGGGGAAGAGCGGATTCTGGTGCCGTCGCCGAAGGTCGCGACGTATGACTTGAAGCCGGAAATGTCGGCGCAGGGGATTACCGATACGGTGGTCAACGCGATTGAGAACAGCGACTTCGACGCAATCATCATGAATTATGCCAATGCGGACATGGTGGGCCACTCAGGAAAGCTGGAAGCGGCGATCAAGGCGGTGGAAGCGGTGGACGCCGGGCTGGGCACGATTTTTCAGACGCTGAAGCCGCGCGGCGGCGCCTGGATTATCACCGCCGACCACGGAAACGCGGAAACCATGATCGATCCAGTGACTGGCGGGCCGCACACCTATCACACCACGAATCCGGTGCCGTTGATTCTGGTCACCGAAGACGAAAAGTTGAAGTTGAAGGCGGGCGGCGCGTTGCGCGACATTGCGCCGACGTTGCTGGGATTGCTCGGACAGAAGCAGCCGGTGGATATGACCGGCACGGATCTGAGAATTGTGGCAGAGTAGCTGTTAGCGGGAGGCGAAGAATGAACCGCCATCGCGTCGAATCCGGTGAGCGCCGCCCGGACATGAACATGACCGCGCTGATTGTGACTGGCAGCCCGGCTGGAGCGATCATTGCAATCTCCCTTTTTGTGATGGGATGGGCCGGGATTCCCGAGGCTCGGCTGTTTATTTTGGGGTCGGTCGTCCTCGGGACTGCGTTCGGATTACTGCTTTGGTGGAAACACCGCTAGTCTCAGCGAATGAATCGACCAAAACCTTCCGAAACAAAACTGGTGATTTGCGTTTGGCATCCATTCACCGAATGGCGGCCGAAGCCAGTTTTTGCAGAAACGATTCGCGCGCGCTATCCCCATATGCGCGTGGTGCACTTGCCGAATTTCGATTCGCTGCCACAAGAGTTGCCGGGCACTCACATTTTTGTAGGCGCGTTTTTGCGTCCGGCGCAGTTGGCGCACGCAAATGTGCTTCAGTGGATTCATTCGACCGCCGCTGGGGTTTCACAACTGATGTACCCGGAACTGAAAGACTCCGCGGTAATCGTGACCAATACCAGCGGAATTTCTTCCGTACCGATCGCCGAGCACACCATGGGGCTGATTCTGGCGATGGCCAGAAATTTCCCCGATTCGCTGCGCTACCAGGGCCAGTCGAAGTGGTCGCAGCAGGAATTGTGGGACAAGCCACAGCACATCACTGAAATTAATGGACGAGTGCTGGTGATCGTCGGCTACGGTTCGATTGGAAGGGAATTGGCGCGGCGCGCGAAGGCATTTGAAATGCGGGTGTGGGGAGTGACGCGGTCGGGGAAAGGCGATCACACCCACGTGGAGAAAATCCTCGCAGTATCTGAATTGAATGAAGCGTTGCCGCAGGCGGATTACGTGGTGATTGCGGCGCCGGAAACTCCGGAGACCAAGCACTTGATTGGCGCCGAACAGCTGGGGCGGATGAAACGCGGTGCGCGGTTGATCAATGTGGCGCGCGGGTCGCTACTGGATGAAGTTGCGCTGATTGCCGCGCTGAAAAGTGGCGCACTGGGCGGTGCCGCGTTGGATGTGACTGGAATTGAGCCGCTGCCGCCAGAGTCGCCACTGTGGAATACGCCGAGTCTTTTCATTACGCCGCATACCAGCGCGATCAGCGAGCGGCTGTGGGAGCGCGAGACGGAATTATTCTTAAAGTTGCTGGACCAGTGGTTCAGTGGGAAAGAGCTTTCCAATCGCGTGGATTTCACGCGAGGCTATTAAGAACGTGCATTCTTGCGCGACTCAGTCGACGCCTTTGGGAGCGACGTAACCTTCGCGGGCGTATACGACGTATTTCTGTTTTTTGCCCTTTTGATCGAGCACGGTGAGCGGCGAGCCGTCCGGCGCCACCAATTCCACTTTTACCTTACGGAACTTTCCGTCCCGGACGCGATTGGTCGGGCTGTAAGTGAGACTGTACTGATTACGCAGAAACGCCGCGACCTCCTGGAAGACTCCTGGAATCTCCCCGGTGAATCGCGGGAACCAGGCATTCCCGCCAGTTTCATGAGCGAACGTCTTCATCTGATTTTCATCCTGCAGAAAATCAATCTCGCTCCGGTTGCGACCACGCATCTCCTGCGTCAGCATGATCACTTGACTTAGACCGACGACAAAAATCGGGACATCGGTCTGATGCAGTGCCTTCATGGTCTGGTCATAAGTATGTTTTGAAAAAGTGTCACGACCGGTAGCGATGAGCAGGATCGCTTTTTTCCCGGGTTGGTCCTTCAGGCGGTCGACGGTATCGAGCAGTGCGTCGTAAACGTTCGATTCGCTGAACCCGGGGAAGTACAAGCGGTTAATCGCATTTTGTACTTCGCTTTTGTCCTGCGTGAAGTCCACTTCCATTTTGGGCTGCATGTCAAAAGTAACGAGCGCCACGTAGTCCTGCGGCTTCAAATTTGGGAAGAGTGCGGTACTCCAATATTTCGCCAAATAAGAAAACCCGCCGCCGTAGCGATTGCTAAACTCCATCAAGACCACCATGGTGATAGGAGCTTCGGTGGGCCCGAAATTGGTGATGGTTTGCGGGCTGCCATCTTCAAAGAGCCGAAAGTTTTCGCGCTTCAGCCCGGTGATCATATCGCCGTGATTGGTGGTGGCCACCACATCCAAGCTGACCACCGGAACTTCGACTGCGATAGAAAGACCGCCCTGCTCCGGTTTTTGCGCGGGAGGTGCTTGTCCAGGTGGCGGGGTGGTTTGCGGCGCGCCGCCGGACTGCGGGCCGGTGGGAGCTTGCGCGCAGAGACAACTCACCGAGAACGCAGCGGCAAAAACAGTCATCGCCAAGCGATGAAGCGGAAAAAACCTGATCATCCGAACCCCCAAAGGAATTTCGCTTGCGGCGCGCCAGACGCCGTCAACCACTCCAGCAACCACAGGCGGTGGTTATTTAGTGCGCGCCTTACCGGCACTTACGCAATGCGCGCATTACCGGCGCGACGGTGGAACTTTGGAACACCCGGCTATTGCGATGGCCGGGCGTGCCTGGTTCGCATGCTAGTATGAAGCAGATTCGATGAAAAACGTTTTCTAAATCATCCCGCCCGAATGGGCTTCCAGCCCCTAGAGGAGAGAACCAGGTGAACTGCAAGCGAAGTGCGAGGAATTTGGCTGTTTTGGCGGTGGCCAACGCGATATTTATGCCGCGGACGGGCGCTCAAATGCCCGGGACAGTGCCGGCGCCGGCAGGGCAGCCAGTAATGACCCAGACCAGCGGGCCGCTGGGCGACAGCTCCTCGCTGGCGCGCGAGGCGACGATATGGCTGGCTGAGCTGATCAAGATTAATACCACCAACCCACCGGGAAACGAAGAAGCCGCCGCGAAATATATTGCGGGAATCCTGCAAAAAGAGGGGATTAAATCGGAGTTGCTGGCGATGACGCCTGGACGAAGCGCGCTGGTAGCGCGGCTGAACAGTTCGGCATTTCCTGATCCATCGAGAGCGCTGCTGCTGGTGGCACACCTGGATGTGGTGGGAGTGGAGCGTGCGAAATGGACAGTGGATCCGTTTGGCGCGCAGATGAAGGATGGCTACCTGTATGGCCGCGGCGCGGTGGACGACAAGGGAATGCTGGCCGCGAATTTGGCGGCATTCATTGCATTGAAGCGCGCCAACGCGCGGCTGAACCGCGACGTGATTTTTCTGGCGACCGCCAGCGAGGAGGGCGCCGGCGACGCGAGTATCAAAATGCTGATCGCGAAATATTGGGATAGAGTTGCGGCGAAATATGCCATCAACGAAGGCGGCAACGTTTTCCAGAAAGATGGGAAAGTGCAGTACGTGGCGGTGCAAGCCAGCGAAAAAGTTTCCATGAACGTGAATGTGATCGCCAAGGGCACGTCGGGACACGCTTCGATTCCACTGCAGGACAACCCAGTTACGCACCTGTCCGTAGCTGTGGCGAAAATTGGCGGCTACAATGCGCCAGTGCACCTGACGACAATCGTTCGCCGATATTTTGAGGGCGTGGCGGCACTGCAGGACGATGAACTTGGCAAGTGGATCCGATCGCTGGAAACCTCGGACCGCGGAGACCATGCCACGCGAGTGATTTCCGAAGCCAATCCGATGTGGAATGCGATGATGCGCGACACCATTTCGCCGACGATGTTAACCGCCGGCGTGCGCCCGAACGTGATTCCTTCGGAAGCTCGCGCGACGCTGAACATTCGATTGCTGCCGGGCGACACCATTACTGCCTTGCTGGCGGATTTGAACAAGCTGGTGAACGATCCGCAAGTGAAATTGGAAGTGCAGCCGGATGCGGGATTGGCAGCGCCGGACTCTTCATTGGAATCGGATTTTTATGCGGCGGTGGTAAAGGCATCGGCCGAGGAATTTGGCGGCGCGCCGGTGCTGCCGTATCAATCTACGTGGGCGACGGATTCCGCGCAGCTGCGGCTGCACAACGTGCAGGCGTACGGGCTGGTGCCATTTCCGCTGAGCGACGAAGACATCAGGCGGATGCATGGCGACGATGAGCGAATTCCGGTGGCGTCTTTCGCCAAAGGTGTGAGCTTGATGACGCGGCTGGTGGGAGAGTTCGCAACATCGCACTGAACATCGCACTGAGCGGTTCGACATTTTTGATTGGCGCGCACTCGACAATTGGGATTCTTCAGCAAGCGCACGAACGCGCGCATTTCGATTGCCATCGGTAAACGAACATTCATCAGTCATCCACATGTCATGCAGAAAGAAAAATACGGTGCGGCGCCGCGCCAGTGAGCGCAGAATAGTGGCGGTGCAATCCAAATGAATTTTCGACACTCCAAAATTGTGTGCACTATCGGTCCGGCTTCGAGCGAGCCGCATATGCTGCGGCGGCTGCTGGAAGCGGGCATGGACGTGGCGCGCATGAATTTTTCGCATGGCAGCCACGCGCAGCATTTGGTGTGCATGCAGACGCTGCGGGCTACCGCTCATAAGATGGGGAAAACCATCGCCATACTGGCGGATTTGCAGGGGCCGAAAATCCGGACCGGTGCGCTGGCTGGCGGAGTCCCGGTAATGCTGCGCGCCGGGCAGAAGTTCACAATCACCACCGCCAAAAGACTGGGCGACTCCACGCGAGTAAGTACGACGTTTTCGCCGCTGCCAAGAGAAGTGCATCGAGGCGACCTAATTCTGTTGTCGGATGGCCTGATCGAATTGCGAGTGGAATCGGTTCACGGCCGCGACGTGAATTGCCACGTGGTGAACGGCGGGGCGCTGGGCGAGCATAAAGGCATCAACCTGCCGGGGGTGCAGTTGCGGGTGCCGGCGCTGACGCCGAAAGACAAGGTGGACCTGAAATTTGCGCTGGCGCAAGGAGCCGACTACATCGCGGTCAGTTTTGTGCGGCGGCCGGAAGATGTGCTGCTGGCAAAAAGTTTGATTCGCCGCGCGGGGAAAGAGACACCGGTCATCGCGAAACTGGAAAAACCGGAGGCGATCGAAAATCTGGAAGGAATATTGCGGGTAGCCGACGGGGTGATGGTGGCACGCGGGGATCTGGGCGTGGAGATGAATCCGGAGCGGGTGCCGGTGGTGCAGAAACATATCATCGCTCGGGCGCGCGAATTTCGCCGTCCGGTGATCACTGCAACGCAAATGTTGGAATCGATGACCGAAAATCCACGGCCAACGCGGGCGGAAGCCTCGGACGTGGCCAACGCGATTTTTGATGGTTCGGATGCGGTGATGCTTTCGGCGGAAACCGCCAGTGGAAAATATCCGATTGAAGCGGTCAGCATGATGGCGCGAATCATCGAAGAGGCGGAAGCGAGCATCAAGGAATTTCCGCGTCCAGTGCCGCAGGAAAAGTTGAAAGTGGCGGAAACGGTGGCGGAGCTGGTGTGCCACGCTTCGCGAGAGTTGCACATGAAATGGATTGTGGTGTTTACCCACAGCGGATTCACGGCACGGCTGATTTCGCGGTACCGGCCGCTGGTGCCAATTGCAGCATTTTCTCCGGACGCCGAGACGCGGCGAAAACTGGCGCTGGTGTGGGGCGTGGCGCCGCTCGCCATTCACGATTTGCGCAAAGTGGATCAGTTGGCGGAGATTTCGGAAAAAAGATTGTTGGAAGAAAAACTGGTGCGCCAGGGTGACACCATCGCGATTGTGGCGGGGACGCCGATGGGCGTGCGCGGCACGACCAACTTCATGAAATTCCATGTGATTGGCGGAGCGCTGGAGTAGATCCAGGGTTTTAGGCCAAAGGTATAGTTCCCATTGGCGGGAGCGTAGCATCTACTGGACTCTTCCGGACATAAAAAAGGAAAAAATGGCTAACAATCCGACGCGGCGGGAATTTTTGGGGACGATGGCTGGAACGGCGGCGTTTTCTGTGTTTCCGATGGAGGAGGAGAAGCCGGAGCTGATCCTGTACAACGGAAACATTGTGACGGTGAATGCGCGGGAGCCGCGGGCGCAGGCGGTGGCGATTTCGCGTGGGCGGATTTTGGCGGTGGGGAGTGATGCAGACGTTTTGCATCTTGCCGCGGCGAGCTCGAAGAAAATCGATCTTGGCGGAAAAACGGTGCTGCCGGGATTTATCGATGCGCACTCGCATCCGGCGATGGCCGGGGTGATGCACCTGCGCATGGTGGATTGCGATTTGCGGTCGATTGCGGCGATTCAGGCGGCGATGCGAGAGCGCGCGGCGAAGACTCCGGCGGGTGAATGGGTGCTGGGGTTCAAGTACGACGATACCAAGACGACGGATGGCCGTCCGCTGAAGATTGAGGATTTGGACGCAGCGGTGCCGGATCATCCAGTACAGATTGAACACCGCGGCGGGCACACGGTTTATTGCAATTCGCTGGCGTTCCAAAAAGCGGGGATCACCGACAAGACACCGGATCCGCCAGGCGGAAAAATCGATCATGATTCAGCCACCGGAAAATTGAGCGGACGCGTTGCAGAAAGCGCCCGCGAATTATTGAACAAAGCGATTCCGGAAAAATTGACTCGTGACGACCACCGCGAGGGCGTGAAGCTGATTTCCAAGATGCTGGCGAAGACCGGAATTACGTCGGCGACCGAAGCGCAAGGAACGCCGACGGATTTGCTGGCGTATCAGGATGCACATGAAGCGGGCGAGTTGTTGTATCGCGCGTCTTGCTTCATTAATTATCGATACATCGATTCGATGATTGCGGCCGGAGTTCGCACCGGCTTGGGCGATGACTGGGTACGAGTAGGCGCGATGAAGCTGGTGTGCGACGGATCGATTTCGGAGCGGACGGCGCGGCTTTCAACGCCATATGAGGGGCGTCCAAACGATTACGGCATTCTGGTGATGACCGAAGAGGAGTTGTACAGCTACGGTAGGAAAGCACATCTAGCGGGCTGGCAGATCGGCACGCACGCGAACGGCGACGTGGGGATCGATACGACGTTGCGGGTTTACGAGCGGCTGCAGAAAGAGAGTCCGAGGCACGATCCGCGATTCCGGTTGGAGCACTGCACGCTGATCAACGACGACCTGGTCGCGCGGATCAAGGCACTGGGTGCGATTCCCACGCCGTTTTCAACTTATGTTTACTACCATGGCGAAAAGATGCGGAACTACGGCGCGGAGCGGTTGAATCATATGTTCGCGTTGCGAAGTTTTCTCGATGCGGGAATTCGCGCGACGCAGGCTTCGGATTATCCTCCGGGAGAATTTATTCCGATGATGGCGCTGCAATCGGAAGTGACCCGAACGGATATGAAGGGAAATGTCTGGGGGCCGAAACAGAAAATTACGGTGGAAGAGGCGATTCGAGTGGGGACGATCAACGGGGCGTATGCTTCGTTTGAAGAAAATTTGAAGGGGTCGCTAGAGGCGGGGAAGGTGGCGGACTTGGTTGTGCTGGGGCGCGATCCGCTGAAAGAGGATTCGTCGACGTTGGTGACGATTCCAGTGGAGCGGACGATGGCGGGCGGCAAGTGGACGTTTGAGGCGTGAAGCGGCGGCCACATGAAACGGATCAACGGAGGCGCTGACCCAGCTGAGATCCTTCGGCGCGAAAGTCTTCGCGTCTCAGGATGGCAAGATGCGGGCTGGGCGGAGGCCCGGCGGTATGTGCGGAAACAACGAAAGCACCGGTCTGAAGACCCTGCCTGCGGCAGGCAGGCAGGCAGGCAGGCGGCCACTACATGAGCCAGAAAAACCAGACTAGTTGACCCAACGGTCGGGATGGGAGGGCGGCTCTTTTTTTTGCTTGTTGATATAGACGTCAAATTTTTTGCGGTTGCGCTGGTATTTCCAGTCGGAGACTTCGTTGCGGATACGGAAAAGGTAAGAATCGCGGCGAAGATAGAGATAGCCGATGAGCATGCCGCCGAGGTGGCAGATGTGGCTAACTTTATCGCCGCCGAGGCCAAAGGTGCCGAGAAAAGTGATGGCCGCCATTCCGGCAACAATCCATTTCATCTTGATCGGAACGGGGATCGGAATGATGTAGGCGCGGCGGTCAGGGAACAGGATGGCGCAGGCGATGAGGATTCCGAAAATGGCGCCGGACGCACCAATGGTGGGGATAAAAGAGTTTTCCCGGCCCCAGAGCATCGGAAACGTTTTGACGATTACGTTCACGATTCCCGCGCCGACGCCGGTAAGAAAGTAGTAGCGCAGGAAACGATTGCGACCCCAAACCAGCTCAACTTCGCGGCCAAACATCCATAGGGTGAACATGTTCAGGATGATGTGCCAGATGTCGTCGACAGAATGCAAAAATAGATAGGTGACGGGCTGCCAGATGCGGAGACCTGGAATAACGCCGGCCGGGACGAGTCCGAACCACATCTCAAATAGATGTTCCGCGAATGCGCCCCGGAAGTAATGGATAAAGAGTTGCAGGAAATAGATGGCGAAATTCGCAATGATCAAGAGTTGCACACCCGGAGTGATATAGAAGTCAAAGCTGATGCGGTGGGTGCGAATGGTGGAGCGGGAAGCCATCAGAAGTTCAGTTTACGAGGGAAAACGCGGGGAGTAAAGGAAGCGTAGGAAAAGCGGCAGCAGGGCTGCCGCACTGCAAAGCGGCCCGAGGCCGCACCAGAGAAAAGCGAAGATGGCGAGTTCCGGGAGCGGCTCAGTCCAGTTTTTTGCGTGCGAAGTAGAACAGGGATGCGCCAAGCATCGCAAACATGATAATGCCAAAGAGGTTGCTGTTAGCGAGGCTGGGCCAGTATTTGGGGCCGAGGGCGAAGAGGTCGGGACGCCAGGGCAGCCGCAAGGTGGCAGTGAGCCAGTGTGGGACGCGGTTGGAGATTTCGGGGTCCTGAAATAAATTGATGATAATGCCGAGAAGGCCGAAAACACCTCCAGCAGCGATCAGGCCAGAGGAATAAAGGGCCCCGGGACTGGCTTCGCTTTCGTCTTTCTTTTTGGTGGTGGCTTCCACCAGCAGACGCAGTAAACCTCCCGCAAACATTGCGGCAGTGGTGCCGAGCGGAAGATAGGAACCGGTAGCGAAGGCCAGCGAGCGCACGCCGAGAATTTCGACGGCGACGACTAAGGCGACACCCATCAAGACGAGTCGCCAGGGCAAGCGCTGATTCAAGATGCCGCTAATGACGGTGGCCATGAGGCGGGCTTGCGGAGCTGGGGCCTTGTCGCTGCCGATCCCCGGCATCCATTGAATTTCAATCCGTTTCGTGGATGAATCGTAAAGATATTCCCCGTCCGGGAGGTCGTGAGAACCCAGGGCATTGATCAAGGTATAGTTTTTGCTGTGGTATTCAAGTTCGGCTGATTCAACCCTCACTCCTGACGGCAGGGAATCCAGATTAACGGCGATCTGCGTCGGTTGATATTTCTCCAGACCGGTATTCATCAGTTTCAGCGTACTGCCAATGATAAGGGTTGAGACGGTGACTCCGATCAGCAGACCGATCTGCTGCCAGCGTGGAGTTGCGCCGACAAGATAGCCGGTTTTTAGATCCTGCGAAGTGGCTCCAGCGATGGCGGCGGCGATGCAAACGACTCCGCCGATCATTAGTGCGAGCACAGCATAGTTCGAAGCGGTCCAACCTGCGACGAAGAAAATCGCACAGGTGGCCATGAGCGTGGCGATACTCATGCCGCTGATGGGGTTGGAAGAGTTGCCCAGGAGGCCGCTGATGCGACCGGCGACGGTGACGAAGAGAAAACCAAAAACCACGACAAAGACCGCGGCGAAAAGATTCTGATACCAGCTGGTGGCGGCTCCTTTAATCGGGTGAAAGGTGAGCAGCACCCACATCATGGCAATAATGACGATCGAGCCGATGACCACGGTACGCATGGGGATATCCTGGTCGATGCGACTTGCGACAGGTGAGCTGCCAGCACCTTCGGCGCGGACATCTTTAAGGCCAGCGCGCAGAGCGGAAATAATTGTGGGCATGGTGCGAAGCAAAGTAATCAAACCAGCGGCAGCGACCGCGCCCGCACCCATGGGACGAATATAGGTGCCCCACATTTGGTCTGGAGTCATTTGCGGAATTGGAATTGTGGAGGGATAGATCGGAGTATTGCCGGAAAGCTGCCCGTAAAATTTAATAGCTGGCATGATGACCAGCCAGGAGATGATGCCTCCGGCGAAAAGAATTCCGGAGACACGCGAGCCAATGATGTAACCGACGCCGAGATATTCGGAGGTGATGGCGGCGCGGAAGGAGGCGCCGGGAAACCATGAGGGGCGAGCTTCGGGCAGACCGGTCCAGGCTTGAAAGGTGTTCATGAAGAAGGTGTAGAGCCCGCCGAGGCCGAGGCCCCAAAAAACGCGTCCAGCGAAGGAGCCGCCGCGTTCACCGGCGACGAGAACGTCGGCGCAGGCCGTGCCTTCGGGGAAGGAGAGATTGCCGTGTTCTTTGACGATGAGCTGACGGCGAATGGGAACCATGAAGAGCACCCCGAGCCATCCGCCGAGAAGCGCGAGAGGAAAGATGCGCCAGAAAGTGAACTCTTTGCCGAAGCCGAGAAAAATTAACGCGGGGATGGTGAACATCACTCCGGCAGCGAGGGATTCTCCGGCGGAGCCAGTGGTCTGCACGATGTTATTTTCAAGAATGGTGGAGCGGCCGAACGCGCGCAGGATGCTGATGGAAAGCACGGAGATCGGAATGGACGCGGAAACGGTGAGGCCGGCGCGGAGACCGACGTAGACCGTGACCGCGCCGAAAAGCAGTCCGAACAGCGCGCCCAGAATGACTGCACGTATCGTGAACTCGGCGAGAGATTCCTCGGTGGGAACATAGGTGCGGAATTCGCCCGGAGGGGCCGTGGAACTCCAAGGACGATTGGTCACAAAATCCTCCAAAGAAAGCCGAGTCGGTTCGTATGAAAAAAGGGTGCGCGGGGATTATGCCGCAGGTGCGAGGCGGGGGGAAGGGTGTGTTCGAAGAAAAAGGCCTACGCGGGTTCGCTTGACAGCAGCTAGACGGCAGGGTAATTTTGCGCGCTATACAGTAGCCAGGTTATAAATAGTCTTAATGGCTTGATTCCGGTGTTGCGCCGTCCTTCCTGCGAAGGTCGGTCTTGAGGTTGCGTGGTGTCTAATAACCAAGGTCAGGTCACCAAGGTCAGAACTCCAGGAGAAAACCAGTGAACATGCGCCGGTGGATAGGTGCAAGTGCAGCTGCTGTAGTGATCGTGGCAGTGGCGATGTGGAACTCTGGCGGCGTGAGCGGCGACGAATGGCAACCGATTTCGCAAGAAGAGTTGAAGATGACCGGTGTGCCGGAAGCGCCGGGCGCACCGGCGGTGATTCTGTACCGGCAAGTGGACCGGGACGACGGCAGAACCCCGCACGAGAACAATTATGTGCGCATCAAGATCCTCGCCGAAGAAGGGCGAAAATACGCCAACGTGGAGATCCCGTTTTTCAAGGAATCGTCAGATGTCCATTCCGTTAAGGCGAGATCGATTCGTTCGGACGGGTCAATTGCGCCTTTTGACGGGAAAGTGATGGAGCAGACCATCGTTAAGGCCAAGGGCGTGAAATATTTGGCCAAGACCTTCAATCTTCCGGATGTGCAAGTTGGCAGCATCATCGAGTATCGCTACACGCTCGATTTCAATGGCGGGTATGTCTATGACTCGAAGTGGGTGCTGAGCAACGAACTTTTCACGCGCCGGGCAAAATTCGTATTAAAACCAAGCCCGGATTTTTCGCTGCGATGGAATTGGCCGCAAGGGCTGCCAAGCGGAACGAATCCTCCAAAAAACGAAAATGGAACAGTCCACATGGAAGCGCAGAATATTCCGGCGTTTCAGGTGGAAGACTACATGCCGCCGGAGACCTCGCTGAAATACCGCGTGGATTTCCTTTATAGCGACGAGGTTGGCTTGGAAAAAGATCCAGCGAAATTCTGGAAAGGCCTGGCCAAGAAGAGGAACGGCCAGGTCGAAGATTTCGTCAATAAGAAAAAGGCAATGGAGCAAGCAGTGCAGCAGACCGTGAGTGCAGGAGATTCGCCCGAAGCGAAGCTACAAAAGGTTTATGCACGAGTGCAGCAGCTGCGCAATACGACTTACGAACGGGAAAAGACCGAGCAGGAGGTGAAGCGCGAGAAAGAAAAAGAAGCGAACAACGTGGAAGATGTGTGGAAGAGGGGCTACGGTTCGGGCGGGCAACTGACTTGGCTATTTCTGGGGATGGCGCGGGCCGCGGGCTTTGAAGCCGCACCGGTGCTGGTGTCGCGACGCAGCGACTATTTTTTCAACAACGCCATTATGAATGAGCACGAACTGAACGACAACGTAGTGCAAGTTAAAGTTGCCGGGAAGGAACTTTATTTTGATCCGGGTACTGCATTCACCCCGTACGGAGAATTGCCGTGGTGGGAAACGAACGCCGCTGGATTGAAACTTAGCAAGGATGGCGGGGCGTGGGTGGTAACTCCGTTGCCGGAAAGCCACGAGATTAGAACCGAACGAAAGGCCGATTTGAAACTTAACCAGGAAGGAGCGCTGGAAGGAACCCTGACCGTAAGCTACTACGGAATGGAAGCGCAGACCCTGCGAATTGATGAACGACACGAAGACGACACCAGCAAAAAGCGTTTGCTGGAGGACATGGTGAAGGAAGCCGTGCCAGTTGGAATTGATGTGGAACTAACCTCTCAGCCTGATTGGAAGAGTTCATCGGATTCGATGACTATCGTCTACAAGTTGAAGGTGCCAGGGTGGATTGCTGGAGCGGGAAAGCGTGCTTTGATGCCGGTGGGATTGTTTTCCGCTCCGGAGAAGAATGTGTTCGAAAACTCGGGCCGAGTGTTTCCGGTCTATTTTCACTACCCGTACCAGAAGATTGATGACATTTCGATTGAATTACCGCTGGGTTGGAAATTAGGAACGCTAGCCAAGCCGGTGAGCCAGGACGCCAAAGCGCTGGTGTACGAGATGAAGGCCGAAGAGCGGAACGGGAACCTGCACGTTACGCGAGTGATCCGCAGCGACCTGATGTTGGTTCCGAAAGAGAACTACCCAACATTGCGGATGTTCTTTCAACTAATCCGAACCGGCGACGAGGAGCAGGTCGTGCTGCAACCGGGAAGCGCGGTGACCACCCGATGAAGGTTAAAAAAATCGCGGTGGCGATTCTTTTTGGCGTATCGGCAGGCTTGTCAGTCGGCTCTCCGGCGGCGGCTGATGCTCCCGCTTGGATGCATAGCCTGGTCAACGCGCCGTTACCCGCGCACGACGAAAAGACCGACGCGGTGCTCTTGTACTCGGAAGAGACCGTCACCGTGCAGTCCACGGACAAGATCCGGAAGTTGGTGCGTGGCGCATACAAGATCCTGCGGCCAAGCGGCAAGGACCACGGATTGGTGTTCGTCTCGTTCAACCAGCACACCAAGGTAATTGGCATTCATGGGTGGTGCATACCGGCACAGGGCAAGGACTACGAAGTCAGAGATAAGGATGCGCTGGAGGTTTCGATCCCGAAGATTTCCGGCAGCGAACTTATCTCCGACGTACGCGACAAACTCTTGCAGATTCCAGCCGCAGATCCCGGCAACATCGTTGGCTATGAATACGAAACGGAAGAGTCTCCGCTGGTCTTGCAAACCGTCTGGCATTTTCAAGAGAGCGACCCGGTCAAAGACGCCAAGTTCACTTTGCAATTGCCGGCATCCTGGGAATACACGGCGGTGTGGCGAAACCATTCCGATGCCAAGCCGGTCCAGGTAGGGACCAATACTTGGCAGTGGTCGTTGAGCGACCTCAAAGCCATCCGCTCCGAAGAGCTTATGCCGCCCTGGCCCGGTGTCGCGGGCGAAATGATTGTGAGTTTTTTCCCGCCCAGCGGCGCGGCCGCCGGCCGCAGTTTCCGCGACTGGCGGCAGATGGGAGTATGGTTCACCAATCTGTCGCAAGGCCGGCGAGATCTGACGCCGGAAATGAAACAGAAAGTTGCGGCGCTAACCTCGGGGGCAACAACCTCAGCAGGTAAGATGGCGGCGCTGGCCAAGTTTGTGCAGCAAGACATTCGCTATGTGGCCATTGAGTTAGGCATCGGCGGAATTCAGCCACACGCAGCCTCCGATACCTTTACTCACCGCTATGGAGACTGCAAGGACAAAGCGACGCTGATGGGATCGATGCTCAAGGAATTGGGGATCGATTCTTATTACGTGATCATCAATTCGGAGCGGGGTTCGGTGAGCGCAGACACGCCCGCACAAATTGGGGCGTTCGACCACGCTATCATTGCCATCAAGCTACCCGACGACGCGAAGTCCCAATCGTTGGTGGCCGTCGTCCAACATCCAAAACTGGGCAAAATTCTATTTTTCGACCCTACCGATGATCTCACTCCTTTTGGACAACTGAGCGGTGGGCTGCAGGATAACTACGGCCTGCTGGTCACGCCGGATGGTGGCGAGCTCTACGACCTACCGAAGCTACCTTCAACCATGAACGGAGTGACTCGGACCGCAACGGCGACGCTTGATGAGCGCGGGAATTTGACGGGGAGTTTTTCTGAGATCCGCCTTGGCGATGCTGCAGCCGGGGAACGCGCATCGATGAAAATTGTGTCCAAAGAAGCCGATCGCGTGAAAGTGATCGAGCGCATGCTTTCACAATCACTGGCCAATTTTACGATTACCAAAGCGCAAATGACCAACCTGGGCGAGACTGATGCGCCGTTTGGTTTGACCTATACCGCGATTGCGGAGCGTTATGCGAAAACCGCGGGTGATTTGCTGCTGGTCCGGCCTCGGCTCGTGGGAGTAAAGTCCAGCGCGCTGTTGGAGACCAAAGATCCGAGGGAGTTGCCAGTGGTGTTTGAAGGCCCGAAGAAAGACACCGACCGGTTTGAAATCACCATGCCGGCCGGTTACGAGGTGGATGATTTGCCGCCGCCGATTGATATGGACTATAGCTTTGCCAGCTATCACAGCAAGACCGAGGCTTCGGGCAATGTATTGAAATATTCGCGTACGTTTGAGATTAAGGAGCTCAGTGTCCCGCTCAGCAAGATGGACGATTTGAAAAAGTTTTACCGGGTGATCGCCGGCGACGAGCGCAATACCGCAGTCCTTAAACCGGTTGCGCACTGAGCATTTATCTCTTGCATCGAGGCGAGAGTTTTTCGGTCCAGAAGATGAAGTTACGAGCAGGCCGAATCGAAGCCGGTCAAGAAGCGCGCTTTCGTTCTAGCCGTCGCAACGACCACGCCGTTGCGGAATCTCCAGTCAAGAACGCGACAAAACAAAGTGCTAACACCGAGTGGTCCAGCGAGGTGCCGAAGTACTGCCAGAGCGGCGCATGTGCACCGGGATAGTTGGACGAAAACAGCAGCGACAGCATGTAGAGAAATCCGAAAACGCTGGCCGGGCGAACCCATACCCCGATCACTAGTGCCACACCGATTGCCAGCTCGCCGTATGCCACCAGAAATGCGATTGCCGTCGCGTGCGGAAGTACGAATCCACGAAGCACCGGAATCATGAATGGATAAGCGCCGTCTTCCAGAAATTTGTTGATCCAGAACTGAAATCCGCCGTGCAGTGTGAATTGCGTGCCCAAAACTTTATACTGGCCAAAAATCAAAAACAAAACTCCAACGGCAATTCGCAGGAAAGCTAGAGCTTTATTATTTCGCTGCGATTCGGAGTTTGCAGGTGGCATAGACTTTTGGCGAAAAAATCGGCTGTGAAGCTCAGCCAAGTTTGGCAAGTTGTTCGCG
>Ga0137418_10002445_pt1 | contig 17027 bp, 15 predicted proteins | sample CZODoug3_1_2_16f_FD_122242 | JGI IMG/M metagenome (GOLD analysis project Ga0137418, IMG submission 122242) | Vadose zone soil fungal communities from Angelo Coast Range Reserve, California, USA - CZODoug3_1_2_16fungal (Hybrid Assembly) | ecosystem: Environmental > Terrestrial > Soil > Vadose... | reverse complement strand
ATCGACCTGCACGTCGAGCTGCCGGCGCTCGAGGGGGAGGAGTACACGGGCGCGCCGGCCGGCGACGACTCGGCCACCGTCCGCGCGCGGGTGGCGCGGGCACGTACCTGCCAGCACGCGCGAGGCGGCGCGGCGGGCGCGCGGCTGAATGCGGAGATCGGCAGCCGGCTGCTCCGCCGGCTCTGTCCGATCCCGGCCGACGCCCAGCGGCTCCTCGCCGCCGCAATGACGCGCCTGGGGCTCTCCGCGCGGGGTCACGACCGCGTCGTGCGCGTCGCGCGCACGATCGCCGACCTCGCCGACGTCGAGACCATCGCTACCGAGCACTGCGCCGAGGCCCTCCAGTATCGCGGCCTCGACCGTCGCTGGCGCGCGTGAGCGCCTGGGCGCCGCCCCCCGGCACCCCACAGGCAGACAGCCGATGGCTTTCGGTTTGCTTCCGTCGTTCCTGTGCTCGCGACTGCGTGCGGGAGCCCGATGGCAAATTTCAAGGATTACTACCGACGGATGGGGGTCAGCCCGACCGCCGGCGACCTGGCTATCAAGGCGGCGTTCCGGCGTCTCGCCAGGCGCCACCACCCGGACGTCGCCTTGGACAAGCGCTCGGCGCGCCGCTTTCCGGGCATCCTCGAGGCGTACGAGGTGTTGTCAGATCCGGAACGGCGCCGGCACTACGATCGTGTCTATCGCGACCGGAAGGCGGCTTCCCAACCCCGGGGAGCCGAGGCTCGGCGTGTCAAACGAGACGGGCGCGCCGGGACCGCCTCGCGCCGCTTCGGCCTCGCGATCGACCTGTTCGGCCTCAGGCTCGGACTCGCCGTGGACGCCGAGCGCGCGGGCAAGCCGCACACCCCACCCTCGACCGGCGCGCGCAAAGGGCCTGGCCGGAGCAACCGATGAACCATCTGGATGCCAACCTGATCATCGCCAACGCCCCTGATCCCGTCTTCGTTTCCGACTTCCAGGGCAAGATCCTTCTCGCGAACGAGGCGGTCTCCGAACTCCTGGGGTTCCGCAAGGACGAGGTCCTGGAGCAGTCGCTCTCCCGCTTCGTCAGCCCGGACGAGGCGCGCGAGCTGATGGTCGCCCTTCGCGAGGTCGTCGAGCACGGCGTCTCTCGCAACGTCCGCCTCAATCCCCACAGCGCCTCCGGCGAGGTGATCCCCACCACCCTCAACGCCTCCGCCCTGCGCGGGCCCCGGGGCGAGGTCATCGGCGTGATCGGCATCCTGCGCGACATGCGCGAGCTCGACAAGGCCCGCGCCTACGCCGAAAGCCTGATCAAGAACGCGCCCGACCCCGTCTTCGTCTCCGACCTGCAGGGCAAGATCCTCCAGGCCAACGATGCCGTCTACACGCTCCTGGGATTCCGTACCGCCGAGGTCGTCGAGCAGTCGCTGTCACGCTTCATCAGCGTCGATGAGACGCGCGAGTTCATGGCCGCGCTCCGTGAGGTCGTGGCCCGCGGTGTCACCCGCAACGCGCGGCTGAACCCACGGAGCGTCTCGGGCGAGATCATCCCCACGACGCTCAACGCGTCGGCCCTGCGCGACGCGGACGGCGCCGTCAACGGCGCGATCGGCATCCTGCGCGACATGCGCGCCTACGAGATGGTCGTCGGCGACCTCGAGGAGTCGCGGCGGAAGCTCGATGCGGCCAACCGCGCCAAGGACGAATTCCTCGCGACGCTCTCGCACGAGCTCCGCACGCCGCTCAACGCCATTCTGGGATGGGTGCGCCTTCTCCGATCCGGGACGCTCGATGCCGCCGGCGCCAGCCGGGGCCCGGAGGTGATCGAGCGCAATACCCGCCTGCTGGCTCAGTTGATCGAAGACCTGCTCGACGTGTCCCGCATCATCACGGGCAAGCTCCGCCTGGACGTCGGGTCCATCGATCTGGTCTCCGTCATCGTGGCCGCGATGGAAGCGGTGCAGACGGCCGCCGATGCCAAAGGCATTCGGCTGGAGGCGAGTCTGGATCCGGCCCTCGGCCCCGTGTCGGCCGATCCCAGTCGCCTGCAGCAGGTGGTCTGGAACCTCCTCACCAACGCCATCAAGTTCACGCCGGCGGGCGGCCGCGTCGATATCCGGCTCGAGCGCCGCGACTCGATGGCGCGGATCACGGTCAGCGACACGGGCCAGGGTATTCGGCGCGAGCTCCTTCCGTTCGTCTTCGACCGCTTCCGACAGGGCGAGACATCGATCGGCCGCCGATACGGCGGCCTCGGGCTCGGCCTCGCCATTGTGCGACACATCGTCGAGCTGCACGGCGGGGACGTCGATGCCGAGAGCGCGGGGGAGGGCCGCGGAGCCCTCTTCACCGTCGACCTTCCCCTCACCGCCACTCAGGCGGACGCGGTCCCGCCGGAGCCGGCGCGCCGCAGGCATGATCGCGAGGCCGTCGGCCGGCCGGTCGCTCTCGACGGGTTGCGCGTCCTCATCGTCGATGACGAGGCCGACGCGCGCGAGCTCATGCGGATGGTCCTGCGATCCTCCGGCGCCGACGTCATGGCGGCCGCCTGCGCCGAGGAGGCATTCGAGCAGGTGGAACGCTGGCATCCGGACATCCTGGTCAGCGACATCGGCCTTCCCGGTGATGACGGCTACATGCTCATTCAGAAGCTCAGGGAGCAGCAAGCCCAGCACGGCCGAGCGATCCCCGCGCTTGCCGTGACGGCCTACGCGCGCGCCGAAGATCGGGCGCGGGCGCTTGCGGCGGGATTCCAGATGCACGTGGCCAAGCCGCTGGAGCCGGCGGACCTGGTCGCGGCCATCGCCAGTCTGATCAGCAAAGACCGAGGTGGCTCCGCCAGGGCGGACGCGTCCTGAGCCACGCTCGGCAGGAGTCCGCCGCGGCGGAGGGCGTCGTGGCACAATACGCGGCAGTCTCCGCTCCGGAGGGTTCGGCCATGCCACAGCCCGTCCTCGTCGTCACCGATGTGCAGGAGCGTCTGTTCGGCGCGATGGATGCCGAGCGGCGCGACGAGATGGTCCGTAATCTGAAGATCCTGCTCCCGACCGCGCGGCGCCTCGGCACCCCCGTCGTCGTCACCGAGCAATATCCGAAGGGGCTCGGCCACACGCTGCCCGAACTGCGCGTGCTCCTGGACGACGCGCCCGCGCTCGAGAAGACCGCGTTCTCCGCCTGCGGCGCCGCCGGCTTCGCCGAGCGCCTGCGCGAGCTCGACGCCGCGCCCGTGATCCTCACCGGCGTGGAAGCCCACGTGTGTGTGCTGCTCACCGCGCTCGATCTGCTCGGCCGCGGCGTGCGCGTATCGATCGTCGCCGACGCCGTCTGCTCGCGGCGCGCGGCGAGCATGGACCTGGGCTTGGCGCAGGCGCGTCAGGCGGGCGCCGTGATCACCTCGACGGAGACGGTCGTCTTCCAGCTCCTCGGCAGCTCCGACACCGAGGCCTTCCGAGAGATCAGCAAGCTCCTGAAGTGAGCGGGGCGGCGCTCCACGGGTTGTCGAGGAGCGCCACGACTCCGCCGGGCCGCGACGAACGTCGGGAGGGGTTAGAGGGGCGCGTCGGGTTCCCCGGCGCGCCCGAACGTTGGGAGGTTGGGGGGCCATTTCGGGGCCCCCCATCACTCGCGTTGTCGAGGCGCGCCACGGCTCCGCCGGGGCGCGACGAACGTTGGGGGGGTTGGGGGGCCATTTCGGGGCCCCCCATCACTATCGTCGGCCGCGCGGCGGGATGTTCGTGTAGGTGACGGTGCCGTCGCGCGAGATCGTCTGATAGACCCGCGTCTGCGGCGTGTCGACGCCCTCGAGGCCGTAGAAGCGCAGCACCCTCACCACGTAGTCCTGCGTCTCGGGATACGGCGGGATCCCGCCGTAGGCGGTGACCGCCTTCTCGCCGGCGTTGTATGCGGCGATCGCGAACGACAGGTTGCCGGGGAAGCGGTCGAGCAGGCCGCGCAGATGCCGGACGCCGCCCTCGATGTTCTCCCGCGGATCAAAGGAGTTGCGGACGCCGAGGACCGAAGCCGTCGACGGCATCAGCTGCATGAGCCCCTGGGCGCCCTTGCGCGAGACCGCGCGCGGGTTGAACCCGGACTCCGCGCGGATCACCGCGGTGACGAGCCGCTCGGGGATGCCGTACCGGCTGGCCGCCTCCGTGATCTCGTGCGCGTACGGCGCCGTGTCGCCCTGGGGTAGCCGCAGCCAGCCGGCCTCGGTGCCGGTCGTGAAGCCCATGCGCTGATACCGGGGATCGGCCGGCGCGTTCGTGAAATGGGTGCTGCCGTCCGGCGCCTTGAACTTGTACGTCTCGGCGCCGACCGGAGCCGCCGTCACGATGGCGGCCGTGAGGGCAATCAGGCCCAAAAATCGAGTCACGATGGCTCGATTTTAGCGAATCGTCCGCGCCCTGTCGACCGCCGAAGCCGATCGGCGCTACACGACGAGGGTTTATCGGTCAGCGAACACGGCCGCCCGGGGAGCGGCGGCCGGTTCCAGCGCCACGGCCAAGACGTCACCGATCGTGTCGGCAAGGTGAACGGTCATGCTCTGCCGCACGACAGCCGGAACGTCCTCGAGCAGGTTCTTCTCGTTGCGCCGCGGCAGCACCACCGTCCGCAGGCCGGCGCGGTGCGCCGCCAGCACCTTCTCCTTGATGCCGCCCACGGGCAGGACGCGGCCCGACAGACTGATCTCGCCGGTCATCGCGAGGTCGGCGCGGACGGGCCGTCCCGTCAGCAGCGACACGAGCGCGGTGGCCATCGTGACCCCGGCCGAGGGCCCGTCCTTCGGAATGGCGCCCGCCGGCACGTGAACGTGGACGTCGGAGCGCTCCCAGAACTCAGGGTCGATCCCCAGCTCACCCGCGTGCGAGCGCACCCACGACAGGGCCGCCTGCACGGACTCCTTCATGACGTCGCCGAGCTGTCCGGTGAGGGTCAGCGTGCGCGCGCCGCGCATCCGCGTCGCCTCGACGAACAGCACATCGCCGCCCGCCGGCGTCCAGGCGAGCCCGGTGACCACGCCCGGCACCCGTGTGCGCTGCTCCACCTCCTCCAGCTCGAACCGCGGCACGCCCAGGAACGAGACCACGACGTCCGGGGTGACGCGCACGGGCTCGGTCTTGCCCTCCGCATGACGCCGCGCCACCTTCCGGCAGACCGACGCGATCTCGCGCTCGAGGCTTCGCACGCCGGCCTCGCGAGTGTACCCGCGCGCCAGCAGGCGCAACGCCTCCGGCTCGAAGGCGATGCCCGTGCCGGGCTCCAGACCGTGCTCGCGCGCCTGCTTGGGCACGAGGTGCCGCTGGGCGATGGCGATCTTCTCCTCCTCCGTGTAGCCGGCGAGGTTGATGATCTCCATCCGGTCGCGCAGCGGGGCCGGCACCGTGTCCATCACGTTCGCGGTCGTGATGAAGAGGACCCGCGAGAGGTCGAACGGGACGTCGAGGTAGTGGTCCCGGAACGTCGCGTTCTGCTCCGGATCGAGCACCTCGAGCAGGGCCGACGCCGGGTCGCCGCGGAAGTCCATCCCGAGCTTGTCGACCTCGTCGAGCATGAGCACGGGGTTCTTCGTGCCCGCGCGCCGTAGCCCCTGCGCGATCTGGCCGGGGAGCGCGCCGATGTACGTGCGCCGGTGCCCGCGGATCTCCGCCTCGTCACGCATGCCGCCGAGCGAGATCCGATGGAACTTGCGGCCGAGCGCCCGGGCGATGGACTTGCCCAGCGACGTCTTGCCCACGCCGGGCGGCCCCACGAAGCACAGGATCGGGTCCTTGCCGCTCGGGCGGATCTTCTTCACCGCGAGATATTCGAGGATCCGGTCCTTGATCTTCTCCAGGCCCTCGTGGTCCTCGTCGAGGATCACCCGCGCGGGTCCGATGTCCACGGCGTCCGTCGTTTCCTGCTGCCAGGGCATGGCCACGAGCCAGTCGATGTACGTCCGAGCCACCGTGTACTCGGCAGCGGCCGGCGGCATCTTGGCGAGCCGATCCAGCTCGCGCAGCGCTTCGGCCTTTGCCTCGTCCGGCATGCCCGCCGCCTCGATCTTCGCGCGGAGCGAGTCGATCTCCTGCGTGCGCTCGTCGCCCTCGCCGAGCTCCTTCTGGATGGCCTTCAGCTGCTCACGCAGGTAGTAGTCGCGCTGCGTCCTGGTCATCTCCGACTGGATCTCGGACTGGATCTTGCTGCCGAGCTCGAGGACCTCCGTCTCCTTGCCGAGTGCGGCCGCGAGCTTGGTCAGCCGTTCGCGGACGTTCACCGTCTCGAGCAGCTCCTGCTTGAGCGCGATGGGCAGGGTGGCAAGCGAGGCCGCCACCATGTCGGCGATCGCGCTGGGACCGTCGACATTCTCGAGCACACCCACGAGCTCGTCCGGCAGCGCCGGCGACAGTGAGATCACCTTCGCGAACAGCGTGGTCACGCTGCGCACGAGGGCCTCGAGCTCGACATCCTCGCCGGGCGCCTGCTCCTCGATGGGCTCGATGCGCGCCTTCAGGTAAGGCTCGGTCTGGACGATCTCGAGCAGCCGGAAGCGTCCGATGCCCTGCGCGATGAGTCGCAGCGTGCCGTCGGGCTGCTTGAGCGCCTTGTGGATCACCGTCATGGCGCCGATCGAGTGCAGTCCGTCCGCGCCCGGCGCGTCCTCTTTCGGGTCCTTCTGGGTCACGGTGCCGACGAGGTGGCCACTCTGCAGCGCCTCCTCGATCAGGCGGACCGAGGACGCGCGGCCGGCGCCGAGCGGCACCACCGCCTGTGGGAAGAGGACCGTGCCGCGCAGCGGGAGGATCCCGACCACGTCCGGCAACGGCCGACTGGTATCACGCTTCGCGTCTGTCATCACCAGGCCAGCTTTCTCAGAAGAGATCGACGGGACCGAGCTGCCCCGAGGCCGCGCGCACCAGCGCTTCGCGTGGCGTGCCGGCACGTTCCGGGCGCGCCTCGCCGGCGCCGCTGTCGCGGACGTAGGCGACGAGATCCTCGATCTGCTTCTGCATGTCGATCATCCGGCGTCTCATCTTTAAGATGATTTCCACGCCGGCCAGATTCACGCCAAGGTCACGCGTGAGCCGCAGCAGGCGCGCGATGTCCTCGACGTCCTCCGCCGAGTACATGCGTGTCTGTCCCTCCGTCCGGCTGGGCCGCACCAGACCCTTCTTTTCGTAGAACCGCAGCGTCTGCGGGTGCACCTTCAGCATCTCGGCGACGACGCCGATCATGTAGAGCGGCTTGCCGCGGTCGTTGGTCATGCCGACCCCCCCCGGAAGCCCTCGAGGTCACCCCGCGCGGTGAGCGGCATGAGCCGCTCCAGCTCGCGCACGAGCTCGTCGGTGCGCGCGTCGAGGCCGCCGGGGACGTCCACCCGCACCGTCACGAAGAGATCGCCCGGCAGGTCGTCGCCCGGACGGGGCACGCCCTGGCCGCGGAGCCGGAACACCTGGCCGGCCTGAGTCGCGGGAGGCACCACGAGCACCGCCTCGCCCTGGGGCGTCGGCACCCGGATGCGGGCGCCGCGCAGCGCCTCCCACACGCTGACGGGGAGCTCGCAGTGCACGCCTTCCCCCTTGCGCGCGAAGAACGGATGCTCGAGCACGCGTGTGCTCACGAGCAGGTCGCCCCGCGGTCCGCCGAACGGTCCCGCGCTCCCCTGGCCCGGCACGCGGATCTGCATGCCCGAGTCGACGCCGGCGGGAATCGCCACCTCCACGCGATCCACCGTCCGCCGTACGCCACGGCCGGCGCACGCGCCGCACGCGCCGCCGTCCGCGTGCCCGCGGGCGTGGCAGGCCTCGCACGGAGAAAAGCGCGGGACCGCCAGCTCCACCGTCACGCCGTGCACGACGTCGGCGAAGCCGATCTCCACCGCGACGTGCACGTCCTCTCCGCGGCGGCCGGCGGCGAGGGCGTCGGGCTGTGCACCGAAGCGGTCGTAGAGCGAGCGCGCATCCGGGTCGCTCAGGATCCGGTAGGCCTCGGCGATCTCCTCGAACAGCGTGCGCGCGGTCGTGTCCCAGAAATTGACGTCGGGCGAATACTGCCGCGCGAGCCGGCGGTACGCCTGCCGGATCTCGCGCGGCGGCGCGGTGGCGGCGACGCCGAGCACCGCGTAGTAGTCACGCCTCATGACCTACTTCTTTTCCCCGAGGTCCTCGAACTCCGCGTCGACGACCTCGCCCTCCTTCGGACCGGAGGGACGCCCGGCGCCGCCGGCCTGCGGACCCGCACCGGGACCGGGCTGCTGCTGCCCCGCCTGCGCCTGCGCCTCGCGATACATGACCTCGCCGAGCTTGTGGGCCGCCTTCGACAGCGTGTCCTGCGCCCGCTTCATGCGGTCGAGGTCGTCCGTCTTGAGCGCCTCCTTCGCCTCGGCGAGCGCGTCGTCGATTGCCTTGCGATCGGCCTCGGCGAGCTTGCTCCCATGCTCGGAGAGGGTCCGCTCGGTCGAGTAGACCAGCGAGTCCGTCTGATTGCGGACCTCGATCTCCTGCTTGTGCCGCGCGTCGTCGGCGGCGTTGGCCTCGGCCTCCTTCACCATCTTGTCGATCTCTTCCTTGCTCAGGCCGGACGACGACGTGATGGCGATGTGCTGCTGCTTGCCCGTCGCGGTGTCCTTCGCCGACACGTTCAAGATGCCGTTCGCGTCGATATCGAAGGTCACCTCGATCTGCGGCACGCCGCGCGGCGCGGGCGGGATGCCGTCGAGGTGGAAGCGGCCGAGCGTTCGGTTGTCGCGCGCCATCGGCCGCTCGCCCTGGAGCACGTGCACCTCGACCGACGGCTGGCTGTCGGCCGCCGTCGTGAAGCGTTCGCTCTTCTTCGTCGGAATGGTCGTGTTACGCGGGATGAGCGTCGTCATCACGCCGCCCAGCGTCTCGATGCCGAGCGAGAGCGGGGTGACGTCGAGCAACAGCAGGTCCTTCACCTCGCCGGTCAGGACCGCGCCTTGCACGGCGGCGCCCACGGCGACCACCTCGTCGGGGTTCACGCCCTTGTGCGGCTCCTTGCCGAAGAGCGACTTCACGACCTCCTGCACCTTCGGCATGCGCGTTTGACCACCGACCAGGATCACCTCGTTGATATCGGAGGCGGCGGCGCCCGCGTCCTGCATCGCCTGGCGGCACGGGCCCAGCGTGCGGTCCACGAGGTCGGCCACGAGCGACTCGAGCTTGGCGCGCGTCAGCGTCAGCACGAGGTGCTTGGGTCCCGAGGCGTCGGCGGTGATGAACGGCAGGTTGATCTCGGTCTGCACCGTCGTCGACAGCTCGATCTTCGCGCGCTCCGCGGCCTCCTTCAGCCGCTGCAGCGCCATCCGATCCTTGCGGAGGTCGATGCCGTTGTCCTTCTTGAACTCCTCGGCGATCCAGTCCATCACGCGCTGGTCGAAGTCGTCGCCGCCCAGATGCGTGTCGCCGTTGGTGGCCTTGACCTCGAACACGCCCTCGCCGATCTCGAGGATCGAGACGTCGAAGGTGCCGCCGCCGAGGTCGTACACGCTGATCGTCTCGTCCTTCTTCTTGTCGAGACCATAGGCGAGCGCGGCCGCCGTCGGCTCGTTGATGATGCGCAGCACCTCGAGACCGGCGATCTTGCCGGCATCTTTGGTGGCCTGACGCTGGGCGTCGTTGAAGTACGCGGGCACCGTGATGACGGCCTGGGTGACCTTCTCGCCCAGGTAGGCCTCCGCGGCCTCCTTGAGCTTGCGCAGGATCATGGCGGAGATCTCGGGCGGCGAATACTGCTTGCCGCGGACCTCGACGCGCGCGTCGCCGTTGGGCGCCTTGACGACCTTGTACGGCACGAGCTTGATCTCCTGCAGCACCTCGTCGTAGCGACGGCCCATGAACCGTTTGATCGAGAAGACGGTGTTCTCGGGGTTGGTGATCGCCTGTCGCTTGGCGACCTGTCCCACGAGGATCTCGCCCTCCTTCGTGAACCCGACGACCGACGGCGTGAGCCGGCTGCCCTCCTGGTTCGCGATGACGGTGGGGTTGCCGCCCTCCACCACCGAGACCACGGAGTTCGTCGTTCCGAGATCGATCCCAATGACCTTCGCCATATCCCTTCGCTCCCGTTCTCCTAGCCGGGGGGCGGGTACTTCATTCGAAGTTCGGAGGGGGCCCCGATGGCCCCCTCCGAGCCTCCCCCTGGTTAGAGGATGTCGATCTTGATTTCCTTCGGCTTGAGCTCTTCGGCCTTCGGCAGCCTGATCTCCAGGACGCCGTCACGGTAGGTCGCCTTCACACGGTCGGCCTGCACGGCCATCGGCAGCTGGATCAGCCGCTCGAACTTTCCGTAGGTCCGCTCGACGTGGAGGAGATCCTCCTCGCTCACCTGCTGCTCGAACCGCCGCTCGCCCTTGACCGTGAGCAGGTCGCCCGTGATGGTCACGGTCACGTCCTTCTCACTGACACCCGGCAGCTCCAGCGTCAGGACGAGGTCGTCCTTCGTCGCGTGCATGTCCACGGGCGGCGTCCACACCCGCCCGCTCGCGGTCGCTGGACGACCGACGAAGCTGTCGAAGAGGCGGTTCACCTCGGTCTGGATGTCCGAGACACGAAACGGCTCCCACCGGTCCATGGTCGAAAGCCCGAATGGACGCCAACGCTCCATCGCCATTGGATGGCCCTCCTTGGTCTTCGCCGGCTCCTCCGGCCGGCTACTCATATTGAGTACGTAGTCCTTATATCAGATGAGTGTTGGACTGTCAAATCATGCCAGGGACAGGCCTGGTCATTCCAGACATCACGCGAGCTTACGAGGTCACGATGGTACTGTTCGAGCCGTGCGGCTCGGGTGCGGGGGGTGCCTCTCCACGGTCGGGGGACTGGTGGCGGTCGGCCTGCTGACCGTCGCCGGAGGCTGGGCGGTCGTTCGCCTGTTCGAGCCGCCGGTCGTCGAGCCCATTCGATTCGCCCCTGACGACGGCGTGCGGGCGCAGCAGAAGATCTTCGATCTCGCGCGGCGTCGCACGCGCGCGGGGCCGGTCGTGCTCAGCGAGGCCGAGCTCAACGCGTTCGTCTCGCGCCACCTCGATCCCGCCGACCTTCCGTTCGGCGAGCCCGCGCTCCGGCTGCGTGGCGACGACCTCGCCGAGATCACTGGCACGGTGCCGCTCGGCCGCCTGCTCCAGGAGTCGCCGCTCGGGGCACTCGCGCAGGCGCTGCCGGCAGGGTGGCTCGCGCGACCCGTGTGGCTGACGGTCCGCATGCGCGCGGATATTGTGACCGAACCGCGCCGTGCGCTCCGTCTCAGCGCCCGCCGCGTCGCGATCGGACGTCAGCGGGTGCCGGTGGTCGTGCTGCGCCTCATGCTCGATCCGTCCAGCCTGAGACTCATGCGCATCGCGCTGCCCCCCAACGTGGAGACCGTGCGAATCGAGCCCGGGCGCGTCGTCATCCAGGGGACTTCGCCGCGTTCACGTATCTGAGCTGTAGATCGTAGATCAGATCGTCGAGCACCTGCGTCTCTTCGGTGGACCGGTTGCCCTCCGTCTTCTCCCGCAACAACGTCAGCAGATCGATGAGGCCGGCGGCGTGTGGCAGCTCCCGCTGCCGCTGTCCGGTCACCGGATCGGGCGCCTCCCCGAGCGCGATCACCGCCTCCGTTCCGAGCATCACGAAAAGACCGGCGAGGCTTCGCGCGTCGGGCAGGCCGAACGGAATCTCGGCGGAGGACGGGCTCGCAGGACGCGGTTGGGAGCCCGGCCGGGAGGGTGCGGACTCGTCGAGCGGGTCCCGCCCGCGGCGATCCGTGACCCTGAATCCCTCGTCGGAGGGCTGCGCCATTGGGCGAGCCTAGCACACGCGCAAACCCTTGCTGTATAATCCCTTACCCTCAGGAACCGATCATGACCCAGTCCCCCGGCGCTCAGTTCGAACGGCTCCTCGAGATCATGAGGCGGCTGCGCGAACCGGGCGGATGCCCGTGGGATCGCGAACAGACCCGCACCTCCCTCAAGCCGTTCCTGATCGAAGAAACCTACGAGGTGCTCGAGGCGATCGAGTCGGGCGATACCGCCGCGCTGCAGGAAGAGCTCGGAGACCTCCTCTTCCAGGTGGTCTTCCACGCGCAGATCGCGGTCGAGCGCGGCGAGTTCGACATGGCGGGGTTGCTCGCGCGCCTCGCAGACAAGATGATCAGCCGTCATCCGCACGTCTTCGGCGAGGCCACGGTGGGCACGCCGGGCGAGGCGCTCGCGCAGTGGGAGGCGATCAAGCAGCGCGAGGCGCACACGGCGGGGCGCCGGCGCTCCGTCATCGACGGCGTGCCGCGCGCGCTGCCCTCGCTGCTGCGCGCGCAACGCATCACGTCGAAGGCCTCGCGCGTGAACTTCGACTGGCCGGACGCGCGCGCGGCGTGGACGAAGGTCGAGGAAGAGTGTCGCGAGGCCGCCGATGCGCTGGCCGCCGACGATCGCGCGCGGCTGCAGGACGAGCTGGGCGACGTGCTGTTCTCGCTCGTGAACGTCGCGCGCCTGGCGTCGATCGACGCGGAGGAAGCGCTGCAGGGTGCGATCGAAAAGTTCCGACGGCGTTTCACCGGCATGGAGGACGATCTGAGCGCGCAGGGCAAGAGTGTGGGCAGCGTGTCGCAGGCGGAGCTCGAGCGCTCGTGGGACGCCGTGAAAGCGCAGGAGCGCCGACGATGAAGGCGAAAGTGGGCAACGCGTCGATCTCCGTCGAGCGCGGCGACATCACCGATCGCGAGGTCGACGCGCTCGTGAACCCGGCCAACACCACCCTGACCATGACGACGGGCGTGGCGGCCGCCATCAAGCGCAAGGGCGGCGTCATCATCGAGGAAGAGGCGATGCGCCAGGGGCCGGTCGAGATCGGCGAGGCGCTGCTGACCCCGGGCGGCAATCTCCAGGCGACCCACGTCATCCACGCGGTCGTGATGGGGCCCGACCTCAAAACCGACGCTGAGGTCGTCGGCCGCGCGACACGCGCCGCGCTGGCCGTGGCCGACAAACACCGGCTGACGTCCATCGCCATGCCTGCCCTCGGCACCGGCGTCGGCCACGTCGCGCCGGCGGCGGCCGCCGATGCCATGATCGAGGCCGTCGCGGCCCACGTGAAAGGGGGTAAGACCGCGTTAAAACGTATCCTTTTCGTCCTGTACCTGGACGACGCGTACCGTGCCTTTACCGACACATTGAAGAGGGTCGGTGGGATACAGTAAAAAGTGTAGATGGCCCACAAACTTGGGCAGCCCCAGACCCGGCGACTCGGCGACCTCCTGGTTGCCGAGCGGCTGATCACCGAGGCTCAGCTCAAGCAAGCACTCGCCGAGCAAAAGGGCAAGACCGAGAAGCTCGGCTCGATCCTCGCGCGCCTCGGGTTCATTACCGAGGAGCAGTTGATCGGCTTCCTCTCGCGACAGTACGGCATCCCTTCCATCACGCTGACCAACATCGACGTCGACACGGAGACGCTGCGCCTCGTCCCGGCGCAGATCGCGCGCAAGTACGAGATCCTGCCGGTCAAGCGCATCGGCGGCACCCTCACCCTGGCCATGGCCGATCCCACCAACGTGTTCGCCCTCGACGACATCGCCTTCATGACCAGCCTGCAGATCCTGCCCGTGGTGGCCCCGCAGGCGACGATCCGCAAGGCGATCGAGAAGCATTACGAGGGCGGGCAGACGTCGATGAACGAGATGCTGACGGAGATCGCCGCCGACGCGAACGTCGAAGTCCTCGAGGGTGAGACGGAAGGGAAGGGCGTCGACGTCTTCGAGCTCAAGGAATCCGCCGACGAGGCGCCCGTCGTCAAGCTCGTGAACATGGTCCTCGTGGACGCGATCCGCAAGGGCGCCTCCGACCTGCACTGGGAGCCCTACGAAAAGCACTTCCGCATCCGGTTCCGCATCGACGGCGTGCTGCACGAGATGCTCTCACCGCCGAAGCGGCTCGAGCCCGCGATCATCTCGCGGCTCAAGATCATGTCGAGCCTCGACATCTCCGAGCGCCGCGTGCCGCAGGACGGCCGCATCAAGCTGCGCTTCGGCCAGCGCGAGATCGACTTCCGCGTGTCGATCCTGCCGACCATCTTCGGCGAGAAGGCCGTCCTTCGTATCCTCGACAAGGAGTCGCTGCAGCTCGACCTCACCAAGCTCGGCTTCGATCCGTGGAGCTTCGAGAAGTTCAGTCACGCGATCCACCAGCCGTACGGCATGGTGCTCATCACGGGGCCGACGGGCTCGGGCAAGACGACCACGCTGTACTCGGCGATCTCGACGATCAACTCGCCCGAGCACAACATCATGACCGCGGAGGACCCCGTCGAGTACAACCTCAAGGGCGTCAACCAGGTCCAGGTCAACGAGGGCGTGGGCCGCTCGTTCGCCGCCGTCCTTCGCTCCTTCCTGCGCCAGGACCCGGACGTGATCCTCGTCGGTGAGACGCGCGACCTCGAAACGGCGCAGATCTCGATCCGCGCGGCCCTCACCGGCCACCTGGTGTTCACCACGCTCCACACGAACGACTGCCCGTCGACGGTGGCCCGGCTGTTCGACATGGGCATCCAGCCGTTCTTGCTGTCCTCGGCGCTGCTGGTGATCCTCGCCCAGCGGCTCGGCCGACGGATTTGCAAGGACTGCAAGCAGCCGGTGGAGGGCAAGGAAGAGGACCTCGTGCCCTACGGCCACGTCTCGCAGGGGCTGCCGAACGTGACCTTTTATCGCGGCAAGGGCTGTGCGACCTGCAACTTCACGGGCATGAAGGGCCGGGTGGCCATCTACGAAGTGATGCCCGTCGGCGCGACGCTTCGTGACATGATCTTGAAGAATGCCGGCACGGCGGAGCTCCGGGAACAGGCGCAGAAGGACGGGATGAAGACGCTCCGCCAGTCCGGCTTGATGAAAGTGATCGAGGGGACCACGACGGTCGAAGAAGTGTTGCGCGTGACGTTGTCTTAGCAGGAGGACGTCGTTATGGCTGTGTTCGCGTACAAGGGGCGTGCCGGCAGCGGCGCCGTGACGGGCGAGATCGAGGCGGACAGCCGCCCCGCCGCCGTCACCGCACTGCGGGCGAAAGGCGTCATCGCCACCTCGGTGCAGGAGAAGGCGGTCAAGGCCGCCGCCGGCGCCGCGCTGTCGAAGAAGCTCGGCGGCCGTGTCAAGGACAAGGACCTCGCGATCTACACCCGCCAGTTCTCGACGATGGTCGACGCCGGCCTGCCGATTGCCCAGTGCCTGCAGATCCTCTCCGAGCAGAACGACTCCAAGACGCTGCGCGACGTGACGGCGCGCATCGCCGCCGACGTTCAGGGCGGCGCGACGCTGGCGGAGTCGTTCGGCAAATATCCCAAGACCTTCGACCACCTGTTCACCAACATGCTGGCCGTCGGCGAGTCCGGCGGCGTGCTCGACGTCGTGCTCCAGCGGCTCTCCGGCTACATCGAGAAGGCGGCCAAGCTGAAGGCCAAGGTCAAGAGCGCGATGGTCTACCCGGTGACGATCATCAGCGTGGCCTGCCTCGTCATCATCTTCATGATGATCTTCGTGCTGCCGACCTTCGCGAACATGTTCAAGAACATGGGGTCCGAGCTGCCACTGCCGACCAAGGTCGTCATGTGGATGTCGGACATGACGCGCAAGTACATCATCTTCATGCTCGCGGGCCTCGGCGCGGCCATCTATGCCATCAAGCGCTACTACGCCACGGACCAGGGCAGCATGGTGATCGATACGTTCGCGCTGAAGGTGCCCGTCATCGGCATGCTGATCCGCAAGGTGGCCGTGGCCCGCTTCACGCGCACGCTCGGTACGCTGATCTCCTCGGGCGTGCCCATCCTCGAGGGGCTGCTCATCACCGCGCGCTCGGCGGGCAACCGGGTCGTCGAGAAGGCCGTGATGCAGGCGCGGCAGCACGTCACGGCGGGCGGGACGCTCGCCGAGCCGCTGAAGGCGACCCCCGTGTTCCCGCCGATGGTCGTGCACATGATCTCCGTCGGCGAGAACACCGGTGCCCTCGATGCCATGCTCAGCAAGATCGCCGACTTCTACGACGACGAGGTCGACGCCGCGGTGACCGCGCTCACCTCGTTGCTCGAGCCGATGATGATCGTCTTCCTCGGCGTGGTCGTGGGCGGCATCGTGGTGGCCATGTACCTCCCCATCTTCAAGATGGTGACCCTCGTCAAGTGACTGCGTGACCGTTCGATGACGTCCGTCGACGGCCACCGGCTGTTGCGGGGCGTGTTCTGGGCGCGGCTGGCCGTGGCCGCGCTCCTGCTCCCGCTGGGCATCCTTCTGCCCGAGGGGATGACCCCCGGCATCAACCACAGCGTCCTCGCGCTGGCGCTCCTCACGGTGGCCGCCTCGTCGGGCGCTCTCCTGTTCGGCCCGCCACTGGCGCGCCCGCGACGGATCGCGTGGCTCATCGCCCTCCTCGACGTGGCCCTCGTCACCGGGGTGGTGGCCGCCACCGGCGGCGCGCGGTCGATCTTCACCTTCCTCTACGTGATGCTGGTGACGGCGTCCTGCGTCACGCTCTCGCGCACGGGCGGCCTCACCATCGCGGCGGTCGCGTCCGCGCTCTACACCGGGCTCGTCTTCGGGCGCACCGTCCTCCCCCTCACGCTGTTCGAGGCGCCGCAGGAGACGACGGCGCTCGAGATCATCACGATGTTCGCCAACGCGGGGACCTTCCTCGTCGTCGCCATCGTCGCGGGCGGCCTCGCCGAGCGGTTCCAGATCCAGAGCCGCACCTTGCGCGACCTCCGCGCCATCAAGGACCTCGTGTTCGAGTCGGTGGGCACGGGACTGATCGCCGTCGACCGGTCGCACACCATCACCACGTTCAACCGTGCGGCGGCGACGATCACCGGCGTGCCGGCGGCGGCGGCGCTGGGCCGGCCCTGGCACGCGCTGTTCGGCGACCTCGTGTCACTGCCCGCCATCGAGGCCGACCTCGCCACCGAGCCTGACAACCCGAGCCGTCACGAGGCCGTGCTTCCCCGGCCCGGCGGCAGCAGCGTGCCCGTTCGACTCACCTTCTGGGCCCTCAAGGCCGGCGACGAGGACGAGCAGCTCGGCGTGATCTGCGCGTGCGAGGACCTCAC
>Ga0137418_10002443_pt1 | contig 17034 bp, 9 predicted proteins | sample CZODoug3_1_2_16f_FD_122242 | JGI IMG/M metagenome (GOLD analysis project Ga0137418, IMG submission 122242) | Vadose zone soil fungal communities from Angelo Coast Range Reserve, California, USA - CZODoug3_1_2_16fungal (Hybrid Assembly) | ecosystem: Environmental > Terrestrial > Soil > Vadose... | reverse complement strand
CGGATGGCGGCAAGAGTTGGAACAAGATTCTTAAAGGCAGCAATCTCTCGACGGGCTGTTCGATGATTTCCATGAATGTGCACGACCCTAAGGTTCTTTTCGCGGGCATGTGGGATTTTCGCCGCAAGGGCTGGACATTCCGTTCCGGCGGGGAGAATGCTACCGCGCCAAGCGGCAGCGGATTTTTTCAGACCACGGATGGCGGCGCGACCTGGAAGGAACTGGATGACAAGAGCGCCAAAGGTCTCCCTGCGAAACCGTGGGGACGCGTTGCAGTCACTATTGCGCCATCAAAACCGAATGTGGTGTACGCGATGATCGAGTCAACGCGCAGCGCTCTATTTCGCTCCGAGGATGGGGGCAAAACGTGGGAAGAGCGGGACCGCAGCAATTGGATGGTATGGCGGCCGTTTTACTTCGCCAATTTGATCGTTGATCCGAAAAACGAAAACAAAGTGTACAAGCCGGACCTCACGTTGATCATGAGCGAAGACGGCGGCAAGAGCTTTAGCGGAATCGGGAACGGCGCGCACGGCGATTTTCACGATGTGTGGGTGAATCCGGACAATACCGATCACGTAATCGCCACAGATGACGGAGGTGTTTGGTATTCCTACGATGGAGGCAACACCTGGTGGAAGGGCAACAACCTGCCGGTCTCGCAGTTCTATCATGTGAGCACGGACAACGCCGATCCTTACCACGTTTTCGGCGGCTTGCAGGACAACAGCGTGTGGATGGGCGACTCGCAGTATCCGGGCGGGATTACCAATAGCCGCTGGGAAAATCTTTTTGGAGGGGACGGGTTCTGGGTGTTTCCGGATCCTGCCGACGAGAAGAACTACGTTTATGCCGAATCGCAGGGTGGCTTTATTGGGCGAGTCAATCGGATCACGCTGGAAGGCCGGCTGATCAAGCCGGAACCCAATTATGGAGAAGGGAAGCTGCGCTTCAACTGGAATACTCCGATCCATATGAGCCCGAACGAGAAAGGGACGATTTACATCGGCGCGCAATTCCTGTTTCGGTCACGAGACCACGGCCAGTCGTGGGAGCGCATCTCGCCGGACCTAACCACCAATGATTCAGAAAAACAGAAGCAGGAAGAATCGGGCGGCGTCACCGTCGACAATTCTTATGCGGAGATGCACACGACGATCTACTCGATTAGTGAGTCGCCGCGCGATGGACAGACGATCTGGGCCGGAACCGATGATGGGAATCTTCAGTTGACGCGCGATGGCGCGAAGAACTGGACCAACGTCGTTGGCAATGTTCCGAGCTTGCCGAAAGCTTCATGGGTTTCGTGGGTGGAAGCCAGCCTCTATGACGCAGGCACAGCTTATGCAACATTCGATCGCCACACGTTTGGAGATATGGAACCTCACGTCTTCAAGACCACGGACTATGGGAAGACCTGGACGTCGATCGTGCCCGCGGACAGTGGCGTGCGTGGATACGCGCATGTGATTAAGGAAGATACGGTCAAGCCCAATCTGCTATTTCTGGGCACGGAGTTCGGACTGTGGATTTCACCGGATGGCGGCAAGCAGTGGGCGCGATACAAGGGCCACGAATTTCCCATGGTGGCTGTCCGGGACATCGTCGTACATCCGCGCGAATCGGATCTGGTGATTGCCACGCATGGGCGAGGCATCTGGATCGTGGACGACATCACGCCATTGCGAAAACTGACTCCGGAAGTTGTAGCGCAAGAGGCGGTATTCCTGCAGGCCAAGCCTGCGCAGCAGCGGCTGCCCGCCCAAGGTGGCTGGGCGGAAGGTAGCGCGGTGTTCACCGGACCGAATCCTCCGGACGCGGCGCTGATTACCTATTACCAGAGCAAGCGGCACATTTTTGGAAAAATGAAACTGGAAATTTTCGATTCGCAGGGCAAGCTGGTGGACACGCTTCCTCCGAACAGCCGCCGGGGCATCAGCCGCGTGGAATGGCCGATGCGGTTGAAGGCGCCGCACGTTCCGCCGGCGGCTACGGCAGCGTTTGAAGCTGCTCAGGGCCCCAGAGTCATGCCAGGCAACTACACGGTGAAGATGGCGCGCGGCAAAGAGACCTACAGCACGGAGCTCAAGGTGGAAGTCGACCGGCGCGCGAAATTCACAATGGAAGACCGCAAACTGGAATTCGACGCAGCCATGCGCCTGCACCGCTTGCTTGGAGAGATGAGCTTTGATGTCGACCGCATCAATGGCGTGCACAACGGGCTCGTGGAGCGCGGCGCAAAGCTAAAGGGAGACGCCGTCTTCAGCAAGCGGCTACAGGAACTCGCCGGTAAAGTGGAAGCAATGCGAAAGAAAATTGTGGCCACGACGGAAGGCGGCGCCATCACAGGTGAAGAGCGCATACGCGAAAAGACGACGCAACTCTATGGTGCTATTTTGAACTATGAGGGCCGTCCAGGCGACTATCAGATGGCGCGCATCGATTCGCTGAAAAAGGAGCTCGATGACGTGGCCGGCGAATTCGAGGCCTTTGTTAGCAAGGAGCTTCCCGCGGTGAACAAGACGCTTTCGCAGAAAAAACTGGAAGCCATCCAGCCCATCGATCGCAAAGCCTGGGACGCTGCCGACTCCGATTCCGGAGCCGGCGCTCCCGGAGCCGCCAGCTTCTTCCACGAACGCGACTAGCTCCCGCACAGCCAAAAACCGCGGCATTGTCCGTGGATGCAGACAAAAATGATTGGTGCTCGCGGTGGTGCGCAGTCAATCTGCCTATCCGAGAAGTTGGCGAGCGTAGGCCGGGGCCTTGCCGGCGTCTTCGTGCTTGAAATAGACGTACACATCGACGCCCTGGGCCAGCCAGGCGTCGAAGCGTTTCTTCCACGCCGTGATTTGCTTCGGAGTGTAATCTTCGAGGCGCAGGCGGGCGTAGGTGAAGCCGGTAGTGAGCACTTCCGGAGGCGTTTGTTTGTCGGTCTCGGAAAGGCAAAGCGCCGTCTTGTGCTGGCGAAGGACGGCATACGTTTCGTCGGTATACCAAGACGGATGGCGGACCTCAAAGGCGAAAGCGAAAGCTTCCGGGCGAAGAGCAAGAAAATCTTCGAGCAGCGGACGGTCGAATTTGAAATTGGGCGGGAGTTGCACGAGGATTGGCCCGAGGTGGTCGCCGTCGTTTAGAACGCTGGCGACTTCCAGGAAACGTTTCAGAGTGCTCTCGCAATTACGGAGCCTTTGAATATGAGTGATTTGCTGGTTGGCTTTCAAGGCGAAGCGAAAGCCTTCGGGAACCGTTTTCGCCCACTGCAGGAGCACGTTCTCCGTGGGCATGCGATAGAAACTGTGATTGATTTCGACTGTCGGGAACTGCTTGGCGTAGAAACTGAGCATCTCCTTATCCGGAAGCTTCTCGGGATAGAAGTTGCCCTTCCACTGTTTGTAAGAGTACCCAGAAGTCCCAACCCTAAGCTGGCCCGCGCTAGGAATGACGCACCTCCGTGCTTTGGGATTTAATCATACGGACCGCAGCCCAGAAAAGGTTGAGGTTCGTGCTGGCTGGCGGTTGCCAACCTATCTCTTGAAGTCCTTGTATGCCGATGGCAAGTCAATGCCAAATTTTGTACACAAGGCGTACACGTCCCGAAAGTCCTTGTCTTTTAGCTCGTAGCCGGAGTGAAATTTCACCACCCATTCGGGTGAAATGCACCTCACCGCTCGGCCTTCTATCAGGCCGGTCCCCGTCAAGGAAGCCGCAGGGTACATCTCTCCATTCTCTTTCGGTCCATATATTCCATTTCCTCGACTATCGAAGACAATGACGTGGACATCGATTTCTCTGCCGCATTCATCGCCTAAAACGGAATTCCAGTCCCTGGCGTGTTCCATCTTTATCTCTTTGTATCCTCTTCCGCATAGCATTTCTTTCAATTTCGGTACGTCCTTCTCCTCAATGGCGATGTCCAAGTCCTGATGAGACCTGCTCTGCTCACCAAGTAGGGCATCGACGCCCCAGCCGCCATCAATCCAGATTTCGACGCCCAAATTCTCAAGGCTGGAATAAAGATCAATTACGTCACTCGAGATCACAGCAGCTTCCCCCGATCACGGCAGGAGATTACGCGCGGGCGCATAAGGAGAGGAAATATCTGCCCAACTCCGGCTTGGCCATCACGGCGCCTTCTTCGTTCTGGGCGGCATGCGTTGACTGAGAAGTTCGATGGCTTGTTCCAGCCGCTGGCGGCGCTTCCAGAAATCGGCCCACAGATCACCCTTTTCTTTCAAGCGCGCAAAGACAGTCGTTATGTTCAAAGTCTCGGGGCGCAGGCTGGGACGCAATTCGCGGGGCAACAAGGGAGCGGAAACCGGCGCTTGGGGGAAAGCGCGCACGGAATAGGCGGCAGCCAACGGCCGGCCATGGGCATTTTGCTGAACGTCAATCAACACCCTCCCCGCTGGCCGTTTCGCAACAGTGCGTTCGCCAGTGACCAGATTGGGGTACTCAGCAGTCACCGTTCGCGCGATGATCTCGCCGAAGGTGCGCAACTGCTCGTAAGTGTAGACCGGTTCAACGGGTATATAGATGTGGATTCCCGTGGCCCCTGAAGTTTTCACAAAGTGCGCCAGGCGCAATTCCTCCAGCTTCTCGTGCAACGCTCCGGCGATGGTGACGACCACGGAGAACTCCGTGCCGTCGGAAGGGTCGAGGTCGAAGAAGAAGTAATCGGGATGCTCGAAATCGTCATAACGATTGGACCACGGATTGTGGTCGATGCAGCCGAGGCCGGTCAAAAAGAGAAGGGAAGCGCGGTCGTTGGCGGTGGCATACTGGATGGCGTCCCCTTTTTTTTCCGAATCAATCGGCACGGTTTTGAACCACTCCGGGACGCCTTCCCGCAAATCTTTTTGAAAGAAGGCTTGGCCCTTGATCCCGTCGGGATAGCGTCGCAGAACCAAAGCCCGGTCGCGCAGAAAGGGCAAAATGAAATCCGCTACGCGGTAGTAGTAGGCCAGAAGATTTCGCTTGGTATGACCGGACTCGGGAAAATAGATTTTGTTCAGGTTGCTTAGCCGCAGACGTTTGCCATCCAGTTCGATGGTGACCGTTTCCGAGCGCCCCTTGAACAACTCATTTTCAATCTGGGCTCTTGTGTTGAGCACACGGCCGACGACTTCGGGCGCGCGAACCACGGCTGGAGTGGAGGCGGGCACGTTTGTAGCGGCAACCTCGTTCTCCCATTGGCAATCCGTGGGACGCGCATCCTCGCGGAGCGCGATGAAAACGGCGTGGCGAAGAGCGTGCTCCTGCGTCCAACCGCTGAATTTGACGCGCGCGACCAAGGCTGAAGTAACCCAAGAAGGCTTCTCATTCGTCTCGGGCACGGCATCGAATGGGCTGGCGGGAGTTGCCAATTCTTTCAACCTGCTGCTTAATTCTTTCAGCTTTTTCGCGTCAAACCCGCTGCCAACGTGCCCGATAAAGCGAAGTTTTTTACCTTCATACAAGCCTAACAATAATGAGCCAAAGGGAAGAGCAGGGGTGCGAGCTTCGGTCCAGCCGCCGACAACGGCATCCACCGTCTTGGTGATTTTCAGCTTCACCCAATACGCACTTCGATCAGAAACATACGGGCTGTCGGCGCGCTTCGCGACAATCCCTTCCAGACCATTTTGTTCCGCCAGCGCGAACAACTCTTTTCCGTGTTCCAGCTGATGATCGGCGTAGCGAAACCGTTCTGAGGTATAAAGCAAGCGTTGGAGAAGCTGTTTGCGCTCCAAAAGCGGAGCGTCGCGAAGGTCGTATCCATCGCAGTAGAGAAGATCGAAAGCGAAATATACGGCTGGCATTTGAGCGACCAAGTTTTCGCTGGGCGCCCGCACGTGCATGCGTTCCTGCAAGCGTTCGAAGCTGCTGTGACCTTGGGCATCCAGTGCGACAATCTCTCCGTCAATAACTGCCTGGCGGGCCGCTAGCGCATCGGGTAGAGAAGCCAGTTCGGGATAGCGTTTGGTGATGTCAATCGCATTACGAGAACGCAGTGCCAAATCGCCGTTTTCAATTCTGGCTAGAGCGCGCACGCCGTCCCATTTAATCTCAAACAGCCAGTTGGGATCGGAAAAGGGATGGTCGGCGAGCGTCGCGAGCATGGGTTCCAAGCGAGCTGGCATTGCGCCCTTGCGCGCGCCTTGCAACTCAGACGCCTGAATTAGAGTTGGCTTCCGTTTGGGCGGCAGCTCTTCCTTAATCTCTTCGATCGTGCGGCCGGTAAGCGCGGAACCGTCGTGCTCGTCGATGTTCCAGGAGGAATCTTCGGCGGCATCCTTGTGCTTGATCATCAGCCATTCGTTGCCTTTTTCGCTCTGTTTCAGCTTCACCAGAACAAAGCTGCCCCGCAATTTCTCCCCGTTCAAGCTGAACTTGATTTCTCCCTTTTCCAATTGCTTTAGCGCGCCGAGACTGCCTTCCAAATGAAAAGTGCCGCGGTCCCATACCATTACCGTTCCCGCGCCGTAATTGCCTTCCGGAATTTTCCCCTCGAAGTTGGCGTAGTCCAGCGGATGATCTTCAACGTGCACCGCCAGGCGCTTGTCGGCGTGGCTCTGAGAAGGTCCCTTAGGCACGGCCCAGGACTTCAGCGTCCCATTGATCGCCAACCGGAAATCGTAATGCAGCCGCGTCGCCCGGTGCTTCTGAACCACGAACGTGTCGCCATGCTCGGCCCCGGGACGGACTTCCAACTGCGGCAGTTTCGGCTTTGGCAGCCGGGTGCTTTTACCCGCCGTGGCGGGCTTACCTGCCGCGACAGGTTTCGCCGCCGAGGAGGGCTGATCCTGGACTTTATCGGCGACGAGTTCGGGCGCGCCGGACGGCTCCGGCGTCCGGTCGAAGCGGCGTTTGCGCTTGTATTCTTCGAGCTTGGCCACGAAGGCATTCTATCCCAGACTTTTCCGGGAGCCATGGTTCTACCCTGCCGGTGCAAACTACCATCAAGCTGACTAATAAACCACCTGCCCAGGATTCGCCTTGATTCCTGCCGGGGTAGGCGGCTAATCTTAAAAAGCTCGTGCAATGTCCCAGCCTGTTGTCGAAGGAGCGTCCACATGGCCAGCACCGTCTGGAAAGGCCACCTTACCTTTGGGTTGATTTCCATTCCCATGCACATGTCCGCTGCCGCGCGCGGCGAGCGCATCAGCTTCAACCAGCTCCACAATGTGTGTCATTCGCGGCTCAAACAGCCCTTGTTTTGTCCGGTCTGCAACCGCAACGTGGAGCGCTCCGAAATCGTGAAGGGTCACGAGTATGAAAAGGATCAGTACGTCCTCTTCAGCGAGGAGGAGCTCGACAAGATTGAGCCTCCCTCGGCGAAGGTCATGGAAATTTTGGAATTCGTCAAGCTGGGCGACATGGACCCGCTCTATTTCGACTCCTCTTATTACGTTGCGCCGGAGGACGCCGGGGTGAAAGCCTACAAGCTGCTGATGAGCGCCATGCAAGACTCCGGCTACGGCGCCATCGCCAAGCTGACCATGCATCAGCGGGAACACATTGTGATTTTGCGGCCAGGCTCTAAGGGAATGACGCTCCACACCATGTTCTATTCGAACGAGATTCGCGCGGCGGAATCCGTTCCGACAGACAAGGTGGAATTGAAAGACCAGGAGAAAAGGCTTGCGCACCAGCTGATTGAGAGCCTTGCGGCTCCATTTGCTCCGGAAAAATATCGCGACGAATTCCAAGAGAACGTGAAGGCGATGATTGCTGCAAAGCTCAAGGGGCAGGAAGTGACTGAAGTGGCTCAACCGCACATGGCCCCGGTGATTGATCTGATGGAAGCCCTGAAAAAGAGCCTCGCGGAAAAGCAGGCTCCGCCTGCTGCTGCGGCGGGACCGGTACCCGTGGGGAAAAAGCCTCCCGCGCGAGCGGTGGAAGCCATTGCCACAGTGCAAAAGAAGGGAAAGAGAGTCGCCGGTTAAGTTTTCCGGCCATACGATTTGATGGGCCCGACGGAAAGATTCAGCCCCGACGAAGTCCAGCGCATTGTGGGCCTCACGGAAAAGCAGCTGGATTACTGGGAACGCTTGCGCCTCATTTCTCCGCGAAAAGAAAAAGGAATTCACTACTACGACTTCCGCGACCTGATCGGTCTGCGCACAATAAAGCAGCTAGTCGAAAACGGCGTGCCGGCGAACCGGCTGCGGCGAGCGCTTGCCGCGATGCGCGAAAAGCTAGCGCACGCGGAGGCTCCGCTCGCGGAACTGCGTGTGCTCTCCGACGGCGGAACAGTGATCGTCGAACGCGGCGGCACGCGGCTGGAACCGCTGTCCGGGCAGTTCGTGCTGAACTTCGAGATGCGCGAATTGAACGAAACCGTACGCGTCATGACCGGACGCAGCGCCGACGAATGGCTTGCGGTGGCGCTCGAGTACGAATCCGAAGGGAAAAACAGGGCCCAAGCGATCGATGCGTATGAGCGAGCGTTTTGCGTGGACCCGGCACGGCCCGACGCACTGATCAATTGCGGCACGCTTTACTATGAAGATGGAAATCTGGAGAAGGCATCGGAATATTTCCGCCAGGCTTTGGTGCTCGATCCGGAAAGCGCCCTGGCTCATTTCAATCTGGGCAGCGTTCTGGATGAAACCGGACATGTGGACGCGGCGCGCCAGCACCTGCGGCAAGCGGTCCGGCTAAATCCCATTTATCCGGACGCGCATTACAATCTGGCGTTCGTCTGCGAAAAATTGAAGGCCTATGCCGAAGCGAAGCAACACTGGCAGGCGTATGTGAGACTGGACCCCACGGGTCCCTGGGCGAGTTACGCGCGCCAACGCTGCACTTCTTCCAAGGCGACAAAGTCCACTGGAACAACCTGAGAACCCATTCCGATTGCAGCCAGCGAAACAAGGCCGAGTTTCCGCCGTCAAAGGGGGTAGCGCGAAGCGTTTCGTCTAGTCTAATTTAGAATAGTGCGAACTAGTCTAAATTAGACTACGCAAGGTTGCCTAGTTGAGGTCACAGGAATGTGCAGGAATATCAAAACGCTTTTCAACTTTGATCCGCCCGTCACATCTGACGAGATCCGAGCTTCGTCGCTGCAGTTCGTGAGAAAAATTAGCGGCTTCAACAAGCCATCGAAGGCAAACGAAGCCGCATTCCTGGCCGCAGTCGACGAAATAGAGGCCGTTTCGAGCCGCTTCTTGCATTCGCTCGAAACGAACGCGTCGCCGAGAAATCGGGAAGAAGAAGCCGCGAAAGCGAAAGTTCGCGCCGCAGCAAGGTTCAGCGATTGATTCTGCCGAACGGGCTGCGCCACGCCAGCTTAGCCTTCCGCCTGGCCTAAAGATGGTGGAGGCGGGGGGAGTCGGAATATCTTGGCCGTTGAAAACACGCAAGTTATTGATTTTGCTAGACGCACAAAAATCAGAAAACGCAGAAATTGCGCTCAACTGGAACGTATCTGGAACGCGGGATTTTCTTCTTTTCATCCCTCGCGAAAAAAGTGGAGCGGCGCGCCCTGCAGAGATTCGAACTCCCGACCGTCTGCTTAGAACGTGTGGCAAAGTTTGCCATACATTGCCGTGCATGTCATAGCGCCCGTCGCCGCAGCCGTAAGGTCGCCGTCTGGCCCGCGGTCACCGTCTGATTGGCCAGCTGCGTGGTGATTGTCGGCGGCGTGGTATTCAAAGGCGCGCCGCTAACGGATATTAAAGATCTGGTTTGCCGAGCCAATGCAGGTGTTCTGCTCAAGGTGGGCTCCCGGGGCAGTGCTGCCGCCCACGACATCTATGCACAGCCCAAAGTATGAAATAACCTGGTAGGTTCCCGAGCTCGTCGGACTCAGCTGAAAATACTCAAGCGGAAGCGCAGTACAGGTATATTGCTGGAGAAGAGTCCCGGGAGCACTGGAGCCGTTCTGGAAGTCCCAGCAGAGTTGGGAAGCGGTATTCACAAGATAGTAGTAGCCAGAGACCGGGGCGGGCTGCAAGGTGAAACTCTGACTGCTGGCACCAGAACAGTTGGCTTGAGAGAGCAAACTGAAGCTCGCGGAGCCCCCGGTACCAATGCACAGATTGCTGTTGGTGTTCTGCAGCGTGACGGTGCTGGAAGGTGGAGGAGCCGCATTCACCGTCAGCGTGGCAGCCGTGGTCGTGGCCGTTCCCGCCGAGTTCGTAAATACCGCGCGATACTGGTTCCCATTCTGCGACAATGCCGTGGTGAAGCTCAGCGTCGTCGAAGTCCCTCCGGAGACGTTGCTAAACGTCCCGCTGCCAGCCGTGCTCATCTGCCACTGCACCGTGGGTGTGGACGAGCCTGTCGCCCCCGCCGTGAACGTCGCCGTCTGGCCCGCCGTCACCGTCTGATTGGCCGGCTGGGTCGTGATCGTTGGCAGTGTGGGGGCGTTGTTCACCGTCAGCGTGGCTGCCGTAGTCGTGGTCGTCCCCGCCGTGTTCGTAAATACCGCGCGATATTGATTCCCGTTCTGCGACGATGCCGTGGTGAAGCTCAACGTGGTCGAAGTGGTTCCGGAGACGTTGCTAAACGTCCCGCTGCCAGCCGTGCTCATCTGCCATCGCACCGTAGGTGTTGGTGAGCCTGTTGCCGCCGTCGTGAACGTCGCCGTCTGGCCCGCGGTCACCGTCTGATTAGCCGGCTGCGTGGTGATCGTGGGAGGCGTGGGATTGGAAGGTACGCTGCCTACGATATTAAAGATCTGGTTTGCCGAGCCAATGCAGGTGTTCTGCTCAAGGTGGGCTCCCGGGGCAGTGCTGCCGCCCACGACATCTATGCACAGCCCAAAGTATGAAATAACCTGGTAGGTTCCCGAGCTCGTCGGACTCAGCTGAAAATACTCAAGCGGAAGCGCAGTACAGGTATATTGCTGGAGAAGAGTCCCGGGAGCACTGGAGCCGTTCTGGAAGTCCCAGCAGAGTTGGGAAGCGGTATTCACAAGATAGTAGTAGCCAGAGACCGGGGCGGGCTGCAAGGTGAAACTCTGACTGCTGGCACCAGAACAGTTGGCTTGAGAGAGCAAACTGAAGCTCGCGGAGCCCCCGGTACCAATGCACAGATTGCTGTTGGTGTTCTGCAGCGTGACGGTGCTGGAAGGTGGAGGAGCCGCATTCACCGTCAGCGTGGCAGCGTTACTGGTCACCGGGCCCGCCGCGTTGCTGACGACGACTTGAAAGGTCGAGCCGCTGTCCGAGGTTGTTGTCGGCGCTGTGGTGTAGCTCGCCACCGTTGCGCCCAAGATGTTCAAGAAGCCCGTCCCAGTATTCTTCTGCCACTGATAGCTCAGCGGCGCCGAGCCGCTGGCCACCACGCTGAAGGTGGCTGTCTGGCCTGCAGTCACGGTCTGATTTGTCGGCTGCGTCGTGATTGTCGGAGGCGTGGCCGCATTCACCGTCAGCGTGGCCACCGTGGTCGTGGCCGTTCCCGCCGAGTTCGTAAATACCGCTTGGTACTGGTTCCCATTCTGCGACGAAGCCGTCGTGAAGCTCAGCGTGGTGGAGGTCGCTCCGGAGAGGATGCTGAAGGTCACGCCGCCATCCGTGCTCAGCTGCCACTGCACCGTCGGTGTCGGTGATCCTGTGGCCGCCGCAGTAAACGTTGCTGTCTGGCCCGCGGTCACCGTCTGATTCGCTGGCTGCGTGGTGATGCTTGGGGGCGTGGCTTGCGCAGAACCCGACGAATACGCCCATGTGAGGATTTCCTGGATGGCCGTCGAAGCGCCAGTGCTGGCCGTGAAGCCCACGTAAGCGGTGTTGCCCCCAACAACCGAAGGTATATTAACGGTCGCAGTAGCGGTGAAGCTCTTCCCCGCAGTGGGATCGGTGATGGTCCAGGTGAGGGTCGTGCCGTCATAGGTCATGTGCACGTTCATGACGTCGCCGCTGTGCAGATTCACACCCGAACTGGTCATGTCGATCCCCGGAACGGTTGGCGAAGCCCCGTTGGTGTACATCCCGGTCGAGTCGTTCCCCTCGCCGGCGTTGCTGAAGAGGTCGAACTTCACCGCCACGCTCTTCCCGATCCCCGGCGTCCCCCCGGGCTGGTCCGGCCCGTAACCCAATCCCCCGCCGGACGGACCCAGGGCCGTCAGGCCGCTATTCTGAATCGTGAAGGTGAACCCATCCCCGTTCGGAGTCGCCAGCTGGAAGGAAAAGTCGTTCGTGAACGACTGCACGTTCAGCAGTGTCGTGAAGAAGGCGCTGCTCGCCTCGTTGCTGCCCCCATCTGTGAGCCGCAGTCGAGAGGCACTCTGATTCCAGCTCGTTTTTCCATTGAATTGCAGCCCCGTCGTCGTCGTGAACCCGCCGCTAAAGTTGACTGCCGGGGGTGGCGCCGGGTTCACGGTGAGCATCGCGGTATTGCTGGTCACCGGGCCCGCTGCGTTGCTGACCACGACTTGAAAGGTCGAGCCGCTGTCCGAGGTTGTTGTCGGCGCTGTGGTATAGCTCGCCACCGTTGCGCCCGAGATGTTCAAGAAGCCCGTCCCAGTATTCTTCTGCCACTGATAGCTCAGCGGCGCCGAGCCGCTGGCCACCACGCTGAAGGTGGCTGTCTGGCCTGCAGTCACGGTCTGATTTGTCGGCTGCGTCGTGATTGTCGGAGGCGTGGCCGCATTCACCGTCAGCGTGGCCACCGTGGTCGTGGCCGTTCCCGCCGAGTTCGTAAATACCGCTTGGTACTGGTTCCCATTCTGCGACGAAGCCGTCGTGAAGCTCAGCGTGGTGGAGGTCGCTCCGGAGAGGATGCTGAAGGTCACGCCGCCATCCGTGCTCAGCTGCCACTGCACCGTCGGTGTCGGTGATCCTGTGGCCGCCGCAGTAAACGTTGCTGTCTGGCCCGCGGTCACCGTCTGATTCGCTGGCTGCGTGGTGATGCTTGGGGGCGTGGCAGGGTTCGCCGTCAGCGTTGCCGCCGTCGTCGTGGCCGACCCGGCCGAGTTCGTAAACACCGCCTGGTAGCGGTTCCCGTTCTGCGACGAAGCTGTGGTGAAGCTCAGCGTGGTGGAGGTGGCTCCGGAAAGGATGCTGAAGGTCACGCCGCCATCCGTGCTCACCTGCCACTGCACCGTCGGGGCCGGCGAGCCTGTGGCCGCCGCCGTGAACGTCGCCGTCTGGCCCGCCGTTACGGTCTGATTCGCGGGTTGCGCCGTGATTGTCGGCGGCGATGTGAACAAGCCATAAACATCCACCTCGGCGGACGTACCGACATATACCTTCCCGCTCACAATCACAGGCGCTGCGAATTTGGCCGCATTCCCCGCCTTGTCACGGCTATTCGCCGCCTGCGTGCTGTTCCAGAGTTCCCTGGCGACGTTGGTGGCGTCGTGTGCGTGAAGCACCGCCGGGCCGGGCACGCTGTAGGCGCTGCTGTTGATCGACCACACAATTCCGTTGGAAGTGCCATTGGCCGAAATCGTCGGCGTAGCCCCTGGAAAGCCGTAGGAAGCGGTCGAGTTTGTGGGGTGCGCGTAATCGAGCAATCCGTTCGCCAGCGGAATGGCCCTCAGAACGTCGCCGCTGCCCCAGAAATAAACCGTATTGTTCCAGTAGGTGGGTGTGCCGTAGAGCCCGCCGCCGGCGATCTGCCCCACGCTTGATTCCTGCACCACCTGCGTATCGCTCGAACAACCATTACAATAATGCTGATTATTTCTTGTCATCTGGTCCCGATTCAGCAGATAGATGCGTCCTTGCTTGCCGGCTCCAACGAGTAGATGAGCAAAGCTGCCTGGCTGGTCGGGAAGCAGGAGGACCCCTCCCGAACCGAGGTCAACGTCGCCGCTGCTGAGACTGCTCTGGTTGTAGGGGGTGAAATAATCGAGCAGCGCGAGCTTTCCACCGCTCATCCCGAGCTTAAGGAAGCTGTCGCCGACCGCGGTGGCGGGCACGCTCACAGTATCAAACGTTCCGTTGCCGGTTGCGACGTAGACATTGCCGCTCGCGTCTCCGGCCAGCCCGGAGCCGCTCATCCAGATGCCGCCCAGGCCGCCATTCGGCGTCGTATTGAAAACACCTATCTGCGTAAACGTGGCCGCATCGAAGGCAAACACCCAACCGTGATAGGGGAAAGAATCGCAGTGCGAAGCGTAGGCGATGAAAATTGCTCCGTTCATCAGCAAGAGCCCAGGCCGATTGAGCTGCCTCAGCGCGATCGTTTGGCCCGCTGTCGACGGGCCTCCAAAGATGAGCTGGCCGCTGGCGCTTCCGTCGCCGGTCCCTGTAACAGTTCCGGTGATGACCACCGGGCCCGGAGACTTTTCCGCGCCGGTCGTGACGTCGAGCGCGTGCAAGCGATGGATGAAGACGCCACTTTCCTTCGAATTCGCCTCGACGTACATGGTTCCGGTCGTCGGGTCAATGACCGGAGTGCTGGTGATCCCCACCTGTGGAGTCAGGTCGCCGCAGCCGATGTCCGAACTGCTGCTGACCGTCGTGGCCCCGGCGGCCGCTCCGTGCGCCGTGTCAATCAAGTTCGCCTGCCACAGCGGGCTCGCGTTCGCTCCCGTATTGTTGTCGGCGTCAAACGCGTACACGCTGTCGCCTTCGGTGGCCACGAAAACAACGTTGTGCGTCCCTTTGCCGGGGATCGAAAGATTAGCCAGATACAGTGGCTGCGCGTATACGTATCCGTTCACCGGTTGCGAGAAGAGCTTGCCGAAAGTACTTACCGTTACGTTCTGGGGCGTGAGAATCGTTTCATTCGTATTCGCGCCGCTGCGGGCATTGTCATAGTGGTGTGTCGTCACGTTCACCTGCGCTGCGGCATAGGGTGCCGACGCCACGACCGTTAGAAGTAGCAACACTCCGCGAACAATCCGCCTTCGAGAATCCGCGATCCATCCGGCCATCTCTCTCGCTGAGCCCGTTGCGCCATTTCGCGCATGTATTGAGACGCGCCTCATCGTTGTCCTCCTAAAGGATTGGGTGCAACTTCGCTCAGAGCCACCACTTGCCTGTTTTCCAATACACCCGCGCGCTACTGTCCCAGGGGTCTTATTGCGGCGTCAGCTTGATGTAGTCAAATGAGATCGAATATCCGCTGCTCGCAGAGTTCTTTCCAACAACGGAGAACTTGAACGGCTGGCTCCCAGCGGAACTAAACGTTACGTTGCCGATATCGAATTCCGCCCATGCGCTCGATGATACATACTGGTCCTTGGCTGGGCCGACGTTTGTGCCATTCAAAGAAAGCTGCATGATGCCGCGAGTGGAATACATCTTTACCGCGACTTTCACGTCGTACGTCCCTGCTTGGGGAACGTTCAAGGACATCGTGACGTTGTCCCCTACCTTCGCGGCGTCTAAGAGCAGTCTGACTCACGCCACGGGTAAGTTCGCTATCCTGGGATTGTTCCTCGGTACGGACGGCGGCCCAAGTAACGACCAAGCTAGAGCCACAAGTGCAAAACGAAAGCACCACCAAGGCATAGTTGCCCTGGCCTCAACAAGACCTGCCCCTTTCATCCACTTTTCGAGTAAGGAGAAAACCTGAATATGGGATCAGGTTTTTATAGTAGATCGGAGCCTTTGGGAATCCCATTCTTGTAGTACTGAAAATCGTTAGACTGCGGCGCTAACGAGACTAGGGAGATTCCTGCGGCAGGTTGAAGCATGACCACTGTCAAACTAAAGAGCAGATGCCACGCATCAGTTCCGCTTGGGAAGTGCCGAGGAATGAGCATCCTAGCCGAGAATGCTTCGCACCTTCTGTCATCGACGCAGATATCTCGAGCAGAATTGAGCATAACGAAGTCCTCGAATGGTTCCGATTACTGGATTAGCCGTAACCAATTTCAGTAATTCCCCTCATTGACTGTGTAATTCCCTTAGGGCTTATGAAGGGTGGTGGAGGATTCTAGGTGGGGCGCAGCATGCCCTCTTCTCTTTGGCGGCGCTTTCACCGGGCTAACGTGGCCTGTGGGAGCTTGAGGGGCTGAGGCGTAGCTTGATGCCAGTAGTGCCGTCCTGATGCCCGAAGGTAAGAGCGATGGTTTTGCCACCAGACTCACTCCTTGGCGGCTACCTGATTCAGGCAGGCAAGGGCCGGAGAATCGACATGGCACCTAGGTCCTCAGACCCTGGATATTTTGCACTTCCAATTGGCACGAGAGTTGGAACGACATGCCTTCCGAAGCCATTCTCGCATCGGCGGCAATAGGCACACGCCGCAAGGCTCGCCCTCCGGCGAACCAAGGAGTGGGGCTTCTGCTGATGGACTCTTCGCTGAATCCTATCTCATGTAACGACGAGACGATCCGCATCCTCAGCTATCCAGAAGCACCCCAGCATATAAGGCGCTTGGATGTCTTCCTGAAGGATACGATTCAAGCCCGTCTTCTAAACCCTCGATCCACCCAACACTCACATTTCGTCACGGAGTTTGTATCGGGAAAGAGGCGTTATCGCTGCTGGGCCTTTCATCTGAATCGACATCTAAGAGGTTCTTCACACCCGGCCCTTGAGCTTCTGCTCGAGCGCAGCGCTTCAGGATTGTTTTTTCTTCCTCGGATCGCCCAGCAGTTTAAATTCTCGCGACGCGAGCAACAAGCGGTGGAGTTGCTGTTGCAAGGCCTTTCCAACAAAGAGATCGCGAATCGAATGAACATCAGTCCCAACACCGTGAACACCTTTTTCCGGTTGGTCATGATCAAGATGGAGGTCTGCAGCCGTTCCGGGATACTCGCAAGAATTATCAGAGCCAGCTTCTCGAGCGTCTCCATTTGATCTTTGCGGTTCACCCAACCTTAGTTTCAGAAGGCAGACGCTCTTGTCGATGAGACACGCATGAGGGCGCTGCTCGTTGACCGGAAGGTCCCGCAATTCATCAATGAGTAGAACGGAGCCACACCCGTTGAGCGCAAGTGGAACACGGACCCGCTCTGTGTAATCCATTGATTACGAGGCAGTTAGAATGGTGGAGGCGGGGGGAGTCGAACCCCCGTCCGAAAAGCGCTACGACACGAAGCCTACATGCTTAGCTCAATTCCGTTTGGTTCGCCCGCCACGCTCAGAATGAGCAAGAAACGCAGCCGGCTAGTCCGATGGTTCTCGCCCGAGCCTTACGGACCGAAAG
>Ga0137418_10002440_pt1 | contig 17037 bp, 14 predicted proteins | sample CZODoug3_1_2_16f_FD_122242 | JGI IMG/M metagenome (GOLD analysis project Ga0137418, IMG submission 122242) | Vadose zone soil fungal communities from Angelo Coast Range Reserve, California, USA - CZODoug3_1_2_16fungal (Hybrid Assembly) | ecosystem: Environmental > Terrestrial > Soil > Vadose... | reverse complement strand
GCCTCGCTCTGCTTCGACCGCGCCTGGAACTTGATGAAGTTCGGGATCGCGATCGCCGCGAGGATGCCGATGATCGCAACGACGATCATCAGCTCAATCAGCGTAAAACCTTTCTGGACCAGCTTCTTCATTGGGGTCTCCGTGGGATTAACTGACAGTGAAAAACTAGAGCAAGCCACGGGCCAGGCAAAGAAAAGTCCTCGTTCTACGGAGGTCGCACATTGGTCCCGAGTGCTCAGCGACAGGATGTGTCCCGGCGGGTGACAGGATTTGTCAGCCCACCCACAACCACCTCACGGGCCCTTCGCGTTCTGCTGCCCAGGCGCCCAATCCTCCCACGCCGCGTATCTGCGCCCGCATCGGTCGCATCAGAAGAAATGGCGTGGGGAACCGGGGCCGTTCCTGCCGCTGGTAAAGGAGCCCGCTGCGACAGACGCGGCAGAGGAGCTGGCAGGCATAGACCGGCTCGGGGAGCTGCTCGTCTGGGGCGACCGGTCGCGGTTCCATCTCGGACAACGTACCCGAGTGCTCCGACACCACCACCAGGCCACGCTAGTCGACGGTCAGATTACGAAACCGTATACAGGGCCCTGTTCGTGCCGGGTGTAGTGCTCGACTGCACAGTCGCGCTCTCCTCGATGTTGGAGGTTCCCATGCGTCGCCGCTGCCCTCGCTCTTGCTCTTCTCGTCTCGCCAGCCATGGCCAAGACCAAGCCTGCCAAGGAGCCGCGTGCCGGACAATTCTGCTCCAAGGCGGCGGTAGGCACGACAGCGCAGGATTCGAAGGGTACGACTCTGGAATGTAAGGCGGACAAGAAGGGCAAGCCGCGTTGGACGAAGAAGTAGGGACTCCGAGCGTCAAGCCTCGAAGCGCTGCAGCTCTCCTGGCGGTGCTACGTCGGTCAGACGCCGCAGGAATGCTTCCGCCAATTCAAGCAGCACGTGGCTGAACTCGCCGCCGCGCGGTGAATGAACCCCCCTCGTAGAGTTCGTTCAAGCGTGGACGTTCCACACGAAAGTCAGTCCCAGAGCGAACACGTCCAGGCGCTCAAGCTTCCGAACGGACCGCCCACGATCCTCGATGGTACGGCCAAATTGCGCCCGGGATCCGCCCGGCGCACGCCACAGGAGTTTCACGATGGTCCGCACGATCGCCGCTGCTCTTGCCGCCGTGGTTTTCATCGCCTTTGGCGCCATCGCCGCCGAGGAGACGCCGCCCACCAGCACCGATGCCGCTAGGAAGGAAACCGCCCAGGAGCGCAAGGCGCAGAAGAAGGCCAATAAGAAGGCCAAGAAGGCCAAGAAGAAGGCCGCTCCTGCTGACACATCGGCGACTCCGAAGTAATTCGCGCTCGGCGATCCTGCGTGCCATCGGGGCTCATCGCCCCGGCGCCCACGCCTCCCACGCCGCGTATCTGCGCCCGCATCGATCGCACCAGTAGAAGTGACGCGGGAACCGCGGTCGTTCCTGTCGCTGGTACAGGAGCCTACGCTTTCTCAAGCAAGATGCTCCTTCGACGGAGTGGGTTCCTGTCGTGGAATCAGTTGCCTCCGTGCGACGCATCGAGGTGATGCGTCATGGCCGCGGCGCCTTGATTGGGCTAGGCATCGGCCTACCGATCGGACTGGCGGGAGGGGCACTGGCCGGGTCGCTGGTGGCTGACTCTCTGTGCGGTGCGGGGAGCTGCGGCGACGCCCCTACTCGAGTTCTCTACATACTCGTTGGAACTGCGATTGGCGGGTTCTCCTTCGGCCTGCTCGGTGCGGTACTTGGCGCCGTCATCGGCTCGCCGGCCAACATAGAATTCAGCGATACTCCGTCACGTTGAGAGAGAGCGGTTCAGGAAGACTGCTCGTTCGGGGCGACCGGCGTTGGGTCCATGCCACGGCATTGTAGACAATCGGCCCTGACACACGGGAATGCCGCGCCGAGCGGGCTCGAAGCTTGGCCTCTGGACGCGCGTTCGAGCCCAAGAGATGCTTGAGGCCATGAAGCGAGCGATTTACGCTGTCGTAGATACGAACTTCTTGCTCCACTTCAGGGCGCTCGAATCTATCCACTGGCCGGAACTCCTGAACGCCACCTCTGTCGAGTTAGTCCTTAGCTCCGTCGTTCTAGACGAGGTCTCAGCACACGCTTCTGTGGCCACTTCGAAAAAGCTTCGGCAGCGCGCAAGCGCCGCAGGGAAGCGGCTTCGCTCTCAGCTTTTCGGCAAGGGAGGGCGTGCGGTACTTCGAGACAAGGTGGCCTTGAATTTCGCTGATCGCGCCAGAGACGCGCATTACAAACGCTTCGACCTAGACCGAGGCGTGCGCGATAACGAGTTGCTAGTCGTTGCGCTTCTTCATCGAGCGAAACGACGCCGGGTAATGCTGGTCACTGACGATCTGACTCTGCAGTTACGATCGGAAGGCCTTGGGATTCCCGTGTACGCGCCTCCAGACGATCTGCGGCTCCCAGAAGAAGAGGATGCGGACGAAAAGGAGCTGAAGACGCTTCGTGCGGTGCCGCGGCCCAAACTCGAACTTCGACAGATCGCCCTCGCCGAAGGTGGCCGAACACGCCCTCTTGCACTCCCGCTCGACGAGCAAATATGCGCAGCAGCAGTCAGGCAGGAGGACCAATGGGCGCAGTTCGCCCAGATGGCTGAGATGAGTCGGCGAGCTGCACGTCTCGGCGATCCCATCATGTGGGAGGAGGAACTCCGCCGTGAGGGATCGCAGACCAGAGATACGGCCCACGCATACGTGATCGGTTTTGCGAGCGCTGTTAAAGAAGCTCGCGCCTATCGAGACCGACTCTCCAAAATGGTCCGGGTCTCTTTTGTCCTCGCGAACACCGGCACGGGACCCGCCGAAGGTATACGAGTTCTCCTGTTCATCCAACGAGGCGTGATTGCGGAAGTCGGACGATCCGTGCCCGATCCGCCGCCTTTCCCTGAGCGGCCGTTTGATGATGATGCGTACTCTCCCCGTTTCCACTCTGACCTCCCGGCGCTAAACCAGAAGCCAGCAGAGGTTGAAACCACGCTTCTAATCACCCAGACCTCCAGCAGCGAGGTTCGGAAAGAAGAGGTACCCGACCTTGGTCTCTGCTACGTGATCGAGGACCACATCTCCAAAATCCAGCACGGTCAGGACCTTCGCCTTCCGAATCTGTTCGTCGAATTTCGGCAGCGAGGCGACGTGAAGACGTTCCAAATCGTTGTTCGCATGCACGCTGACAACGTCGCTGCACCACAGGAGCAGACCGTGAACATCCTAGCCGAACCGTCCACAGACTAAGGGCGTTCGCGCGGGACTCCGCTCCGCTTCAAACACTACTGTCGCACAAGGGGCAACCTGACATCGCGTGAACACCATCTGTGCTCAGCGCACAACGCGATCTGTCGCTCCCGAGATCTTCACATCGATCGCGTTGAGCTCAAAGCGAGAGAGAGCGCATGGCAGGACCATGCTCAGCGTGAGTTGCGAGCTGTGATCGAAGTCCTGCGGAATGGTGCAGTGAAGCACCACGTCCCTCGTCTGCTTGCCCCAGATCTTGCTCCCCCAGGTTCCCGATCCCCACGTCTCCAGGTTGATCGGAGCGTTCGCGCTTCCATCCGCATTGTTTACCCGTTCTACCGCGGAGGCAGTGATCGGATACTTCTCAGAGGCCCACCCGATCGACATGAAGTCCAGATCACAATACCGGAAGGAGAGATAGGCCGTGTCCCAGTTCTTGTCGGTCAGCGGCTCGCCGGCATGGAAGGGAAGGAACCGGACCGTACAGGGGATCGCTTTCACGATGGTGAGCGGGACGATCTGGTTCCAGGCATAGCGCGGGGCCTTGTCCATCGTTACGGTGGTCTGGTTGTTGGTCGAGCTGTAGGCGACGCCGGTCACGCGCTGGCTCAACGCGTTGACGGCCTGCCATTGCTGCACGATGTCCCCCACCGCGAACGGAGTAGCGCCCGTGCGAAGGTCTCCGCTGAACACCAACGAGGCCGTCTGGGTCGCTGTCGGACTCGAGATGGTGAACCCCGGGTCCTGATAGTCGCTCACCGCGAAGTCCTTGCGCTCGATCCAGAGAGTGCCGTCGCTTCGCCCGAAATAGAGTTGCCCGGTGTCAGGGTTCACGGCTCCGAATGTCAGCCCCGGTAGCGTCCATTTCGTCCATGCTTGGGTTTGCAGGTTGTAGACGTACTGGACATCGCACGTTGTCGCGTTCGGAGAGGTGGGTAGCGCCAGGATGTACGTGTGCTCCGGCTGGTACGCGACGCCAAACGCCCGCTCTGCGAGGTTCGCGGAACCCACATAGGCCATCAGCTTGAATAGTTCCCTCTCAATTTGGGTGTGCGAGATGTTCAGCACCCCGCCGGTCTCGGTGATCAGGATCACCCCCTGATCGGCTAGGGCGAGAATGAAGTTGTCGAGCGCAACGGCGGTCTAGCGATCACGTTGGCGTCATGGTTCGGGCCGCCTCCTCAAGGCTCTCGCGCTTTGATGGGAAGGGAAAGGCCCCGCACAACGAGCACGACCTGGAAGTTGTTCACGTTCCTTCCGGCGGCACTGCAAGGACGGATCATTCGGGACACAGAGATCATGCCAGGAGCGCCGTTCGCTCCGAACCCCAAGCGGTTCGAATCGGACCTCGATCTTGTCCGAAGGGTATTTCTTGGAGTGGCGGTACATCTATGAGAGTAGGCTTGGTCGATACCGACCTAGGCTTTCTGCAACGGTTCACCGCCGCCAACCAAGTGATCCTGAAGGAATAGCCGTAAGTCGTTGCCAAGGGCCTGACGCCTGAACGGGGAGCCCCGATCGCTCTGCTTGCGCCTGCTCCTCAGAGGGAAACGCGCCCACTGAAACCATCGAGTCCATATCCGCCGGAAACGGAACGCCCGTGGCCGTCCGCGATGTGAGGGGAGCCGTTCGAACTCGTTGCAGCGCTTCGTGTGAGTGGCTGCGCGCAGCCTCCGCGACCGTCCGTGCCGGGACTCTTTTGCGGAGTCGAACCTGCTCTAAGGCCGAAAATTGAAATACTCGTCGGCCCCCTGAACGAGTGGCCGCAGTGGTTCGTCTAGCCTTCTTGGCGAACGCGATCGCGATGTCCTTTTCGCTGCCGTTGAGCCCGCTTCCGTCAACGGAGCCTCCTTCCTACGTCAACGCTGCGATGCTAGTCAGGGGGCCTTAGTTCGTTGGCAAGTGCATTTTCTGGAGCAACGCTGCAAAGCGCGGGTCGCCACGCAGCTTCCCCAGCAGCAGATCCACCTTGACGTCCAACAGCCCGCCGTCGCGCTGACGGAGGGCGCGCTCCAGCCACTCGAAGGCGCGATCCTGCTCCCCGTGCCAAGCGTAGATTTCCGCAATCTGGTAGGCGGCGTTGTATCCCCAGCGAGCGATGAGCTGGTCGAGCGCCAGCCGCGACTCCTGCTCCCGGCCGAGATCGTGCTGCGCCAGCGCCGCCCCCGCCAGCCGGAAGACCTCGAGGCTCGAGCGCTGCGAGATGGCAAGCGCCTCCGCGGGCTGGCCGTCGAACAGGAACGCCAGCGCCAGTTTGAAGGGCGCGGACGACTGCTCGGGACTGATCTCCAGCGATCGGTTCAATGCCTCGCGGGCCGCTCCCCGCTGTCCCGTCATCAGCAACGAGTAGCCCAGCTTGTTCCAGATGTACGCGTTGAGCGGATCGGACTCTGCCGCCCTGCGCAAGGCCACGATGGCTTCCGGAAGCCGTGCCAGCCCCACCAGCACCACATCGGCGTATTCGGCCAACACATCCGGATCTTCTGGCCGCAGCGAGAGCGCTCGCTCGAAATCAGCGCGCGATCCCTCCCAGTCCCACCGGATCGGAATCCGCACGAAGCCGCGCGCCAGGTATCCGTCTGGCAGCTCCGGCCCGCGCTGGATGGCATTGTTCGCCGCTTCCAACGCGCGGTCCTGACCCTCGGTCACAGCTGCCAGCGATTCCGCGGAATCTGCGGCCCGGAAGGTCGCGAGCGCGAGACCCGCCCACGCCGGGGAGTAGGCCGGATCGAACTCGACCGATTTCTGGAAAGCCTGCGCGGCCCGGCGGAAGCCGTCCACGTTAGAGCGCCGGAGGAACTGCCTGCCGAGCAGGTACTGGTTGAGAGCCTGAGTGCTTTCGGTTCGCCGGTCTTTCGAGGTGGGCGGCTCCAGTAGCTTGAGTTTGAGCGCGCCGACTACCGCCCGTGCGATCTCGTCCTGCACCGCGAACACGTCGGTGAGCTTGCGGTCGTAGGTTTCCGACCACAAGTGATACCCGTCCGCGGCGTTGATGAGCTGCGTCGTGATGCGGATCTGATCGCCCGCCTTGCGCACACTCCCTTCCAGCACGGTGGCGACGTGCAGCTCGCGTGCGATCACGCCGATGTCTTCGTTCTTTCCCTTGAAGGCGAAAGCGGACGTCCGCGCCGCGACGTGCAGCCCAGGAACTTTGGCGAGAAGATTGAGCAGCTCCTCAGCGAGGCCGTCCGCGAAGTACTCCTGGTCGGGGTCGCGGCTCAGGTTCACCAGCGGCAGTACGGCGATCGACCTGGCCGCCCCCTCGCCGTGCGAGCGCACTCTCCACTCGAGCACGCCACCCGCAACCAGGACCAGCGCGGCGCCAACACCGAGCGCCCACCGGTAAGCGCCTCGCCTCTGTACCGGGGCCCGCTCATGCGCAGCCGAAGCGAGTACGTCGACCAATTGGTGCGCCGACTCGAATCGGTCCTCGGGCCGCTTGGCGAGACAGCGCTGGACGACGCGCCGCAGAATCGCCGGAACGTCGCTGGACAACGGTGGCGGATCGTCGTTGAGGATCGCGTACCCGGTCTCGATGGCGGTGTCGCGATCCAACGGACCGCGACCCGCGAGCATCTCGTAGAGGATGGCTCCAAAGCTGAAGACGTCCGAGCGCTGATCAGCGGGCTGACCCCGCACCTGCTCGGGCGACATGTACCCCACGGTCCCGAGAATCGCGCCTTCCTGGGTGTGCGGCTCCGGCGACGGCAGCGTCTCGCCAGTTTCGGCCGTCGACGGCGCCACCAACTTGGCGATGCCGAAGTCGAGAATCTTCAGCCGACCCTCCTCAGTGATGAAGAGGTTCTCGGGCTTCAGGTCGCGATGGACGATGCCTTTCTCGTGCGCCGCCGAAAGACCTTGCGCGAGTTGCAGCGCGTAGCCGGTCGCCTCCTGAACCGTCAGCGGCCCTGAGCGCAGACGCTCGCGCAGCGTGGTCCCGTGCAGCAGCTCGGAGATGATGTACGGGCTGCCCTCGTGCGTCCCGATGTCGTGCACATCGAGGATGTTGGCGTGATTGAGCGCGCAGGTGGCGCGTGCTTCCTGGTCGAAGCGGCTCAGCGCCTCCTCTCCGTGAAGGCCGGAGGCGAGCACTTTGATGGCGACGTCGCGGCCGAGCTTGCGGTCGTGGGCGACGAAGACGCGCCCCATCCCGCCGCGGCCGATCTCTTTCTCGATGCGGTAGCGCTCGTCGATCCAGGGAGGATCGACATCGCGTGCCTGGACCGGCGGAGCCATCTTCTCGGTCTTGCCCATGCTGCCCCCGCGGCACGCTGCCCCCAGTGGGGACCTCGCGTCAAGTGGCGCGCAACAGGTCGAAATTCTCGTCCGGGCTGCGGGCTACTCTGCTCGGTTGAGGAGAAGGGGCGGAGTCGACGGAACCGCGCTTGTACGCCTTTTCGGCTGAGAGGCCACGTGAAAATGTCCGCTTCTGGCCAAGTAGAAATGTCCACTTTGGGCGACGTGGTGTCGCTCGGGAACCGGACGATGGCCCAGGAACTGGTCAGGATGAGTGCCAAGGAACTCGACCGCGTCGACGTCGTCCGACGAGTCATCGAGCGGGGGCTCACGCAGGTGAAGGCTGTGGAGCTGATCTACCTTCACCAACATCGTCTGCCAGAAGAATGGGGAGAGGCGGAAGAAACAGTCGTTTGGATCCGATGAGCCCGCTTCCGTCAACGGAGCCTCCTCCATAACGTCAACGCTGCTAGACTGGTCAGAGCGCCGCAAGGATGCTTCGAGGCGGCCTGAAGATGCCTCTCGTCGTACTCAGGTCTAGGCAGGCAAGGGCGCCGGCAACAGCGAGATTCAACCTCGACCGCTCGCTCGCCGAGAAGCCATCTTCCCGGCGATCAACAGCCAGACGTCGGGCACGCGCAAGGAAGAGAAGCTCTTCAGCCAGCACGAGTACGAGAAGGTGAAGAAGCTGCGCGGCGCCCTCTACGCGCTGAAGCCGGTCGAGGCGATGGAGCGGCTCTTGAAGTCGCTCGGCGAGTTCCGCTCGAACGCCGAGTTCCTCGAGGCGATCTAGCAGGCAGCCGGGCGCCCGCCGACTGACTGCGCGGGCGCCCGTGCGCATGATTTCCCGCGGGAGGAGTCATGAAGCGCGCCGTCTTAGTGGCTGCGGCGGCCGTCTGCGCCGCGTGCGGGGGCACCGCAGCATCACCTTCCAATGCCGGTTCCGGATCGACGCCGAGCGTCCCGACTCCCGCGGCCACATCCGCGAAACTGAAGGTGCACGTCAGCGGCGCGGGGCGCGTCGTCTCCGCTCCCGCCGGGCTCGACTGCCGCGACGACTGCGGCGCGACCTTCGCTTCCTCGGCGATGGTGGTGCTGACCGCGATGGCCGACGCCGATCACGCGTTCTCCGGATTCGGCGGCGCCTGCTCCGGCATGGTCTGCGTGCTCACGCTCTCGGGCGACACGCAGGTGAGCGCGACGTTCACGCCGAACCCGGCGCCTCCGCGCGTGTTCACGGTCACGGTCGACGTCTCGGGGAGCGGCATCGGCCGCGTCGAGTCCTCGCCGGCCGGGCTCGACTGCAAGACCGGAAAATGCACCGCCTCCTTCGTCGAAGGCACGAAGCTGTTGCTCGGCGCGATGCCGGACCCGCTCTCGAAGACGGCGTTCGCCGGCGACTGCCAGGGCTCGGCCTGCGAGTTGACCGTCGCGCGCGACCTGGCGGTGCACGTCGCCTTCGACCAGCTTCACTACCAGGCCGTCGATCTCGGCGTGGTCGACGGTGGCTGGTGGTCGGCCGGCGGCTTCATCACCCGCCAGAGCGGCATCGTTGTCGGCACCTGGGGCGGGAGCAACCCGCGCGCGTTCTTCTGGGACGGCGCCATGTCCGACTTCAACTTCGGCTTCGCCAGCGTCTCGATCGCCGGGTACGCCGACGGCGGGCTCGTGGCCGGCAACTACGCGGTCACCATGCCGGGGACGTTCCGTCCGTTCCGTCTGAAGGACGGCGTGCTGCGCGACCTCGACCTGTTGCCGGGCGGCTCGAACGGCATGGCCACGCGGATGAACTCGCGCGGCACCGTCGTGGGCTACGTCAACATCGGCTACGGCGCCGGCTGCCGCGCCGTGGTGTGGCACGGGACGGCGCCGATGGATCTCGGCGTGCTCGAGATTGGCGCGGCGCTGGCGTCGGCGTGGGGCGTGAACGAAAGCGACGTGGCGGTCGGCCTGGCTTCCGCCCCGCACGTTGCGGGGTACGAGGCGGTGATCTTCCGGGGCAACGGCGTCATCCAGGAACTCGGCACGCTCGGCGGGCTTCGAGGACAAGCGAACGCGATCAACAACCACGAGCTCGTCGTCGGCGTCTCCGACGTGCAGCCGCAAAGTAACGTCATGCACGGCTTCTTCGCCGTCGACGGCAAGCTGATCGACATCGGCACGCCGCCGGGCACGACCAACTCGTACCTCGGCGCCGTCAACGACGTCGGCGTCGCCGTCGGTGGGGTGGGGCCTGACCCTCGCGTCGGCTGGCGGGGCATCGTCGCCACCCGCGAGCGGTTGGTCGAGCTCAGCGGGCTCGTCGACAACACGTCCGCGACGATCGGCATGGCCTCCGACATCGACGCGGCCGGCAACATCGTCGCCACCGCCGCCAACCGCGCCGTCCTGCTGGTGCCGCAGCGCTGATCGCTCCGCGCGCCCTCCGCCGCTGGCGCGTCGTTCGCGAACACGCGAGAATCGCTTCGGGGGCGAGCCGCGAGCGTCTCCGCTCGTTGCTCTCTTCGGCATCATGCGCAACGTGAGCGTGGCCGATCCGGCGCAGACGGTTCGAGTCCGGGTGTGGATCTCGCTCTCGGGAATCGCGCTCGCGGTTGCGTTTGCCCTCGGAGTAGGTTTGCTGCGCGGCCAGCTTGGTGACATTCGGTACTTCCTGATCTTCCTGCTCGGCCTTCTTTCGACGGTATTCGCATGGTGCGCTGCGATCCCCTCAGCGGCTCGCACCACGGCGGCGCCTCGCGCAGATTGCGGTGGGCGCGTCCATCGTCGGCATCATCCTGCCAATCATCGTGGTGTCCATTGGCCGGTAGCTGCGCTGACACGCTCTCGTTGGACAGGTTTGGATAGGTGCCAGTCCCATCTGGGGCCGTGCAGGGCCACGGGGGGTCACGAGGCGTGGCCCGGAACGCTGCCCTTCAGAGGGGGATAGGGCCCCGCTGGGCCATCGAAGGCTACGCAGGGCCACACCGAGCCGCTCCTTCGATTCCCGCCGCCTCCACTTCAGTTTTCAGTGGACGACGCGGTGCGTCTGTAGTGGACGCTGCAGTAGGGCCGGCCGCGCGGGCTCGTCGCACCCGCGGAGAGGCGCGATCTGCTGCCCGTGCTTCCCTGCTGTGCAATACAGCGCGGTGACTAGACTTTTCGGCCGGCAGCTTCCGAGCATCCTGCCCGCGATGCTGCCCCCAAGCCCAGTAGACGTGATGACCGCTCTAGCGGTGGTCCACCACCGGCCCGCAATGTCGCAGGCGCCTGATACGCTCGCCGCCCATGAAGGACGAACTGGGGCCGTGGATTATCTCCGGCATTGCTCTGGTCCAGGTCTGGGTCATCGCGGTCGCGAAGCGTCTGCGTCGGGCAAAGCTCGATTTCTTCGAGTCGCAGAACCTCGAGATCGGGTTCTCGCAGTTCGGCCCGACTGTCGCCCTGATTGGGACGGTCCGGACGCTGCACAAAGACTACTTCGTGAGGGCAATCTCTGTGACCGTTACTCGAAAGCGGGACAGCATGCGTCGCAGCTTCGATTGGTCGACCTTCCGGTCCGCCATTGACGTTCAAATCAAGAGCTGAACACGCTCAGGTTCCTCGATCACGTGGACGGTAAGAAACCCGCTGCCCTAGGCACGTGGCCGGTCTACCAGTCGATGACCGATCACGATCTGCGCGCGATCTACGAATACCTGACCGCCTCCCGCACGCAGAGGCAGGCCCTCCGGGGCCTTAGCCTTCCGAGGTCTGCCAAAAAGACGCCCGGGAGCGTCACTGTCTCCCGGGCGCCCGGCAGTTGCCTCGCGCGTCGGCGGAGCTACCGAACCGTCTCCGCCGAGGCAGCGCAGAGGGCAGCAGCCTTCGTCTCGTTGACCATTGCACCACCTCCTTTCGCCATCGGAAGGCAGCGTAAGCGGACACACCGCGCGCCGCAACCGGACTCGCCGCCGCCAGGCAAGGCTCTGCTCCAGGCCGGGGCTATGCGGAGGTTGCTGCCAAGGCCGCGGCGCGGCGCGCTGACGCAGGCAGTGACAAGAGCTAAGGGAGGGTGGGGTCGGCATGTAGCACTCGTGCTCCAAGAACCGGGCTACCCGTCGCGGATGGTCTCAGCGAAGTGGCTTCGTTCCTCGAGCGATTCGAGGCAGAAACAGAAAGCGCGGCAGAAAGCGCAGGACGATCGAGCCGCCCTCCGCCGCAAAGAGCTGGCTCAGGGACAACGCGCAGCTTGATCCGACGACCCCAACCGGACATTTCTACTTGGCCCGAAAGCGGACATCTCTAGTTGGTTTGAATCGGCAGATCCAGAATTGCCAAGGCGAAGGTCGCCGGTTCGAACCCGGTGTTCCGCTCCAATTCCAAGGGTCCGGTTTTCCCCTTGCTGGGGATCTCCCGCAGTGCTCCCGGAGCACGCCCTCGATGGCGACGACGCGATCATTCACGCGACAGCTTCGGTAGAATCCACAACCAAAGTCCCCGACCACCTTGCCGCGCGCGCTCCCTGTCCATCGGCGGATCTGGGCGAAAGGACGTATCAGCGCCGTCCGTCGACTCCGCCTCTTCCTCCCAGCCAAGTCTCTTATCGCAGCAGACCGCGGCAGGGGTGCGCCACCCCGCCGCGCAGGACGCGGGCGATTGCAAGACGTTCGCTGCCCCTCTGCTTACGAGAAGGCCAGCGCTTGCAATCGAATGGCTGTGCTGGTATATGCGTCCGCCGAGTATTCTTGACACTTGGATGCCACCACAGTGTTTGGGTCGCCGCGGCGCCGTGGGGAAACGATCTCGGTTCAGACTCGGCTGCACTCGAACACCAGGCACATACAACGAAGGAGCAGCCCAAATGGCTCTGCCAGGTCTCTCGAAGTCGCTGATCGCTGCGGCGGCGTCCCTCTTGGTAGCTCTCACCGGGTTCGCGGCCGTTGCGGCGACCCCCGGCTTCGCGGTCAAGGAAGAAATACTGGGCGTGGACGCCAACGGCAGCCCTACCACGACCCAGACGAAGACCCTGGCGCCGAACGGCACCACGACCATCACGGTCACGGTCTCGCGCGCGAGCCCGGATGAGACCCGGCCGGGCATGCTGACTTTGAACTTCACGCTGCCCAGCGGCGTCGACTTCGTCTCGGTCGCCGGCTGCACCCTGCCCGGCGGCTTCGACCCGAGCACGGATCAGCCGACCTGCACCATCACGGACCCGTTCGCCTTCGTCAACAACGCGTTCGGCACGTCGAAGAAGGCCACCATCACCGTCGCGCGCCACTTCGACCCCAGCGCCCCGGTCCCGACCTCTTGCCCCACCGCCAACCTCGGTGACGTGACCGTCAGGGCCACCACCGACGCCGGCGACGACGTCACCGCTGCCCCGGCCGTCACCCTCGGCGTGAAGCCGTACGCCGACATCGACGTGACCGCCACCGCGCCGGCCACCGCCAACCTGGGCGCCACCATCTCGGTCGTCGGCACCATCAAGAACCTCGGCCCGTGCGACGCCACCACCGTCCAGATCGACCCTCAGGCGAGCAGCCCCTCCGGCGTCACCCTGCTGACCTTCGCGTCGATCAGCGGCGCCTGCACCGTGACCGTCAAGGTCAATCCGACGACCCACGTGCAGACCCCGACGCCGGGCGAGGACGGCTCCTGCGTGATCGGCAGCCTCGCGCCGGGCGCGAGCGCCACCATCACCAAGACCTACACGGTCGACAACGTGAGCGTGGACGGACAGAACGAGACCATGCGCACCTCGGGTTACGCGAACGCCGGCGCTGACCAGGCCGACCCGAGCGGCGGCAACGACGTGGCCAACACCGCCACCATCGTCCCGAGTAGCAGCGGCGGCTGCAGCACCGGCGGCGCGATCGGCCCCATGGCGCTGCTCGGCCTGATGCTCGTGTTGTCGCGCAAGCGCCGCACCGCTTAGTCCGACACCTCGAAAGAGCGCGCGAAGTCACCAACACGCGCCGTAAAATGAAGCTGCCCCGGCCAGATAGACGGCCGGGGCAGTTTCGCTTCGGGGCTCGTTCATCGCGCAACGGGCTACCGCTTCAAAGATGAGCAGCTGTCAAACCCAAGTAGAGATGGCCGGTCTCCAGCAAAGTAGAAATGTCCGGTTGGGCAGCTCGGATGGGCCGCCTCTACGTCGCGCTCGGCGACGTCGATCGCGCGTTTGCCGCTTTCCAGCAGGCCTGCGACGGGGAGAGCTTCGCCACCGATCTCAAGATCGCGCCCGACTACGACGCGATCCGCAGCGACCCGCGCTACCACGCGCTCCTGCGCTGCCTGAAGCTGGAGTAAGTCGCTCTACGTTCTATAGAACGGCTGGCAGCCTCCGGATCGCGCCGCGCTCTCCTGCGCCTCCGCTTTGGTGAATTTCCGGAGGCCCGGATCTTGCGACCGGCTGGTGCATTGGAGTCGGAACGATGCGGCTCATTCGTTCAGCCTGGTTGACGGCCCTTGCGCTGGGGTCCACGGTGATCACCGCGGGGAGCCTCGAGTACTTCAAAGCGGACCTGCCGGAGTTCGTCATCGAGAAGCTGCCGCTGCCGTGGGAAGCGGTCTGGCTCGGCGCCTTGAAAATCCACGTCGCCGCCGCCGCGCTGGCGCTGCCGGGATGCCTGGTGCTGCTGTCGAAAACGGCGCTGCAGCGTGCGCCGCGGTTCCACCGCTGGGCGGGACGCGCGACCGCTGCGGTCGTGCTGCTCGCGCTGGTTCCTTCCGGCTCGTACCTCGCGCTCTTCGCCAAGGGCGGCCTGCCCTCGAGCGCGGGCTTTCTCGTCTCGGGCGCGATCGCCGCGGCCACCATGGTGCAGGCCGTTCGCGAAGCGCGCGCGCGCCGCTTCGAGGCACATCGGCGCTACGCCCTGCACGTCCTCGGGCAGCTCAGCGTCGCCGTCACCTCGCGGGCGATGCTCTTCGGCTTCGACGCCCTCGCCTTCGACCCCGAGCGCGCCTACCTGATCGCGCTCTGGCTGCCGGTGGTGGCCAGCGCGCTGGCCGTCGAACTCGTCCTCTGGAGGAAACATGCCCTGCCGTCTCGCCCTTCTCGTCTTCCTGCTCGCTTCCGCTCCGCGAGCGTCTGAGACCCCTGAGTCGCTGGTCCAAGAAAAACTGCTCGCGCCGCTCGCAGCCAGGGAGAAAGCTCGCAGCAGCTACTCCCGCGCCCGGCCACCAGCCGCGGAACGCCGCGTGCGAATGCTCGACGCCGCCCCGATCGCGGACGCGAAAGGCGGCGCGTTCGTCGGCTTTGCCGTCGACGCGCGCTACGGCCGCGGCGCAGGCCGATGGCAAGAGGACGTGATCACTGGCTGCGTCTACGCCGGGACCGGCGAGGTCTACTTGCGCTACGGCGACGCCTTTCGCGCGGCTGGCGTGCTCCTCGGGAAGACGATTCCGCCGGCGGCGAGCCACGTCTGCCGTGCGGCTGGCGCAAACGCAGTGGTTGCCGGTGGATAGCCTCCCGGGTCGGCGAGTGCGACGGTGCGGGGCGCCCGCATCGTCCTTCGATCAAACGGGGCCGCTCGCCCCGCGGGAGCGAGGCCTTCATAAGCCGAAGGCACAGGTTCGGCCGCACGGTGTGCTGACCGCCGAAGCGGGTTGCCTCGACTCGCCACGCAAATGTGAAAGGGCACTTCGCAGCTTACGCGGGATCGCCAAGGGTCCCGTTTGGTCCACGGTGCCTACGGGATGCCGGCTCGGTGCGCGGGCATGGCTCGGCTCGAGCTCGGGGAGAGCAGTGCTAGGGAGCGCGCAGAATCGCCACGATGGCGTCCTGGTGATAGCGCCCAGCCAGCTCTTCTGGGGTTTCACCCTGAGGAATCGCGCGGTGTTGTGGACTTGCCAGCCGTCCGCAAAGACCAAGGGAACTCCATGCACGGAACGAAGCGCGGTGACGCGCTGCACAAGCACCCGTGTCCTTTCCATCTCAGAGCACCCAACGTACGCGAACCTACACCACAGGCGATGCGTTGCGGCTTTGAGGCACTGGATCGCCCCTTCTCTGCGAGCGATGCTCATGCGATGAAGCCCACACGGACACCAATTCAAGTATTCCTCGGAATCCTCGCCTGCGTTGCAATGAACTACGCGTCCGCCAGCGCCGCGCCGGATAGCCCATCTGAAAAGGGTGGGTCGGTGCTCAAGGCCGCTGACGAACTCGCGGCGGCCGTGCGTGCACGCGATCTGGACGCCTTACTTCGCCTCGTTGCGCCCGATGGCGTGCCCTGCATCGACTCGATGGTGTCTCGGCAAGAACTGAAAAGGCAGCTCCGTGCGCCTGATACGTTTCTTGGTGCTTACTTTTTCGCACCCGAGGTATTCAAAACACAGTTCGCAGATCCACTCACGAAGATATCGTTCGCCGAGTTTGTGGCCACTGCTCGCGACGTGCGCGTCGCCGTGACGGGTAAGCAGCATCCACTCCACACGTGCGTCCATTTCACGGCGAGCAACATCGGATCGACTCCCCTGTTCTGCTTCAGACGGGTTCGGGATCGCTGGGTCTTGGGAGACCTACCGAACTGCGCGTAATCGTCCTTACCTCGTCGGCGCCGGAGGTGGCGGCGTAGCAGGCATGGGCAAATTATGACGCCAATGTCCAAGTGCCGTGGCATAAGTAGCCATGCCAGCATAAATCGCGGCACTCAAAGCCGTCTACGCCACGAGCTTGCTTTCGAAGACGGTGTCTGACAGAAAGGAGGGCGTTCGGTACTTGTGTATAAAAACCTACAGTCGAGTACGCTTTCTGGGCATTCCGGATTCCACGGGTGCGTTCCGCCCATATGCCTCAGGAAACCAACGGGCCGTCACCCTGCGTGGGTGGCGGGCCAATTGACGCTTCGCGGTGGCGAGCTTTCTGCGCCTAACCTCGATGGGTGGTTCGCCGACCACCGTTACGTTGGCCGGGGCCCATCGACTCGGGCCCGGTCGGAGGCTTAGCAGATGGAAGGAAGTCATTGATGAGCCCAGCACAGATCGATCCGGAATCGGGATGTCGGATACCACTGCCCCGGCGTGAAGATCTTGACCCCGAGGGGCAGAAAGCCTTTGATTTCTACACGTCGGGGACGCTGCGTGGGCTGCACGGTCCGGCCGGAATATGGCTGCACAGCCCCAAATTGGCGGAGCTGTATCAGCCTCTCGGCACCTATCTGCGGTCCGGCGCCGGCCTTGATGAAAGGGTACGGGAAGTCTGTGTGATGGCGACGGCCCGCGAGTTCAACAACGCATTCGAGTGGGCGGCCCACGAGCGGGAGGCTAACCACGTAGGCGTACCGCAGGAGGTGATCCAGTCGATCAAATTCAGGGAGCCGAGCAGCGCGATCGAGGCACCGTTCGGGACCGTCGTCGAGTTGATCCGCGAAGCCTTTACCGCCGGGTCGGTAAGCGCCGCAACTTATGAAGCCGCCGTCTCACTGCTCGGAGTGCCACTGCTGATCGACCTCATGTCCCTCGCCGGGATGTACGCCAGCACCGCCGCGTTGCTCAGCGTCTTCGATATGCAGCTAGACGCGGGCGAGACACATCTCTTGCCTCTACTTG
>Ga0137418_10002439_pt1 | contig 17046 bp, 18 predicted proteins | sample CZODoug3_1_2_16f_FD_122242 | JGI IMG/M metagenome (GOLD analysis project Ga0137418, IMG submission 122242) | Vadose zone soil fungal communities from Angelo Coast Range Reserve, California, USA - CZODoug3_1_2_16fungal (Hybrid Assembly) | ecosystem: Environmental > Terrestrial > Soil > Vadose... | reverse complement strand
GCAAAAACCAAATCGGTTGTCGCGGCGACTTCGCCAAATGTGAGACGGCCCTGGTGAGAGTTCCCATAAAGTACTGCAGATAAGGACAAGAGCGACTGATTGTGAAAGAAAGAGGACGAGCCGACGACCACGGCGAGCAGCAAGCAGACAAAGTCTATCGCCAGAGGCAGGAGACGGCGCTGCGGTGAGCGTAGGTCAAGCACCAAAGCGAGCAGGAGATTCACTGCAGCGGCAACGGCAATCACTCGAAAACTTCCCAACCAAGGAACCAGCCAGAAACCGGTTATTAGCGACCCAACGATGGCGCCAACCGTGTTTGCGGCGTAAGCCTGACCTACGGTCACGGAGGTCCCAGTTCGAGCTCCGTCGCCCCGACTAAGCAAGACGACGACCATTGGAAAATTGAAACCGAAAACTATGGCTGCCGGGAGCACGGTCAAGGCGCTTACAACAAATTGTGCCAGAATCAGTCCACCAAAAGTCTGATCGGTCCCTCGTAGTAGCGCCGGAACGAAGGCCACAATCCGATGAAAGAAGACCATGGAAGAGAGTGCAGCTATCCCGATCCCGATCTGCGTCTGAGAGAACGTAGTAATCGAGAGTTCTCCGGAGCTTGCAAAGTAGCGATGGAAGAATGCGCTGCCAATCACGATGCCCACAAGAAACGCTACGAGCATCAGCGTGAACGCGTAGGTGGAGCTACCAATCGTGACCGCCAGAAGCCGCGTCCACGCAATCTCGTAGGCAAAGGCGGTACAGCCGACGACAGCAAACAGAAAAAGCAGGAAGCGAGGTGTGGCTCGTTGCGGAGTGTGACTATCGGACGTCACTTTTGCCGGCAATTCCTTAGTGCCTGGCGTGCTACGGATCTCCTTCGCGATCTGGAGTGCGATCAAGCCCGCGAGGATATTCATAGCGACAGCGCACGAGATGGTGAAACGCAAGCCCCACGTGGGAAGCAAGATAAATCCCGAAATCAAAGTCCCTAGAACCGCTCCTAGAGTATTGACCCAGTACAGCTGACTGACGCGCCCACCCAATTCGCCAGACTTCTGTGTGAGGCCGCGAACCAGGATAGGGAGCGTGCCTCCCATCAAGAAGGTCGGAATGAACAGCACTACGGCCACGCCAAGAAACCTCAGCGTGAACAGAAAGGGCGGCAAGCCGTTAACGGTCGGATACACCATTACGTAGAGTGAACGCACTGCGGCAAGACCAGCCAGCGACAGCGCTCCCGTCGCCGCAACGAGAAATTCAATCCGCGCATACAGAGCAATAGGTTCGGTGTGGCTGTCGCCCCAGCGGCCGAGATAATCACTCCCAATAGCAAGGCCAGCCATGAAGACGGCAAGCACGACTGCGGTCGCATAGACGGTGTGCCCAAAGATTAACCCTAGGGCTTTCGCCCAAGCCACTTGGTAAACAAGACCCGCTGCTCCCGACAAAAAGAAGCATCCCAGAATGCCAAAATGTCTGTCGCGTGGAACGGACCCTTTTCTCATTGGCGAGGAAGAAGCTAGATGGCTAATGGAGAATATCAAGACTCAATAGGAGAATGGCAAATGTTATGGCTCCTGCGTGGCAATCCTTGCACCTGTGCCTGGCTCTCCATAGAGTCTCTGTTTAGTGTGCTGGGATGATCGGTAGGATAAGACGAGAGGGATACTCCAGACCATGCCTCACCGTCTGCTTCGCGGAGAGGACGTTCATTTCCGATGCGATTCTGTTCCCGGTATTTGGATTGCGATCGAAGCGTGGGAAATTGCTGCTTGAAACCTCCAGCCTTATTCGATGTCCCTTGAAGAACACCATGCTGGTTGGCCAAAGCTCGATGCGGATTTCATGCACTTCCTCGACGGCTGACAGACCTTAGTGTTTGCCGATAGGTGCGCCCGGTGCGCCTCAATATCCCTTCAGAGATATTGAAAGCGGAGCCGTCTGAGTGAACATCCACCAGCTTGGCAGTGAAATCTGTATTAGGCGCGGTTGTTGAGACATACAGGATCGGCGATACGGGCCCGGTCACCTCCCCATTCTGATTCAAAGATGGGGTTGTGTACACAGGCACATCCTGCCGACCGTCGATGTCATTTTGACGCTCGATGCCTGCTGCTCCGCCGATCATGGCTCCGCCAGCAGTGAGCACCGGATGCAGAGGATCGTATGTATAAAAATCGGCTGGTTCCTTTTCGGTGGGCGCAATGGCATTCAGTGTTCCGTCTCCAGCAGCAGTGTTCGCCGCCCGCGTGCTGGTCAAGAAATATCGGGTGTATTGTGTTCTGGCCAAGGTGCCATTCCTGCTCGGACCGCCATTCGTTCTTGCCCATCACAAACAGCTTGATTGGGGAACTGGCCGACGATGGGTCGCCAGCCCTGAGTTCTCATCGAACCACGGGAGACTGACAGCTAAGAGTCAGGCAGATCTTTTCGCGGCGGGCGAAGCGGTGATGGGTCAAGTCGTAGGTGCCGTCGCGCTTCACCGCCATATCAGATCAGCCTGCGAAATGCCTCTGCGGAACTTTGTGGCCTCCCCAACAACCACATCCTCGGCGATCATGAAATCCCAGACTCCCAGAACTGAGTTGCAGGTTGGATACTGAGATGTGAAGTCCACGAGCATCTTTGTTTTTCTGATGCGACACTCCGCCCAGCCACCGTAATAGGATTGCATCGCAATCCCGTGCACCTTGTTTCCAAAGCAGATGGACAGGCCGCCTAATCGCTCCTGACAGCGCGCACCGCCCCTCTTCCCTGTTCGCTCCTGCTGAAGTATTGCGATTCGCGAGGCGGTATAGAGCTGGTCGGATCGTCGGTAAATGCTCCCATAAGTTTTTTGGCCATACGGGTCACCTTGCAAGTCGCCGGACTATCGCCCGCCCGAGGAGACCAACCGCTATCCATTCAAGAGCACTCGTGAGCACCAGCCAAGCGTTAAACATCCAGAACACCAATGAAGATGGGCCGAGGCCCCTATGCCGTACCAACCTAGCAGCGAACATACCCGGATAGTTCGTCACCAGTGCGAGAAAAGGTTTGCCGCTGTAGATCACAAACATCATCCAGACAGCGCCCGCGAGTCCGAGAATGACTATCCATCTCTTCATGCCGCAGCCTCAGTCGTATCTCCTTCCAATAATGTCACCAGTTCTTCCAGACTCCAAACCTCATCCGTTGGTTACACGACTGGCAAAGCCTCCATACCACCGCAAGGACCGTTCACGAGTTTACTGATTTTCTCTTCGCGGATGAACCTGCTCTGCAGTTTTCTCGTGTCTATCGAAACCAGGATGATCGCTCACGGGCTTTTGGAATCGGGGGGTCGCATTCATTTGACCTGTTTCTCGGAGGGCGGATGGGCGTTGCCGTCGACCTGATCACGGCAGACGGATCCAGGGTCCACTTCGTCCACCAACCCCCGAAGGCCGGCCAGCGGGGTGACATCTATCGGGCCGATTGGAGGGCAGACAAACGTTTTGCTGATACCCAGGCCGTATTCTCGAGGGATACATGGCAAATCAAAACGACGGACGGTTGGACTTATTTCTTTCCCTATCGACCGCGGGCCCTGCCGCAATATGTGACCGTTTCTGACGTCCTTCGTGGACCCCGCCCAACGTAAATGTGAAATGGAGCGTGACTCCTTCGGGTCGCTGCTTGTGAGCAGCTACTACAGCCGCCTGAGCAGTACAGAGGATTTCAAGGAAGTTGTGGAGCGCCCCATGACCCGGGAAATGGACCAGGAGGGAAATGGCAAGATGGACTGGTTTTTCAACCAGTTCGTCTACGGAACGTTTCTGCCCGACTATAACCTGGAAGCGAGTTTCACGCCCGCATCGGACGGATTCACGATGAACGCGAAGATCACTCAATCCAGCGTGAATGAAACCTTCATGATGCCGGTTCCCATCTATCTCGATTTCGGAAACAATAAGATTGTGAAAATCGGAGCGGTGAGAATGATGGGAAACTCCACCGTTCCTCTGTCCCTACCGCTGACCGGTATTTCCGAGCCGCCAAAACGCGCTTTGCTCAACTATAACTTCGACATCCTCGGTACAGGCAACGGCAAGTAGAGGCGGAGCCGCTGCCAGATGTTGAGACGTTCCGCTAAGAGTGGCCTCCTCCAACAGCCTCGAATCGAATCGCGAGGGGCTGCTCACCTTGGCGTAAATCAGGCGATTCACATCGAACCCGACCTTGCTGTTGCCTAGCCGGTACCCCATGGTGACGGAGCCCACGTCAATCGGCCGCTTGCCCTCTCGGTTCTTCTGAAGAAGTTCATTCTTCCATTCCTTCAGAAAGTCGCGGTAAGTATCGGGCTGCTCGGAAAACACGAACTGGAGATAGAGTGACGCCGCAAAATGCGCGAACCCCTCGCTCAGCCAGTTGTCGCGATAGCTGGGAATCCCAACCGTGTGGCCGAACCACTGGTGAGCGATCTCGTGCGCGGCGACGGCACGCCAGAACCCGTGGGAGTTCGCGTTGCTCGCACGCGAAAGCGAAGGAATCGCCCAACTTTCGTTTCTATGGCCTGTACGACAAGGTCTTACCGTCCGAGAGGCGGAAAATGGTTACGCGGACTTCGTGGCCTTTGGCACCGCCTGCTGAATCTCCAGCGGAAGATGTGCGTCCATGAGTGAAGCACCCCCATCCACATCAATTAGCTGTCCCGTTATCCAGTTCGCTTCGTCGGAGCAAAGAAGGGCGACCGAGTTGCCCACATCCGCAGGCGTTCCCAAGCGGCCCATTGGCGTCCACCCACCTTTGTGCCAGTCGCGGATAGTATCTTGAACTGTGGAAGGCAGGCTATTGAGAACGCTGTCTTCGATCCATCCCGGGCTGATCGTGTTCACCGTGATACCGCGCCCAGCCAGTGCGACCGCGAAGTAGCGAGCCAGCACTTCCATTGCGGCCTTCGCAGCTCCCATGGCCACCCATGGCTGCCAGCTTCCAAACCGCCCCCCTGGTGCAAAGGTAATGGCGATGATCCTGCCACCCGCCGGCATCAGCCGTGCCGCTTCGCGCACACCCACCAGGAAGGCTTTTGCTTGCGAGTCCACGGCGGTGTCCCACTTGTCCAGAGTGATCTCCATTGGAGGCTGATAAAAAGTGGGGGCTTCCGTGCGAGCGTTGCTTACAAAAATGTCGAGTGAGCCAAATTCGGATTCAACATGCTTGAAGATACGGCTGACCTCTTCAGGGTGACAGACATTGCCTTGAACTACAAAGCCATCAGAACCGCACTCGCGGATTTTCGTCAGAGTACTTTTGGCGGCATCTTGGTTTTGGTAGTAGTGGACGGCTATTCGGGCTCCCCTTTCGGCCAACTTCAGAGCGATGCCCCTGCCGATTCCCCGCGAACTGCCAGTGACCAGTGCATGCTTCCCTTTTAGAGACATACACACCTCCAAGTTGGTTGCGCATTTTAGCGCAGAAACAGCGGGCCCGCAGCGCGCCGTGAACACGCGCCGTGAAATCGGCTGTCCCCGCAAGCCCACGTCCATCGGCTAAATCTTGACCGCCGAATTGTCGGACCTCCAATTGCTGCTTCCGAGATTTTTTCATCCCCCCGAGTCCAGGACAGCTCGTCGACCCATTGTGAATCTGTTACTAACACCGTTCAGACACACCATGACTCGCGGGATCCATGGGGAATGGTCGAAATCCAGCCTGCCTTCAACCACGAAAGGAGGCGTTGTCAGGAGGACCCGGGCAGCAGGTTTGCAAACCTTCGAGGGCGGTTTTGCAGTTGACAGTGACCGATAGTCAGATTATGCTTCCGCCCACTGTTGGGGTATTCGATCATTATTATCAACAACTTCACATTCACAACGCTTGACAGTGCCGCTGCGTTCGTTCGAGGGCTACGAGGAGGGGAATCCCATTTCAATCTGGAGGATCCAATGCGTAAAGGGCCATTGATGGTACTACTGGTATTCGCGTTCCTGCCCTACGGAAACGCGCAAAGCACTCGCCATGCAACCCACGTGGTTCCGAACGGAAAAGGGTGGGGCGTGGAGACACCCCAAGGAGTATCCCCTGCCGAAGTTCCGCCCAACCCAGCGGTGGTCACAGGAAACGGAATTAACTACCACGGCGGACCCGTGATGCCCGGCACGGTCAACATCTACTTGATCTGGTACGGCAACTGGACCAATGGGCCGCACGCCTCCGACAGTCAGACGACGGTCAGCTTGATCGACTCGCTCTACGACTCAGGCGGCATGGGCGGGTCCGGGTACGCGCTGATCAATTCCACCTACGGGGACAGCACCCACAATGTGAGCGGCAATTTCGTGCTGGCGGCCTCCACCACGAACAACTATTCCCGCGGAACGCGCCTGAGCGACAGCGGGGTGCAAGGCGTGGTGAGCAGCGCGATCACCAGCCACGCCCTGCCGCTCGACACCAACGGGATCTATTTCGTGCTGACCTCTTCCGATGTGAGGGAAACCTCGGGCTTCTGCAGCTTTTACTGCGGCTGGCATACCCGGGCGACGATCAGCGGGGCCGACATCAAGTATGCTTTCGTGGGGAATCCGGATCGGTGCTCGTCGGCTTGCGAAGCGCAGACCTCAAGCCCCAACAGCGACAGCGGTGCGGACGGCATGGCGTCGATCATGGCACATGAGACCGAAGAGGCCATCTCGGATCCGGATCTCAACGCGTGGTACGACACCAGCGGCAATGAAAATGCCGACAAGTGTGCGTGGAAATTCGGACCTACCACCGGCACGATTGGCAGCCGCGCCTACAACCAGACTTTTGGCGGTCATAACTGGCTGATCCAGATGAACTGGGAGAACGCGCGCGGCGGCGGTTGCGACAAGACCAAAGGCGGAACGTTCTACAATTTCTAGCGTGCCAGCTGGAGCCAAAGGCCGTCCGGGAAGCCGGGCGGCCTTTTCTTTGGATGCGTACTCGCGACCGCCGCGATGCGGCCGGGCATCTTAACATTAAGGAGAAGAGTTCTGCAATCCTCGGTCGTGGCGATCGTGGCGAGGAGTTGGCTATGACAGTTGCTCGAATTGTTCTTCTCTGTTTTGCCGCTGGACTAAGCTGCATGGGGTTTGCGCAGCAGAACATGCCCACTCAGCATGCCCCGCGAAGGGTGGTGACCACAACCCGCCTGGTGGCAGTTTTCTCGGAGCTGGAAACGCAGTGGTGGCAAGCCGTACAGAATAAGGATGAGGCGGCGCTTCGCCGGCTGCTGGGCGAGGATTTCCAGGTGTGGATGCCCGACGTCTCTGGACCGGTTGCGCGAGAGGACTGGCAACAGCAGGCGTTTGCGCGGAAGTGGGGGTCTTTCCACCTTCGCCAGATGGCGGTGCGCTTGCTGAATGATGAGACCGCCGTGGCCAGCTTTGTCCTGAGCCAGAGCGTACAATCCCGGGGCAAGCCGCAGGCCGACGACTATTTCGTGGTCGACATCTGGTCAAAGAACGGTGACCACTGGGTGTGCACTGACCGCTATGCGTCGCTCGTGTCGCGTGCGAGTGGACTAGCCCCAGTCGAGGACGCGAAACCGAGCGGCAAGCAGTAAAGTGGACAGGGTCGTCGCGCGAGTAAATTTCCCGCTCTCCGGCCTGTTCGTTGGGGCGGCCGGTCTTCAACTATGAATCCTGGCGAGAACGAGGTTGCGCAGCGGCCGTTTCTGACGCCCACGGCAGTTGCCCACGTCGCGTTTGTTCCGACCGGAATCGTGACCGTTTTGCTGGGCCCGTTGCTGCCCACGCTCGCGGCGCGCTGGTCGCTCAATGACACCCAGGCGGGCGAACTCTTCACCGCACAGTTTCTGGCCTCGACCGGAGGCGTGGCGCTCTCGGGAATGCTTGTCCCGCGCTTTGGATACCGGGTCGTGCTCGTGCTGGGGCTCTTCTTCATGGCGCTGGGGGTGGGTACGCTGCCGCTGGGGTCGTGGGTTTTGGGAATGGCGTCGGTGGCATGCTTCGGGGTGGGGCTGGGACTGGCGATCCCGACCGCGAACCTGCTGGTGGCCGAGGTGAACCCGGCGAGCAGAGCTTCCGCGCTCGCGCTTTTGAATTTTTCCTGGAGCGTGGGAGCGGTGGCGTGCCCGTTCCTGCTCGCACCTTTCCAACAGAGCGAGCGGACTTCGACGTTTCTCTATGCGATTGGAGGATTCATCGCCCTGTTGGCGGCGTGCCTCGCTGGAGTCTCGTTGCCGCGTCCCGGCAAAAGCGAGAACGAGAGGTCCGCGGTAAAGCAATCGTTGGTTCACTTGATGCAGATGCCGGCGGCCATCCTGCTCGGGGCCTTGTTTTTCGTTTACGTCGGGACGGAGAACGCTGTGGGAGGCTGGCTGGCGTCGTACGCGAAGAGGATCGTGAATCGTACCGGCACATTGTGGGTGACGACGCCATCGTTTTTCTATGGTGCACTGCTTCTGGGACGGGCGGTGGCGCCCATCGTTCTGCGGGGAGTACCCGAGGTGAAACTGGCCCGCCTGGGCCTGGCGACGGCTTTGTTAGGGGTGGTGGGGTTGTTGGCCTCCGGGTCGCTCGCGGGAGTTCTGGTAAGTGCTGGCGTGATTGGGTTGGGCCTCTCTGCCATTTATCCGATCACGATTGCGTTGCTGTCCCACAATTTCGGGGCTGCCGCCACCCGGCTGGGGAGTGTGATGTTTGTCCTGGCCGGGTTCGGCGGGGCTTGCGTGCCGTGGCTGGTGGGTTTTGCGTCGACACAGATGTCGAGCCTGAAGGTGGGCCTGACCGTGCCGTTGGTTGGGTGCGGCATCATGCTGGGGCTCTATCTGAGAGACTGGTCAAAGCAGCCCAGTGTTTAACCATGGGGGGAACAAGTCGGGCATGAAAGTTTCCGCCGAGAGCTGATCTTTCGCCCCTGCGGGGCTGGGTTTCCGGCTACGGCTGGGCGCGAGGGTTCTGTCGCCGGATAACTCCAGACCGCGGAATTGGTACACTATGGGGAAGAGGACGAGCCTCCTCCGGGTGCGGGAATTTCTCGGAGTTTAGCGCAGCAATTTTCAAAGCATATGTCAGGCAAACGCACATTGTTTGAGAAGGTGTGGGACGCCCACGTAGTCGTCGAACCGACCGGTCGGTCGCCATTGATCTACATTGATCTGCACTTGGTGCACGAGGTGACTTCCCCGCAGGCCTTCGATGGACTACGCGCCGCAGGCAGGCCCATACGGCAACCCCTGCGCACGGTCGCGACGGTGGACCATAACATCCCAACCGAGCCGCGCGGAACACCGATCACCGATCCGATCGCGGCGAAGCAGATCCAGGCGCTGCAGAGAAATTGCAAGGACTTCGGCATCCGGCTGTTCGACATGGATTCGCCGGACCAGGGGATTGTGCATGTCATCGGCCCCGAACTGGGGTTGACGCAGCCGGGCATGACCATCGTGTGCGGCGACAGCCACACCAGCACGCATGGAGCTTTCGGCTCTCTGGCGTTTGGCATCGGGACGTCCGAGGTGGAACATGTGCTCGCTACGCAGTGTCTGCCGCAGCGCAAGCCGAAGACCATGAAGATCGAAGTGAGCGGCCGATTGGCGGAAGGTGTTACCGCCAAAGACCTGGCGCTGGGAGTAATCGGGCAGATTGGAACGGACGGCGCTGCCGGATACGTGATTGAGTACGCGGGGGAAGTCGTGCGTGGGCTCAGCATGGAAGGCCGTATGACGCTCTGCAACATGAGCATCGAAGCGGGCGCGCGCGCGGCGATGGTGGCGCCGGATGAAACGACCATTGCGTACATGAAGGGGCGGAGGTTTGCACCGCAGGGCGAGGCGTGGGACAGAGCGGTGACGTACTGGCGCACGCTTTCCTCCGATGCGGGAGCGCATTTCGACAAAACGCTCGCGATCGACGCCGCGGACCTGGCTCCCTACGTGACATGGGGAACAAATCCCGGCATGGTTGTGCAGGTGACCGGGTGCGTACCGGAGTTGAACGGCGCGAACGAAGCGGACCGGCGGGCCACCGAGCGTGCGTTGCAGTATATGGGGCTGCAGCCGGGTGTGAAGATCCAGGAGATTGGCATCGACCGAGTGTTCATCGGATCGTGCACCAATTCGCGCCTGGAGGATCTGCGCGCGGCGGCTCGAGTAGCCAAGGGATATCAGGTGAGTCCCAAAGTCCGCGCGATGGTGGTACCGGGATCGCAGGCTGTGAAGCACGCAGCGGAGCAGGAAGGACTGCACAGGATTTTTCAGGAGGCGGGTTTTGAGTGGCGCGAGTCGGGATGCTCGATGTGTCTGGGCATGAATCCCGACATCCTCCAGCCGGGCGAGCGGTGTGCTTCCACCAGCAACCGCAATTTTGAAGGACGGCAGGGGCGCGGAGGACGAACTCACCTGGTGAGTCCGATGATGGCGGCAGCGGCGGCGATCTCGGGACACTTTATCGACATTCGGGAGTGGAAGTTTCGATGACGGGCTGAAGCCCGACGGGCGGGGACGCCCGCCGCTCCACCGGCAGCGACGTTGCGCTTTCGTATGGGTGTGGTCACATTGCGAGATGGGACTGCGGACAGGGTATTGCGATGAAACCGTTTCGTGCACATCGGGGGCGCGTGGCGCCGCTGGACCGGGTGAACGTCGACACCGACCAGATCATACCGAAGCAGTTCCTCAAACGCGTCGAGCGCACCGGATTTGGAGAATTCCTTTTCTTCGACTGGCGGCGCCCACAAGACGGAAACAGGGACGCGTCATTTGTGCTGGACCATCCGCGACACAAGGGCGCGAGCATCCTGATTGCGGGCAAAAATTTTGGTTGTGGGTCGTCCCGGGAACACGCGGTGTGGGCGCTGGCCGACTTCGGTTTTCGCACGGTGATTGCGCCGTCGTTTGCCGACATCTTCGCGAACAACTGCACGAAGAACGGGTTTCTTACCGTGACCTTGCGCGAACAGGAAGTTGCCGAGCTGATGCGCCGGACCCATGAGAAGGACGGCTATTACCTCACGGTAGATCTCGAGCAATGCAAGGTTTACGACGATCACGGATTTTCTGCGGATTTTGAGATCGATGATTTCCTCCGGCACTGCCTGCTGGAAGGCCTCGATGACATCGGTCTCACACTGCAGCACGAGTCGGAAATTGCCGCCTACGAGGCGCGGCATGCGGTGATGAGGGGCGAGATTGTGTAGATAACAAAGCGAAGTCATCAAGCAAGCAAAATGACGACCCAACCAGGTCGCCATCTGCTTTTCGCCCTCATTGACTGCAACCTTGCCCGGTTTACCACAAAGGAACCCTCGGCAACGTCACAGTCCGCGGAAATTACTCTTCTCCGGTTTTTCCTGTTGCTTCGGCTGCTCTTTCTTCGGTTGACTCTTCTGCTGTTGCCGCTCCTCCCGTGGCGGCCGGGATTCTGCCGGCGGCCGCGGAGGCTGCGGTCTGGGCGCGGCCTGCGGCTGGGGTGCTGGTTCCCGTCGCGGCTGCTCAGGGCCGGGAGCCGGTACAGCTTGAGGCGGCCGCGGCGAACTCGGACGTGCGTTGTCCGGTTGCTCGGTTTGACGCCGTGGTTGTGACGGAGTCGGAGTCGGTGGGATCTCCTGCCTGCGAAGTTGATCGCTTCGAGACGGTTGCACCGGTTGTGCCGGTTGAACCGGCTGTGTGGGTTGCACGGGTCGTGCTCCGCGGACGCTCCGCTCGCTGGGCGTCGAAGTCGGAGGTTGCTCCCGCTCCGGGTTCTCTGTCCGTGGCGACTGACGCGGACTCTCCATTGTTGGGGTGCGCTCGATTTGCGGCGGACGCGGTACCGGCCGCGGCGCACTCGCCGGCTGCGGCTGGCTCGCGGGGCCGGTCGGCATACCCGGTTGCGGCGGCCGAGGAACGTTGCGCGCTGGAGCGTTCATTTCCGTCTGAGGTTGTTGACTGATCCCTGGCCGCTGCGGCCCGCCGGGTCGCGGCGTCGGACTCGGTTGCGCTGCGTTCACGCTCGCTGTCGGCTGGGCTCCGGGTCTGCCGAACTGGCTGGGCGCATTTGCATTCCGCCCGGACGCAGGAGGTGCTTCGCGCTCGACTCTGGTGCGAATCTCGGCTTCGGTCTGGCTGTCCAAGGGACGGCCGGGCGATCTCGCAAGGACTTCTTGCTTGGCTTCGAAGGGGACCGGTCTCGCTGGTGGCGCAACCCGTGAGAACACGGGCCGAGCCGTAGCCACTCGGGCGGGCGGCGCCACTGTCGGTCGTCCGGCCGCTACACCCAGCACGCTGGTGCGGACAGGAGCCACCGGAGCCGCCATCGCGACCGTGCCACTCCGGACTTCGCTGGCTGCCACCACCACTGCTGATCTCCCGACCGACTGTGAATTCACCATGACCCGTGTCGGGACGGCAGTGACCGCTCCCGTGACGTTCTGGTTCGCGTAGCGAATGTTCGTGATGTTCCGGTTGACCACGGTCGTGTTGTTGTTTGTAACGTAGTAGTTGTTGGTGACGTTGGTGATGTTCACGATGCGCGTGTTGCGCACGTTCACATTCTGGAAATAGGTGCGGCTTACGGCATAAGACGGAACGTAGGGCTCACCCCATCCCAGTGGGAACCAGCCCACGCCACCGCCGCCGCCAAAGGACAGGCTCACGCCAAAATGGGCGCCACCTACCCAGGCAACCAGGGCGGGTGCGTAAATCGGGCGCTCCGCCAGGATCGGTCCTGGCGCCCAACCCCAATATCCGCCGGTGTAGACCCAGCGGCCATAGTGGCAGGGTGCGAATCCCCACGGAGCGTCATCCACCCAGGTCCATCCCCACGGTTCGACCCACACCCAGTGACCATCGTGATAAGGGGCCCAGCCGGGCCCTACTCGGGGAATCCAGATCGCGCCGTACTCGCCGGTCGTCCGCCAGGCCCCGTAGTCGTCCAGGTCGTCAGCGCCCACGACGTCAGCGGAAACGTAGCGATAAGACTCTGAATGATCTTCCCGGTGGTCGCGCACGCGGCACCAGTCATCGAAGCCGTCGAGTCCGGGGGCGCTGGAAATCCCGTGCTCCAAAGAAGTGCCACCCGTAAAGCGGGCTTGTTCCTTGGAACGGACGCGCACGCCATTCCCTTGTCCATTGGCCTCGCCCTCCCCCTTCCAGACCGTGATGGAAGTGGTGTCGGCGCTGGGATCGACGTCGAAGCGGTAGTCGCCGCCCTTCAAGATTGTGAACGCCTGGTTGGGCGTGTCGATTTCGTAAGTCTCTCCACCGAACAAGTGGCGGATGTGCAGATTCAGCGTGCCCTGATCAAGTTCGAGCTGGACAATGTCGTCGCCCGCATTCGTCAAGGTGAGACTCGTCTCAGCGTTCATGCGCAGGGAGGCACTCCCGAGGTTCAACTCGGCGCGTGAATTCTTGTCGGTCCAGACCCGATCCGCGGTGGTGAGCGGCCGGTTGACCACGGCTTCCACCCAGTCATTGACCCCACCCGGCTGAACCGAGACTGCCCCCGATATGTACTTCAGACGAACTGCCCGGCTGGGTGGGTCGGCGAAAGCGGAAAGCGCCGCCGACGACAGGAATAGCGCCAGCCCGAAATGCATGAATGCCAAACGTTTGAGAGTTTTCATGACTGGGGCCCTCCAAAGGCCTCAGAATGCCCTGGGTTCCTAAACCCGCTCCGGAGAACACAGTTGCGGAAGCAAGTATGGAAGATGGGAGTGACTATCGGGTAGTGACGGTCGTAATGGGAATCCCGTAGAAGAGGTAGAAAATTGGCCCTAAGGCTCTGAAAACAAGTAGGTAAGGTATGCCATGGCAGGGGATGGGCCAACCGAAGGAAGAGTCCAAATCAGGCTCAGCGAATCGTTCGCGAGCCTGGCGGCGATCTCCCGGTTCCGCTCGGATCGCTGGCATAGAATTGGGGCCGGTAGCAGCCCATGCCAAACCTGATCCACTTGGCGATTCCGGCTTTTGTGGCGCTCATGGCGATCGAGGCCGTCGCCGACGCCGTCATGCGCCGCGATCTGTACGAGATCAAAGACACAGCCGCCAGCATTACGACGGGGCTGGGCAGTGTGGCGGTCAGCTTGGTTACCAAGGCGATGCAGCTGGTGATTTTTGGCCTGATCTATCGTTTCCGTGTATTCAACCTGGGTCACCAGGGGTGGGTGTGGTTGCTGCTGTTCTTCGCGGATGAATTCAGCTACTACTGGTTCCATCGGGCCAGCCATGAATGCCGCCTGTTCTGGGCGTCTCACGTGGTGCATCACTCCTCGCAGCGCTACAACCTGTCTACCGCGTTGCGGCAGAGCTGGACCGGCACGCTTACGGGCTGGGTGTTCTGGATGTGGCTGCCGTGGGTAGGCTTTCGGCCGATGATGGTGCTGACCATGCAAGCCGTCAGCCTGCTTTACCAGTTCTGGATCCATACCGAGCTGGTTCGTTCGCTCGGACCGCTGGAAATGCTGCTGAATACCCCCTCGCATCACCGGGTACACCACGGATCGAACCCCCGCTGCATCGATCGCAATCATGCCGGCACGCTTATCATTTGGGACCGAGTGTTCGGAACGTTCGAACCCGAAGAGGGCGCTGAGGATCTACCTCAGTTCGGCTTGACCAAAAACATCCACACCTACAATCCAGTGCGGATTGCCTTCCACGAGTGGGCGGAGATATGGCGCGATGTTCGGGAGGCTCCCGGATGGCGGAATAAGCTTCGTTATGTCTTCGGGCATCCGGGCTGGCGGCATGACGCGTTCTCGGGACTTGCTTCCGAGAGCGCCCTGGCGGGCAATGTTCCCGCGTCCCTCTAGCCACGAAGGACTGCTTCGGTTGTTGATCCCCCCCTGCTTTTTCCGGTCCGTTTGATTTCCCACTTGACAGGTTGACCCGACTGCCCTGACCTTATATTCTTGATTAAATCGATTCAATAGATCGATTCTCTAGTGCGGCCTGAAAACGAAAAATGCACTCGGCAGTCAAGCGCCGGGGCTATTGAAGAGTGCGACCTGTCCTGGCAAGGGACGGAATTCGAGACGTCACCTTGAGTCTGAAAGACAAACAAGCAGAAAAGAAGGAACCTAGCTACGGCGTGGCCGTAGACCTGGGAGCCAGCCACCTTCGCTTCGTGCTGGCGGACGGAAATGGGCAGATTCTGCAAGAAGCGCGGGAGCGAGTGCAATCCGAAGCGGGGGCTCGGGGCGTCATCGCCCAAATTCGAGAAGGCATCGGCAGGCTTGTGCCCCAGCGCGAAGGGCTGCGGGGAATTGCGATCGGCGTGCCGGGAGGAGTGGATCCGCAAACCGGCATGGTGTTCGATGTGAACAACGTTCCCGGCTGGCGCGAAGTGGACATGGGTGGGGAACTCGAGGACGTATTCCAAGTGCCCGTGTTTCTCGACAACGACGCCAACATGGCGGCGATTGGCGAGCACTGGCGTGGGATCGCGCAGGGTGTCGAAAACTTTGTCTTTATCGCGTTCGGAACGGGAGTGGGGGCGGGCATCTTTGTAGATGGCAAAATTTGCCGCGGGCGCAGCGGCCTGGCCGGAGAGATTTTCCGGATGAACCTGGATTGGACCCGCTGGAACGAGGATTTTCCTGACACCGGGTACTTCGAAGCGCATGTCTCGGGCAGGGGGTTGGCGACCGAAGGCCGAAAGGTATTGCCAGGCGGAAACGGCGCTGCCGCTTCGGCCAGTCTTGTAGAAGAAAGGGATGCCCGCTACGTGTTCGCAGCTATGCGTGAAGGAGACCCGCAAGCTCGCATCCTGGTGGAGAACAGCTTTGCCATGCTGGGCGTCGGTGTAGCGAATCTAGTGAGCGTGCTCGACCCGCAGCTGATCGTGTTCAATGGAGGAGTCGTGCGCGGCGCTCCTGACCTGCTGCTCGAGATTGTCGGGAACGTAGTGCGGCGAATCCATCCGCGGCCCCCGGCGATCCAACTCAGTACCCTGGGCGACAAGGCGCAGATCTGGGGAGCCCTCCACACGCAGCTCGAGCCTGCACAACAGCCCGCCATCCGCGTGTCCAAGAGACCGCTGGTGAGCTAGGAAGGCAGCAAGGGTTGCACGCGCGCCATTCGACCGACCGGAGCAAGCTAATTAGGAATGCAATCCGAGTCTTCTTGGAAAAAATAAAACGCGCCCAGCTTGCCAAGGCACTCGCGGAAGGGTACGAAGCACACGCGGAATTTGATCAAGGTGTTTCCGCAGAATTCGCTCACCTGGACGCGGAGAACTTCTGATGCCGAGTAAGATCACGCAGGGCACCGTGGGGAACGTCAATTTAGACCCCGCGGTGGGTCCCGAAATTCAAAAGACGCGATAATGCGTCGTCACGTCGTCATTCAAAATGACATCGACAATCGGCATTCTCCTCTGACCATCGTCGCGCCTATTGGGGGGGCAGGACACCTTAAGGGTAAGCCTTACCCCTTGATGGTTCTTGTGAAGTCGGGTGACGGCGGTACGGTGGACTCGTATGTTCTTGGCAACCAGATTCGTACGGTTGACGAAATACGTTTAGGCATCGTCCACTGGAAACTAAGTCACGAGACGATGAAGCAAATTGATAATGCCCTCAGAATATCGCTGGCATTGTGAGTTCGTCTTAGCGTCTTCCTGGTCCGAACCTGAATCCCCACCGTTCACTGGTCTCAGCGCAAAATCTACCGCCGGCGCCCCGATAGTAATCCTCCGTTGTCGTACTATTCCGAGCCAGCGGTCAGCGCCTTCTGTTGACCCGCTGCATCATTTCCGCGGCCAATTGTTGAACGGGCTTGCAGGTCCCGGAATGGTGCTTTCTGCCCTTCGGGCAGAACCGCTCCGACCGTTGCACACAAACGGACACGAGCGGGCTGACCCTCTTGCATTTCTGTGATGTAATAGCGAACGTGGAAAGCTTTAGACGCTTCGAAAACGTAGCCTTTTGGGTATCTGCCCCGGGTTCACTCCCGCGGAAAGTGTGCCAGAATGCAACGATTGTGCAATGGATGGTTGGTACTCAATGTTAAGTAAGTGACAACAATACGCGGAGGGATGACCGAGTGGCTTAAGGTGGCGGTCTTGAAAACCGCTGTACGGGAAACCGTACCGGGGGTTCGAATCCCTCTCCCTCCGCCAGTTA
>Ga0137418_10002437_pt1 | contig 17049 bp, 12 predicted proteins | sample CZODoug3_1_2_16f_FD_122242 | JGI IMG/M metagenome (GOLD analysis project Ga0137418, IMG submission 122242) | Vadose zone soil fungal communities from Angelo Coast Range Reserve, California, USA - CZODoug3_1_2_16fungal (Hybrid Assembly) | ecosystem: Environmental > Terrestrial > Soil > Vadose... | reverse complement strand
TGACGCTCGAAGATGGCCCGCGTATGATTACGAAAACGTGCCAGCAGATCATCGAGCTTACCCTCATACGTGTGGTACACGCGCAACTCGAACACTGTCTCGCGACTGTTGTTCGAGCCGGTGCTGCCGTGAGCACTAGAATGAGCCATCAGTGGCATAATGGCTGCTGCGGAAAATGCGTGAAGCATCTCTCTTCTGTTCATGGCCAGCATTGTACTTCAACCGCTAGACAGCAACGGTAAAAGTATCCTCGGTGCGCATCACGGAGCGGTACAGAGTATCGCGTTCTACCGGTATGCGGCCTGCTTCGGTGATAAGGCGCATAAGGTCCTGCCGCCGCATGCCCTGCGGTGTAGTTGCTCCGGCGTCGTGGTAGATCTTCTCTTCAATCACCGTACCGTCGATGTCATCGGCTCCGAAGCGCAGCGAGATCTGCGCGATCTTGGGAGTCATCATCTGCCAGTAGGATTTTATGTGCGGGAAATTGTCGAGTACCAGGCGGCTGACCGCGATCTGCTTAATGTCCAGCATGCCTGTGGTTTTGGGCAGGTGCTGCAGCGGCGTGTTGTCGGGATGGAAGGCCAACGGGATAAACGTCTGAAAACCCTGGGTCTCGTCCTGTAACGCTCGCAACTTAAACAGGTGATCCAAGCGGTCTTCGTCATTTTCGACATGGCCGTAAAGCATGGTCGCGTTCGACTTCAGACCAATCTGGTGGGCCATGCGGGCCGTATCGAGCCATTGGTCGCCGTCAATCTTGTGGTCGCAAATGATGTGACGCACCCGGTCAGCAAAAATCTCTGCGCCCCCGCCGGGAAGTGAATCCACTCCCGAGGCCTTGAGCTGTTCTAAGGTCTCCCGGATCGAAAGCTTCGCGCGCTTCGACAGATACGCCACTTCAACCATGGTGAAAGCTTTGAGATGTACTTGTGGAAAGCGTTGCTTCAGTCCCAAACAGAGGTCGAGAAAATATTGAAAGGGCAGATCAGGATGCAATCCCCCGACAATGTGAAACTCAGTGACAGCTTCGGTGTATCCCGATGCTGCCGTCTCAAAAGCGTCTTCGAGCGCCATGGTGTAGGCGCCGGGCGCATCTTTCTTGCGGCCGAATGCGCAAAGTCGGCAAGCGGCAACGCACACGTTCGTCGGGTTGATGTGGCGGTTGACGTTGAAATAAGTCTTGTCGCCGTGCATGCGTTCGCGAACGTAGTTGGCCATCCAGCCCACGGCCAGGATGTCTCCGGTGCGATAGAGCGTCAACGCGTCGTGTGCATTAAGACGTTCCCCGACGAGCACTTTGTGGCTAATCGGCGCGAGCCGAGCATCATCGGTTTGAAAGGCATGCTGAGCTGACATCTCCCTGATGATATCGCAGGCCCTCGCGATATGTCACAGGAAGGGCCTGCTGAGAGAGGAGTAACTACCGGGAGACTATCAGGCGATCTTTCACCTGAGCATATTCGTCTTCGGACAACACGTGCCGCGTCACCAGTTGACGGGTATTGGCGTAAGGCCGCTCGGCGATGATTCGGTCCGCCTTTTGCGGCGTGACTCCAGGCAAGCCCTGCAAATCGGCTTTCGACGCCTTGTTCAGGTTCACGGACTCTTTCCTGCTCAGCCCCTCTTTGACCCCCTCCGCAATAGCCTTTGTATCCCGCTTGAGAGTGGCAGTGGTCTCGGCGGTTTTCTCCTTCAATTGGTCAGAACTTTGGTTAGGAGCGCAAGCCGCACAAGCTGCGAGAACCGCACTAAGTGTCACTAGGCGGGCGTGAAACTGGAAGGCCATGCAACTCTGATGCGATTGGCCTGTCCACGGTTGGCACGGTTCATGTTGGGAAAACTCAGTTCGCATCTCCAGTTTCGCTTGGTGTTCGTGTCCGTCCTGTAAGATCGGAACTGCGATGAAGCCTTGGGCAAAACCGATACTGCTGATGTTCGTTCTGGCTAGCGTCGCAATGGGGGCGCGCGCCGAGCCGATTGCGCAGCTAAAACCAACCGGATACGTTAACGACTTCGCCCATGTGCTCGACCCCAATGCTGTCGCACAGATGGAAGAAATCTGCCGTCAGATTGATCAGAAAGCACACGCTCAGATCGCGGTTGTAACCATCCATTCCCTTGATGGGTCTGACATCGACAGCTACGCGGTCGATCTGTTCAAGAAGTGGGGGATCGGAGACAAAGCTTCGAACCGCGGCGTCTTGATCCTCTATGCCATCGACGACCGGAAGTCGCGAATTGAGGTCGGATACGGACTGGAGCCGATTCTGCCTGATGGAAAGGTCGGCAGTTTCCAACGGGAAGCCATTCCGTTCATGCGAAGCAGCAACTACAGCCAAGCGCTGCTCTTAGTTACATCACGCGTCGCCGACGTTATTGCGAAAGATGCTGGTGTTCAGCTCAGCACCCCGCAACTTGCGCCATCTCCAACCGGACCGCAGGAGCAGCCAGCGGGAGGAATCTCGGTAACCGGAATCGTTCTGACCATCATAGTCATACTGGTCGTCCTCTTTACTCCGCTTCGGACCCTTTTGTTCTGGATGCTTTTCTCGAGCATTTTTGGCGGAGGCCGAGGTGGTGGCTATGGCGGCGGGGGCTGGGGCGGAGGTGGATTCGGTGGCGGGGGCAGCGGTTTTGGCGGTTTCGGTGGCGGGAGTTCGGGCGGTGGTGGTGCAAGCGGCAGCTGGTAACAAGTGAGGACGCAATGACTCCTGAAAATGCAGTTCCTGAAGACAAGATCAATGAATTTGTGACCCGGCTGCGCGAAGCCGCGGGAGCAAACCTGGAGAGCGTGATCCTTTTCGGATCGGCAGCTACCGAAGACTTTCATCCAGAGTTCTCAAATGTGAATTTATTTTGCGTAGTTCGCGACAGCTCATTCGCGGCGCTTCAGGCGGTAGCGTCTGTAGTGAAGTGGTGGCATCGCCAGAAGCAACCACTTCCGCTGTTCATGACGCGCCACGAGGTTGAACGCTCCATTGATGTCTTTTCCATCGAACTGATCGACATGCAGCAGCATCATCGCGTTCTTTTCGGTGAAGATGTGCTTCAGGGTTTCGAGATTCCCGCGAATCTGCATCGAATGCAAGTGGAGTACGAGCTTCGCGAGAAACTGGCGTTACTTCGCCAACATCTCCTTCTCGCCTCCGGCAATGATTCGCGCATGTGGGAATTGTTGACCCGCTCAGTGTCGTCTTTTGTGACGCTTTTTCGGCACGTGCTCATGGTGTTGGACCAGGCCGCCCCACACCGGAAACGAGAGGCCGTACACGCCTTGTCTCAACAAATAAAGTTCGATCCATCGGGGGTCCTTGATGTGCTGGACGTAAGGGAGCACAAAGCAAACCGCAAGAAGCTCGAAGTGAAAGATGTATTTTCCCGCTACTTGGCGGCGGTGGAGCAGGTGACGGCCGCTGTTGATAGAATGCTGGATTCGGGCTCAAAGCGCTAATCATAGGCACCCTGCGCCGTTGTTGACAGGCTGGTCTCAGGAGAATCGTATGACCAAAACGTTAATTGCTATTGCCGTGCTCGTGATAATTGTGCTGATCGTTTTCGGGCAGTACGTCACAGTCAAGAACACACTAGTCAGCAAGAATGAAGCCGTCAAGGCAGCCTGGTCGCAAGTGGATATCGTGTTGCAGCGGCGCGCAGACTTGATTCCCAATCTCGTGGAGACAGTGAAGGGTTACGCGCAGCAGGAGCAAACCGTGTTCGGCGACATCGCTAAAGCTCGATCCACATTGCTTTCGGCCGGCACGCCGCAGGAAAAGATCGCTGCAAATCAGCAACTCGATGGAGCACTCGGCCGCCTGCTCTTGATCGTTGAAAACTATCCGCAACTGAAGTCCAACGAAAATTTCCTGCGCCTGCAAGATGAACTTGCAGGGACCGAGAATCGCATCGCGGTCGAACGCAAGCGCTACAACGACGCGTTGCAGGATTACAACACCTATGTTCAGCAGTTCCCCAACAGCTTTTTCGCCAAAATAGCGGGATTCAAAGCGAACGAAGCCTACTTCACCGCAACGGAAGGATCACGCGAAGCCCCGAAAGTAAACTTTGCGCCTAATAAGGCCACGACGCCGCAGGGCAGTCCGCAGCCTGCGCCTGCACACTAGCATTTGGATAAGTGACTCCGGACGGTCTCGGCGGCCGTCGCTTAGATTTATCCACTCAATGTGATTCTCGGCACCAATGGACCGCGACTTTTCCTTTGCTGCCATCAGAATTGATGCCCACCTCCGGCCCACAATTGGCATCTACTTCTTAAGCCAAGGTCCGTTTGCACTTTCGCCTTTTCTCGCGCCACATCGTCGGACATCCAAATATGAAGGAGCGATTCCGATGAAAAGAATTTTTGTCTCGCTTTTCGCAGTGGCCGTTTTGTGGGGCGTCTCGCTGGCACAGCAACCGACTGCACCTCCAAGTAACCATTCCACCCCCCAGGAGCAGCAGGCTCCCGCGACCACCACGCCCCAACCCCAGACGGCGCCGGAGCCATCCACCTCTCCGACGCCGAACTCGCCGTCCGCGCAGCAGAACGGCCAACCCGCGGAGCAAACTCCGCAAGCTCCTCAGCCTGTTCCTCCCGCGTCACAGCAGAACCCAAAATCACCGAGCGGTAATTCACCACAATCCGCTTCCGCCTCCCGGATCGCACCCGGCAGCGTGATTCCAGTCGAACTGACTAAGAGCATCGATGCCAAGAAAGTCAAAACCGGCGATGAAGTGGTAGCCAAGGTAACCATGGATCTCAAAACAAATAGCGGCGAGATAGTTGTCCCCAAGGACACAAAGGTCGTCGGCCACGTAACCGAGGCCCAGACCCGGAGCAAGGAGCAGAAGGACTCCGAGGTCGGAATCATATTTGACCGCGCCGTCATGAAGAACGGCGGTGAGATGGAGATGCCGATGTCGATCCAGGCCATCATTGCACCGCAGGGTTCGAACTCAGGCAATGCCAACAAGGGCAACGACCAACCGACCGCGGCCCCAAGCGCTAACGCGAGCGGAGCGTCTTCGAACGGCGGACGCGCACCGGGAATGGGCGGTACACCGCCTCCAGCGCCCAACGCTTCCACGGGCAGCAATACTCCGCCTGACGCTTCAACCGCAGCGAATGCGCACGAACCCATCACCGGGAAAACAGAGGGCGTGGTTGGACTTCCGGATTTGAAGCTGGCGACCACCGCAACCGCTGCGTCCCAAGGCTCAGTAGTCAGTTCGGAAAAAAATAATGTAAAACTGGAGAGTGGCACTTTCATGCTTCTGCGGGTGAACCAGTAGCTCTCCGAAAAAAATACGGGGGTGTGAAGGGCAGCGCACAGGCGCGGCCCTTTCTCATTCGGCTCTCAGGCGCCCCCTAGCTTCTTCTTCGCCAACGGGCGGGCGAAGGCATTAGTCGGATTATGTGCGTTCGAGGCGAGAACTTTGCGGTAATAGTCCATAGCCCGCACTTGGTCGCCAGACTTTTCGTAGGCCTGCGCCAGCAGCGCAAGGATTAATGGATCGCTCTGGTCGGCCCTTTGCAGATTGGTGATCGCGGTCTTGTAGTCTCCCGCGTAGAATGCAACGTAGCCGACGAGATAAGGATAAAAGCGCGACTGCTCTGGATTGTTAGCTTTATCGAGGGCCGCTTTAGCGGCCACCACATGTTTTTGAGCTTCCTCGTGCTGACCACGCCGGGCAGCGATGCGGGCCTCGGCGTTCTCCCACCGGAAAATCCATAGATTCTTCTCGGCTTCACTCAGGCCCGGCTTCTGAAGCGCTGCTTCGTAGCCCGCTTTGTACCACTTGTAAGCATTCTCGATATCACCGGATTCGAGATAAATGCGACCGAGTTCATTGGCGATTCCTGCCGCGCCGGTAAAGTCGCGATTGGCGAGACGCGCAACGAAGACTTGCTGCTCAAACTTCTCAGCCTCTTTCGCGTTCCCTTCGAAAGCATAAGACATGGCCATGGCGCGGAGCGCCTGCGGCTTAACGTCGGCCGGCGCGACTTCAATAGCTTTGGCGAAATGTTTCCGCGCCTCTTGATATTCGCCCTTCAAATCGAGCGCAACACCTGCGTCGAGATGTGCTTCATACAAATTAGGGGATTGTTCAAGGGCCTTGCTGTAAAGCGCGAGTGCTTCATCTTGCTTGCCTTCGCTATTGAGTTTGTCGCCTTGTTTGACGAGCTCAGCCGGACTTCCGGGTGCTGGCACAGAGGCTGGTACCCCGGGAGACTGTTGTGTCCAAGCAAAACAGGTCAGCAGACCGGCAACCATGAGGACGCGAATCATAATGACCTCCGATTTATGCCTGGATTATGGCACGAACCGCGCGCGTGAGGCTAATGGCGCAACAGCAAATCTCCTGCGACAAACAGAAAGAATACTACCGAGATAGCGCCATTCATGGTGAAGAAGGCGGCGTTCAGTTTCGAAAGATCGTTAGCGGAAACGAGCGAGTGCTCATAAGCCAGCAAAGCCGCGACGGCAACAACCCCAGCAACGGCCAACTTGCCTAGTCCGAAGCTCAGCAGCAAGCCGATGAGCAAGGCCAACATGACGGCATGAAAGGCGCGCGCGACCCACAGCGAACGGCGAATTCCTAGATGCCGCGGAAGGGAATGCAGCCCGGTCTGATAATCGATGTCAAAGTCCTGGCATGCGTAAAGGACGTCGAAGCCCGCGACCCAGAATGTGACGGCAGCCGTGAGCAACGAAATCCGCGGATCAAGCGAACCGCGCACGGCGATCCACGCGGCGGCAGGCGCCATTCCTAGAGCAAATCCAAGCACGAGATGCGACCAGCGCGTGAAGCGCTTCGTATAGGAGTAGAGAAGAAGAACAGCTAAAGCGAGAGGCGAGAGCCAAAGAGCCAACCGGTTCAGTTCCGCGGCGGCAGTGACAAAGACTGCCGAAGAAATAATCACGAAGACCGCTACGAATGCAGGGGTTAACTGGCCCGCCGGTAGCGCACGCGTGCGAGTACGCGGGTTAGCGGCGTCAATGGATGCGTCCGCGAGCCGATTGAATGCCATCGCGGCCGAGCGCGCCGAGACCGTAGCCACCACAATCCAGGCCAATTGATGTGCCGTTGGAAGTCCACCGGCCGCGAGCATAGCGCCGCATAAAACGAAGGGCAAGGCAAAGACGGAGTGCTCCCACTTGATCATCTCCAACGTGACTCGCATTTGGCGGAGCAGGTGCATGGGAAGATTGTAATGCAGTTCCTATTTCAGTTCTCAATTCTCAGGATCGGTAAGCTCCAGCTAGACATTCATAGTTTTGCTTAAGAGGCGGAGCGATCTCGCCCGCCGGCGTCACTCTCCTACAACGCTTCGCCAGAGATCAGGGGAACAAAGCGACATGCCTCCCGGAGAGAGATTAGCGGCTCTCCGTTTTGCATCCGGATGAGCTGAAGGTGCTGGCTTTCGGTCGCGCCGATAGGAATGATCATGCGTCCGTCTTCGCCGAGTTGCGAAAGCAGATTGCGCGGCAGGTCAGGCGCGGCTGCCGAAACAATGATCGCATCGAACGGCGCGAACATCGGCAGCCCCTGACTTCCATCCCCTTCCATAATCTTCACGCGGGTATAGCCCAGGCTAGCGAGAACCTTTCTCGCCCTCGCCGCAAGAGCAGCATGACGCTCAACCGAAAATACCTGTGCCGTCAGTTCGGCAAGCAGGGCGGTCACATAGCCGGATCCCGTTCCGACTTCCAAAACCTTGTCGCCGGGAGTAAGCTTCAATGCTTCCAGCATGAGAGCAACAATGTAAGGCTGTGAGATCGTCTGATCCTGTCCGATGGGAATTGGGTGGTCTTCGTAGGCTTGGTCGTGAAAGCCCGGTTCGACAAATTCATGGCGCGGCACACGAAGCATGGCGTCGAGCACGCGCTCGTCGCGCACGCCACGCCCGCGAAGTTGGAATTCGACCATTTGCTGCCGCGCAAGAGCCAGCGAGTCGAATTCAGCTTGAGAATTCATGGCCTGATCATTATGGGCGGAGTATTGTGCTGGAACATTACCGACTCAGAACATCTTATTTCTTGCGTCGACGGATGCGCATATCGAAGCTGACCACGCCATTTTGGTCTCGCGTGCCGACCACCGAGACATTGCGCGTGAAATAGTACTCTCCCCGGATGATCTGCTGCGAACTCTGCGAAACATTGGTGCTATAGCTGAGAGAGAGGTTGTTGGCGAACTCCTGTTCAATGGTGACTTGCGGTCCGCGTCCCGTAGGGTTGGTTTCGGTGGTGAGTCCCTGCGGGTCGATCTTGATGCGGCTGACTCCAAACAGGCGCTGCATGCGGCTGGTAGCGGTGGCATTCAACGCCTGGTTCAGAATCAGGGAGGAAGCGTCACCGGAAAACTGCGATTGACCAGATTCTTGCTGCAGTTGCTCTGATTCCTGGCGAGTGCGGCCCAGGGCGAGCAACGCGATAATGTCGGACTGGGGCAATGGAGGTTCGGAGCGGTAGTTCACGGTAAGACGCGCCGGCGTCCCCGATACAGTGACGTTGAGGTCGTAATTTCGAACGTGGGTAGAGGCTTGAAGATCCACACGGGGCTCGATCGCGACGGGGTTGGCAAAGGTAATGTCGCCGCGCTCAAGGCGGAATTTCGTGCCGTTGAAAGTGGCCTCTCCTTCCAGGATGTCGGCCCGGCCCAGCACTATCGGGCGGGCTACAGAGCCGCGCAGACGCAGGTCGGCATCGCCGGAAAGACGAGCGACAGATGTTTTCATCTGCAACTCAGGAGTGGTTTGGACGTGTATGTCGAGCTTGACTTTATACAGTGGCGAATTGGCCGGCGTAATGGACGAAAGCTGGCGGCTGCGCTCTAAGTAAGCGCTGAAATCGAATCCAGGTGTGACCGCCAGCTTGGTGACGGTAATGTCGCCCGACAAAGTTGAAGAGTTTACGGTGCCCACCCAGTGCAATTCGGCATCCGCGGTAGAACTCACCCCAGGCGGATGACGCAGACGCACACCTTTCCCGGTTGCAGCCAAATCGAAATTGATTTGCTGGTTGTAAAAGGTTGCATCTCCTTTGAGATCGAGCGTGCCACCTCCTGTGCGCGCCGTAAGGTTGTCAATGTGCACACGGTCGCGGGTAAAGACTAACGAGCCTCTCATTTCGCTAAGACCGCTTGGCAGCTCCGCATAAGCGACCGATCCGTTGGTTACCTGAAGACGCCCCTGCGGCAGTGGCTCGCTGGCGGTGCCGCCCACGGTCATGTTGACTGTCATCAGTCCGCCGGCACTTAAGTCTGGCTCGATACTGTTCAAGAGCTTGAGATCAATCCGGCCATCGGCGGTAAGGTCTAGTTCGTGGGAACCGAAAAATTGTACCGAGCCATGGCCCGAGAGATCAGTTCCCTCTCCCGCCAAGCGCAACTGCTCGATGCGAAGCGTCTGATCGGCAAAGGTGAATCGCACGGGATCTTGATTGTGGACCTTGGCATACTCAACATCGAGGGCAATGTCAGTCAAGTTGCCGTGCAGGGTCCACTGTCGTGGCTGCAGCAGCGGACCACGCATGTCGAGCGTGCCGGCTATGGCGGAGTGCCCGGTAATCCGCCCGCGAAGATAGGAGCTAATTAAGGGGTCCAGGTCGAGGTGATCCATGCCCAACGACATGGTTGCAGGATAGCCATAGCGCAGTTCTACGTTGCCGTCCAGGACCAAGGTTCCTTCCCGGAACTGAGAATGCCCGCTGACGTGAAGCTTGCTGCCCTCGGTAACCGCTTCGAATTTGAGATCACCGGCAAGTTCGCGGTCGAGCGTAAGGCCATGGACATAAACACTTGAGTTGAGGATGGGCACCTCCGGCGTCCCTGAACCTTTAATGGTGAAGTCAACGCGTCCCTCGACTGTGAGCCGGTCAGTATGAATCTGCTGGATACGCGCTAAATCAAAATCGTGTCCGACCAAGTCGAGGCGAAACCGGCGCGTGGATGGATTGTAAGCCGCGCTTCCCGTAACGAGAGAGTCGTAATGCACTAGGTGGAGGTTATCGAGCGACGCCTCGCCATCGCCAAAGCGCAGGTCCGCGGCCAGTTGCGCAATGGGTTCCCCATAGGCGGAGCCGTCGATCAAACGTATCCGGCCTTGCCCGCGAGGATCTGATTTCGTCCCCGTCACTTCGAGAGAAATATCCAGTTTGCCGGTCACGGGATGGTTGTATCCGCCGAGCGCCTGCAGCACTGCGATGTCCGCGTTGCGCATGTTCAGGTTCAAGGCGATAGGACTGCTGTCCGTGAACCGACCATTTTGCAGAACAGCACTCGCATCGACCTCGGCGCTCTCGGCTCCGCGTTCGAAGACACCGTTATGAAAAGCAACACTGCGAGAGGAAAGCAGTATGCTGGAGGAAAAGGAATCCCAGTGCATCTGCTGTTCCCCGGTGCGCGCAGTCGCGGGAAATAGCAGATCAAAATCTTGCACTTGCAGGCTGCCGGCTAGAGTGGGCGAAGACAACGTCCCCCCAAGGATCCCGTTGAATGTCGCACTGCCGTCCATAGTAAGAGGCAGATTGGCAGGGCCGTGGACAGCCGCAATCAGGGGCCGCCACTCGTCGAGGTTTGAGGTTGAGAACGAAACCCGCACGGACGAAGAAGAGGAAAGCGTTCCCGATGCCTGAATGCGCGTGGCGGGCGTGGATACATTGAACCTAGGAAGCTCGAGCACCTGCGTGGCGGCGCGATACAGGCCTTGAGTATGCCCCGACGTCGGTAACTGGCGAGCAAGGGGATGGGCTGGCGGATTCAAATCGAGCGCGAATCCGACGTCCGCATTGTGCGGCGCGCCTTTCCAGCGAGCTTCCAATGTGCCTGATACCGAACCTGCTGGACGAACACCACCAACCCCGTGGCCGGTAGAATTCAGGCTGTTGGCGATCTCTTCGGCAGAAAAATCGCGAAGACGCAGATGCAGCACACCGGCTTCAACTTCCTCACTTTTCTTTCTTTCGCCTTTCCTCTCTACGCGATTTGGAACAGCGGATTCTGCTGGTTTTGACTGATTTGCACCTATCGAAGCTAACAGGCGGGACAACCAGTGCTCCACTTGGGCATCCCCGTTGAAACTTCCGCCCAGAACCTTTCCCTGCAGCTTAGAAAGTTTGATCCGCTGATCGTCGACCGCGTAATCCGAGCTGACATCGCCTTTTGTGAATGCGATGGTTCCGTCTTGCCAGGCAAGGTCGCGCACGGCAACTACACCCGTGGAAGCGAATTGGCTCAATGACCAGGTCCCCTGCCCCTTCATTTCCATCGTGCCTCCACGAAGATCACGGCGGCGGGCGACGGAGGCTGCTTCAGCAAGGTCGACTTGACCTTGGTACTGGACGTTCACCTGCGGGCGGCGGAAACCGCTGACGCGGCCACTGGCATACAAATGTGAGCCCCGAGAATTCAAAACCAACGATTTAATGTCGACATAGCTCGCTGCCAGACTGAAGTCAGCCGTGGTCATCCAGGCAAACGGCCGGTAGTCTTCGAACTTGGTGTCCACCTTGCCCAGAAGTACGTGGCCTTCGTATCGGCCACGTAAGAAGGAATAGTCCATTTGCAAGGCAGCGTTCTGGACAGCGAAGTCGAGAGGGATATTCTGGTCGTCCCATATCAACTCGCCCCGCCGCATCTCAAAGTGGTTGATAGAGAGTGCGAATATCTGCTCGACCGAAGCCTGAACAGAAGTCTGATTTGAAGTAGGCCGAGCTTGCGCCGTGGGGATGTTGGTGCTTCCGTCGGAATAAAACGCGACGTGAATCACCGGATGTTCGATGACTACCTGGTGAAATCCCAACTGAGGCCGAAGCAGCGAGCCTACCTTAATAAGGGCAACCAGGTGATCGACATGGACAAGTGGGACTTCTTTCGTGGCTTCGGCTCCATGAACCGTCACATCGCGCAGCTCAACTTGCATCCGGAACGGCACCGTATGGATGCCGCCGATTTCGGCGTGTCCACCCGTGATGCGCTCTACTTCAGCGACAATCCGTCGCCGCACCAGCGCTTGAAATGAATCCGTGTTGATATACCACAGCGAGACCAGGCCCAGCAGCACAGCGACAGCGAGGAGAGGCAAAAAGTATTTCCGCCAAGCGCGGCGCACCGGCTTGGCCGAGGACTCGCTCACCTGCTCTGATCTCCGTGCTCCATGGAAGACGACCCCCCGGGAGAGGATGATGGTGCTCCGGGGAGGCGCACTTCGCCCTCCGAGCGCAGCGCCTGCAGCCACGCAACCAGGAGTTCACTTACTTTCTCCTGGGTGAGTACTTCGCGAATCTTGGAAGAAACATCAGACAGCGGCACTTCCTTTGCTCCGGATTGTCGCAATTGCGGAACAAATTTGTCGTGGTAGTAAGCCTCGACGGTTTTGGAATCAATCTGAACTGCAGGACGGAGGTGAGCGTCCACCAGCCGCATCACATCCATCTGCTGCTGCAGGTGCGCTGCTAGGTTCTGCTCCGTGAGGTGATACCGTCCGAGCAATGACTTCCAGCCGGCAGCGGAGGCGGCTTGGGGGTACTGGGCACGGGCCACGGCTACTTGGCTCGCGGCGTCCGCAGCGGAGGCATGTTGGAAGTCCGCTGCCTTCATCTGTTCGCGCAGAAGCTCTTGATCAATAAGCCGATCGAGCACGGCGCGGCGCTCGTCGCTGGTGAACTCGCTCAAGGAGCGGCCGTTGAGCAAAGCTTCATAGCAGAGCGCGTCATCCCAATCACTTTGCAGGATAAGGCGGCCGTTGACGGTGGCGACGATACGGTCGATGACCTCGCCGGCCCAAGCCAGTTGCACCCAGAGCAGAGTGAGCACGAAGGGCACAGCAGCGAGAGCCGTAATTCTCTTCATCGTAATTTCGCCTAATTTCATCAGAATGGCTGACCGATGCTGAAAAAAACATTAAAGTGCCGCAGATGCTGCGGCACGAAAGCATTCTGTGGGAGTCCAGTTATCGGATTCGTAATCGCCTGGAAATAGGTCGTTGGATTCAGATTGTACCCGAAGTCAAAGCGTAACGGACCGATGGGTGTTCGATATCTCAACCCCACTCCCACGGCGTGAGACGTGTAGTCGTAGCCGCTGCTATTGAAGTTGGTGAAGCATTGCGGTTCGGGTGTGCCATTCGGTAGCAAGCACAGCGCCGGGTCAGGCTGGTGCCACCGCAGAAAGCCCTTCAGCATATCGTGGGCGGTGGTGAAAACGTTGCCCATATCGTGAAAAACAGCGAAGGCAAATCCCTCTCCGAGGTACGGCAAGGTCACGGAGGGGAAGCGTAGTTCAAGATTGTTCACGAACAGGGCCGTGCCACCCACCGGAAAACCTGAGGAAGGATCGCGCGGACCTGCTTGATTCAACCCAAAACCACGAAGTGAGTTGCCCCCGCCGCTAAAAAAAAGTTCCGGCAGAGGAATGACCGAAACGTTGCTACACGTAGGTTCGCCCGCCGGGTTTAAAGGGCACGCCCCTGGCGGCAGAATCCTGGTGTGTCGGAAGGGTTGCTCGAGTCCGAGGCTGGTGGAGCGGGCAAAAACGTACTGATGATTGGCGCGTCCTTTGCCGCCGAACGCATAGTAGGTGGAATTTTGGCCGAGCAGTCGGCCGAAATCTGCTTCTGAACCAAAATAGCTCGAAGCGCCAAAGCCATCCAGCGTGAAGAAATTCCCTTTAGTGGTCTCGAGTGGGTTATCGCGTTGGTCGCGGATCAAGGTAAAACCTGGACCACCCACGCGCGCCGGCAGTGAAAGCAAAGGGATAAGGCCTTTCGAAAAGCTGGCAGCGAAGTTCGAGGCTTTTACACGGCGGTAATCGACCCGATAGGTGAGCGTGGTTAGCCGGTTTGGCTGCTGCTTGCCGATCTGTTGCCGCAGATCGATCTTCCCTTCCAGCCGCTGCGAAGTGAACGTGGAAACATCCAGACTATTGTCATAAAAGCTCGTGAAAATGAGCTTGAGCCTCTGGTTATCGAACAGTCTCGGAATCTCATAGCTAATGAGCCCACGCTGCTGCAGGCGTCCAACGTGAGACTGAAATGTCACGGTCTGGTCACGTCCGCCGAAGTTTAGCCGGGTGACGTCGAACGCGACTCGAGGGCTGACGCCTGTTGAACCCTGAGGCGCCGTGGTTCCCGCCGGCTGACCAGTCTGAAACTCCAGTCCTAGGCCGTAGCTGAAGGTGTATCGCTTCGCCTCCTGCACTTGTACCAGAACGTTCTTGCTAGGATCCGAGCCTTCGGGATTCTGCACTGCCGTGTCCACCTGGCTGAATATCCCTAGTTCATAGAGTTTTGTCTGGGTGTCGAGCAGGTCCTGCTGGCTGAGCGGTTGCTCTGACTGTATTTGAATTTCGCGCTGCACGACGTAAGGATGGGTATGCTCGAGGCCGGAAACCATGACTTGGTCGACAAAGAACTGCTCACCCTCCTCAATGTTATAAGTCACGTCTTCGCGGTCCGATTGGCCGGCAACCGGGTGAACCTCGATATCGAGGGTGGCGTTGGGAAACCCGCGATTGAAATAATCATTCAAAATATATTCCCGGTCGGCGGACAAATTTTGCTCCGAATAGGGCTGGCCTTCGGCCGTGCTCAAGAAAGGACGGAACTCGTCCGTGGAAATCTTCTGATTGCCGACAATGCGGAAGACACCAACCAGCGTCTGCGGACCTTCTGCGATTTGCACGTGAACCGCCAGCCGGTCTGGGCTTTCATAGTTGTCCTCCACCTTGGTCTCGATCTTTACTTGGCGAAAACCGTTTGAGCGGTAAAGTGATTCCAGCACGCTGACGTCATTTCTCAGCAAAGCCCCGCTGTAGCGTCCGTGGGAAAGCAAACGGCTGGCAGGCTGAATCTGCATGTGGGAACGCAGAGCCGGCAAATCGAAGTATTTGTTGCCGGTGATATCAACCAGGACCAGCTTGTGCCGCGGCCCGGGATCGATCCGGTAGATCACACGCAATGTCTCAGCATCGCTTTCCCTCTGGATCTCGACCTTCGCGTCGAAGTGACCGCGGGTTTGCAGGTAGTCGAGTAGGTTGCGTTTGCCTTCATTGAGCAGGTCGTCGTCGAGGGCATTCTCCTCGAAAACCGGGATCTCCTTCTTCAGAACACCCCGGCTGATACGAAAACCCTGGGCCGAAATAGATACCACCGGGCCAGGATCGATCTGGAGGATGTAGTCCACAACGTTGGATGCAGAACGATATTTCTGTCCAGCGATCGTGACCTGGGCCAGAACCCGCCGATGTTTTTGGTATCTCTTGCGCAGCCGTTGCAAGGCATCGTTAACGCGCGTGGCGGTGACGCGGTCACCGGGATCCATCCTCGCTATTTTCAGTACCTGACTCTCGGAGAGGCCAGTTTGGCCGACAACTTTAACCTCGCCAACATGGGCGGGCGCACCCGCGCTGATATGGAACAGCAGGTTCACCTGCTGGTTAGCTGAATTCGACGTGGTCTCGGCGGTGATGCGTGCTTTGTAATACCCGTTCTCCTGCATCAACTGGCGGATGTTTTGCAGTCCACGGTCGAGCTTATCTAGGCTATAAAGCTCGCCGAGTTCGAACTTAGAGGCGTTGACGATCTGGTTCGCGCTGGGCCGGTCTGGCGCTCCTTCAACATCCAGCGAGCCCACGAAATAATTGAGAACCGTGGCGAAGGTCAGCAGCACACCGCTGCCCGAGGGGCTGGCTTCCGCCTGGATCTCGGCGAAACGGCCGGTGGCGTACAGGGCCCGGATACTCTCCCGGAGGCGGTCACGCTCAAGCGGCTGACCAACTTTTTGCGGGAGCAACTGTAGCAAGTGGTTGCGGTCGCGATCGGGCACTCCGGGAATCTCGATGGCCTGCACCGGTCGTCCGAGGTATTCCGACAAGACCTCAATAGAAGCGGGAGTCCCTGGCTCGCCTACTGCTTGCGGAGGTTCTCCAGCTTGCTCGGCGGAACGCGCTCCCGCCGGCTGGGAAAGCTGGCCTTGATTGCTTTGCGATGGGGGCGCTGAACTAGCCTGAGGCTGGAGTGATGATGAGGGCATTACGCATCCGGCCCCGGCAGCCGGATGCAGCATCACGATTATCAGGCTTGTAAACCACGCCTGCCTTCTCAAAAAAAAATGTCCTTGGGCTGGGACGCCTGCTGCCTTGGATGAGACCTCCGATGATGGTGTTGTCTGGATGGCGCCTGTCCTCAGCGTTTTGTGTGATGGTGCCTTGTGGTCGCACAACTGCCTGCCGCTTGGCGGGTGCGCACTTATAATAAAGGTTTTGCGGCCTGGCACTGGTGACCTCTTTGAGACAGGAAGCCCAAATTCGGCAAGGGCGGATCGAGGAACGATACTCACGCCAGACCTTATTCCATGGCATCGGTGTGGAGGGGCAGCGCCGGTTGGCGAGCGGACGAGTTGCAATCGTCGGCTGCGGCGCAACCGGCTCGGCAATCGCTGGGCTGCTGGCGCGGGCGGGCGTCGGCAAGTTGCGCATTATCGACCGCGACTACGTCGAGCCCAGTAACCTACAGCGGCAGTCGTTGTTCGACGAAAAAGACGCCCTTGAGTCTCTCCCCAAGGCCATCGCTGCAGCGCGCAAGATAGCTTCATTTAATTCGGAGATCGCAATCGAACCTGAAGTGAATGATCTTACCCCGGCGAACATTGAAGGCCTGCTTGAAGGGATGGATCTTATCCTCGATGGAACTGATAATTTCGAGACGCGTTATCTGCTAAACGACTATGCGGTGAAGCAGTCGATTCCATGGATTTATTCGGCGGCTGTGGGCAGCTATGGGGTGACCATGAACATCCTGCCCGCAAAGACAGCTTGCCTGGCGTGCATCTTCCCGGATTCGCCGCGGGGTATCGTCGAGACCTGCGAAACCTCCGGCATCCTGAATTCGGCGGTGAATGTGGTGGCTTCGATTGCCGTCACTGAAGTGCTCAAACTCCTGGTCGGGGGCCCTGACGCCCGGCAGCTGCGGCGAACCCTGCTGTCGTTTGACGTCTGGAGCAATGAACATGGGGAAATTTCCGCGGCTCAGCCGCGTCCCGACTGTCGTGC
>Ga0137418_10002436_pt1 | contig 17049 bp, 17 predicted proteins | sample CZODoug3_1_2_16f_FD_122242 | JGI IMG/M metagenome (GOLD analysis project Ga0137418, IMG submission 122242) | Vadose zone soil fungal communities from Angelo Coast Range Reserve, California, USA - CZODoug3_1_2_16fungal (Hybrid Assembly) | ecosystem: Environmental > Terrestrial > Soil > Vadose... | reverse complement strand
CCGAGCGCAGCGGTCGCCGCCAGCACCAGGACGTGTGAATTGTTGGGTAACGTAATGCTCTGCACAGTCTTAGTTGAATTCAAGACGAAGCGATACTCGTACAGACTGAACGTCCGCTGATCCTTGGTGCCGTTGTCGAAATTGCGGTAGGACATAGCGACGCCTTCCGACTCGCCGGCGTATTTTTGCGGAGTGAACCAGTCGCTGAGGCTTTGGGTGAATTTGGAAGTCGTGCCGTCGGTGTATTTGATGGTGAAGGTTTTGGATTTCTGATTTCCTTCCACCCCGGTCGCCAGCAGCCTGACGCTGGAGGTGGCACGGCGGCGCGTGTCAGCCTTCTTCCGCAACAGGAGGCGCGATCAAGCGGCACCGGTGCTCTGGCTGTGGGCAACGCTGTTGTTCGGTGTGGTTTTTGTCGCGGGACAATACCTTGCGTGGCTGCGTTTGCGCGCGGCGGGTCTATACCTGGCGACCAATCCCAACAGCGCGTTTTTTTATGTCCTGACCGCGATGCACGCCCTGCATGTGTTGGGGGGACTCGCTGGTCTGGCGCGAGTGATCTACAAAGTTCGTGGCCCCGTGCTCACGTTGCGTCGGAGTACGCTGGATGCCACGTCCTATTACTGGCATTTCATGGGAATTCTTTGGCTGTATCTGCTGTTCGTGGTGTGGTTGAAGCTTTAGCCGAAGGCAGGAGGCTCCGTGAGCGAAGCTGGTTTAACGATGGGAGGACACGTGCCCGGGATCACCGAAGAATCGCCATTTGCGATTCCGTCCAAGAAGTTGGTGATGTGGCTGTTCATCATCTCTGACGCAGTCACGTTCGGAGCGCTGCTCTTCGCGTATGGATACGTGAAGAATGCGAGCCCGGATTGGCCGGCGCCGTTTAAGTTCTCTCCCAGCATCGTCAATGTAATGCTGATGACATTCGTCCTGGTCAGCAGCAGTCTGACGATGTTGGTCGCCACACGTGCCGCCAAGGCAGGCAACAAGACAAGCGGAATTCGCTGGACCTTCATCACCGTCGCGGGCGGAATCGTTTTTGCCCTGCTGCATATCCGCGAGTGGCTTGGCCTCATCAGGGAAGGCGTACGGTTGTTCCAGAATCCTTGGGGCTCGCCGATGTTCGGCGCGACCTTCTTTGCTATTACTGGCCTGCACCTTACTCACGTGATTGGTGGGGTCATTGCGCTGACAGTGGTCGCGCTCGGCTACAAACGTGGACGGTATAACTCGGACGACATCGAGGTTTGGTCGCTTTATTGGCACTTCGTTGATTTGGTGTGGATGTTTGTTGTGCCTATGGTCTATTTGTTGAATATCAGTCGCTAGGGGAACGAAGGGCGAAAGAACCTCATGACCACAACCGGCAAGGTGACTAGCAGCCTGAAAACCGACATGATCGTTTACGGCTGCATTCTCGCGCTATCCGGACTTCAAGTTGTTTTGGCCTATCAGCATGCGCAAGGCACACAGCTTATGGTCCGCATGCTTGCCGTCGCCGTGATCCAGGCTGGTCTCGGCGTGATGTACTTTATGCACCTGCGGGACGAGCGGCGAAACCTGCTGCTGGCGCTTATTCCTGCCACGGTATTCGTGCTTCTTATGATGAACATGATATGGTCGGATAGTTTTCGGCTGTTGCATATGCGTCCGAAGTAAAGGGGAACCAGTGCGCGGAAGGATTTTCGGACTCACTCGCGTCGCCAATGGAGCCTGTGCGGCACTTGTTTTGTTGATATGCAACGGAGTGTGCTACGCGCAGAGCTGCGCTCTCTGCTATACGCAAGCGGCGTCTGCGGGTTCCCGCATCATTCACGGCTTACGCTCTGGCATCCTGGTCCTTATTATTCCTCCAATGTTTATGTCCGTGGCGATCACGGTGCTGGCATACCGAAAGCGCAATCAGTTCAATCGCAGCGATTCGTCTGACTCACCGCGTGACGGCTGGTAGATTGGTTCACTGCCCCACCGCTCTTCGGGAAAGTCTCGCCGCTTTTATCCACAGGCGCCGTTCTACGTATCGACAATGCATGGACATGCCGCTCCGAGCGGCCGGTTAGTCGTTTTCGACCTTGACAGTTGCGGGCGTCGCGTTTGGACGACAAAAAGGCTAAAATGTTAATTGTAGGCCTTTGACACCTGCATGTTGAATTCGAGTTCCAAAGAATCAGCGTGACCGGAACTTCGAGTTCGAGACGTCGTTTTCTGAAGGTGGCTTCCAGGGTGGTGGCCATCGGTGCTGTGGCAGTGGGCGCCGATGCAACGTTGATCGAACCGAATCGCCCGCGGCTGGTTCGCCAGGAAATTTTGCTTCGACGCCTTCCTCCTGCTTTTGACGGCTTCACGATTATTCAGCTGAGTGATTTCCACTATGACCCTTATTTCTCCGCCGTCCCGATTGCGGCGGCGGTTCGTATAGCGAACGCGCTCAAACCCGATCTTGTGGTTCTTACCGGCGACTTTGTGAGTTCTGCCATCATTTACCGATCAAGCTTGCTGAGACGGGCCACGGCCCACATCGAGCCATGCGCGGATATTCTGCGCGGTCTGAGTGCGCCTTCCGGAATCTGGGCAGCGCTCGGAAACCACGATGTTTACTCAGGCCCGGGTCACATTCAGGCCACACTGCGGAGTGCGGGGATTCAAGTCCTGTGCAACCGTGCGGTTCCTATCGAGCGCGATGGACAGAGATTTTGGCTGGCGGCCGTAGGGGATGTGCTGGCGGGCGACGCAAATCTCGACGAAGCGTTGCAAGGTACATCTTCAACAGAGGCCGTGGTCCTGCTCGCCCACGAGCCAGACTTCGCTGACCACTCCGCGCGCTATCCAGTTGATCTTCAACTCTCTGGTCACTCTCATGGAGGGCAGGTCTGCTTTCCGTTGATGGGAGCTGTTTACTTTCCCAGGATGGCGCGCAAATACCCACGGGGGCTGCGACGGATTGGGGAATTGATGCTATACACAAATGTGGGAATCGGGACGCTCTTCATCCCGGTGCGCTGGAACTGCCCCCCTGAGGTAACTCTGATCACACTTCGCTCAAGGCAGCCCGGCAGCTAAGGCTAGCGGACGCACCGGCGCTCCGCGTCGGTTCCTTGAGAAGTCAATCCTTCTGCCCTGCAGCTTGTTTCACACGGCCGCTATGTGCCATGTCCCATCCGTTCTCACAATCGTGACGACCGCCTTGGTAGGTTCGCCCTGGCAGGTCTTGCCATTTCTGCTGGCTGAGGTTCCGCAGGATCTTCCACAGGAAGGGCATGGGAATGCGCGCGGCGGCGATCTCACGGGCACCCGTAAGTTTTCCGGGCGGGGTTGTCCGCCAAATACGTCAATGCTTGAATTGAGTAACCTGCTGATCGCGAGAACATGGCAGTGTCCCCCCGGCCAGTATTGGATGCGAATGGCTGATTTCGCAAGGACGCAAAGCAGCGTTTTGAATCTGGCGTGTCCGATTCGGGAAGGAACCGACCTGGTTTTGATTGGAGCTGCGTTTTGATTGGAGCTGCAAGTCTTTTCATCCGGGAGACAGCGGTTGAATTCGAGCGGCCTCGTAAATGATTGATAACACAACCGTTATGAGTGTCACGACGCTGGCCGTTAGATTGCCAACTAACACGTATCCATAGCGGGACGATCCGCCACGGGACTCTGGTGAGGACATGATGCTGCGCAGACTCTGGCCCGTTTTTCTGACGCTCTGTATTCCCGCCTCAGCTTCCAGCTCTAACGCTGATGGGATCGCTCGAATTTCCGTTCATGCGTCGCTGGTTGCGCGCGAGCAACAGCTATGGATAGTTCCAGCCCGGAATTTAGAGTTCTTCGACATCCCCCACACCACGGCTCGCTCCCGTTGTGAAGAAACCCGTCCACCTGAGGCGCTGACGACTCCCAGTCCGATCCTCGGGGTCGCGGGGTCCGGCCTCAAAATCAAGGTGAGCTTCATCGTGGGAACCGACGGACGGGTACACAGCCCGCTGATTCTGGAGAGCTCGAGCACGACCGGGGATCACGCGATTCTCGACACCGTTCGCGCCTGGCGCTATCGACCTGCCATGTGTAACGGGGTACCCACCGAGACGGAAGGCAAGATTGAGTTTTCAAGTCGCTAGCCGCCGGTTTGATCTAAAATGAGCGAACCTGGAATCTATCGTGGACCCCAAAAAACAGGCTACGGGACAGCCCGGAAGTTCCGCCGGGCCCGGTTCCGAGGACGAACTCACCCCCAATACGACTGCAGACGAGTTTCTTAAGCGTCTTCAATCCGATATGCGTCGTCCACAACCCAGTCAGGATGCGATTAGCGCGGCTTTTCAGGCCATGCAGCACATCGCCGCGGAATCCTCTGGGGACGCCGCCGGAATGGATGGGCTTGCTTCCTTACCTCAGACCGGTTCTGTGACTGCCTGTGAGGTATGCGGCCATCACAACCGTCCCGGGAACCAGTTCTGCGGTATGTGCGGATTGCCTCTTGGCGGAGAGGTGGGATCGCCAGTCCCAGAACACGGCCAGCCGAGCGCGATCGGTCCAGCCAACTCGCCGGTCCGAGTTGACGGGCCGCATCATTACCACCATCACTTTCACCACCATTATTTTTCATCGAGCCCGGATCTGTCGACGGCCGGTGGAGGTTCGTCCAGAGCGGACGCGGGCCTGAAGGATACTGCCAAACTACGCGCCTCTGGCACCGGGCAAGTCATGAGCCGCAATGAAATCGCCGTCCGCAAAGTGACTCACGACTGGGCCGCGGCCTGCAACACCAAGCAACTGGATGATCTGGTCAGTATCTATGCCACTGACGCGCTTGTGCTGCGCCCAAATCATGCTGCGGTCCGCGGGAATGCTGCGATTCGTGAGTTCTTCTTCGCAGTTCTCGACGCCGGGCTTGGCGAAGTCGAACTTGAGCCGCTACGAGTCGATGTGATGGGGGATGTCGCCTATGAAGCGGGCCGCTGCAAGATGCTGGTACCGTATGTTGTTGGAAAACGACGGGAGGAGCGCGGCAAATATCTCACCGTTTTGGCCAGGCAGTCGAACGGTGAATGGAAAATCGTATCAGACTGCTGGTCGACTGATTTAAGTCTCGCTGCGGGGGTTGAGGCCGAAGGGGCCAAGACTTCGCTTCAGGCATCCATGCCTTCAAAGCCGCAAGTTCCGCGTAAAGGTCCGTGAGTACTCGTCGCCGGAAATAGGGAAGTCGCTCACTAGGCCTTCAATTTCCGCAGATCATCGCGCAGCTGCGCGACGCTGTCCATCTTGATAGTATGCATTCCCACTCGCTTTGCTGCCTCCAGGTTGATGGACCGGTCATCGATAAAGCAGCATTCCTCGGGCGCTTTCTGGGTTATTTCCAGCGCAAGTCGGTAGATGTCTTGTTCCGGCTTGCGCAATCCAACGAAACAGGAGCTGACAAAGAGACTGAAGATCGAGCGCAGGCCGAACTTCTCAATGCGATAAAGGTTGAGGTCTCGTGATTCATTGTTGATGGTTCCCATCAAGTACTTTTTAGAGTCGGCCAGTTGTCGTGCAAACGTCAGAGCCTCGGTATTCGGCTGCGATAAGGAAAATATGTATTGCTTGAATTCGTCACGGCTGAATGGTCGCGCCCGATAGAAGACGGTGCGATCGAGGTAGTCGTCCAGCCCGATTTTGCCACGCTCAAACGAGGAAACTACCATTTCGTGCCGGTCGGCGAACTCTTCCTCGTCAAGCTTGAAGTGTTCGAGCGCCGCCTCGCGTTGTGAACGATCCCAAGCATTTGTTAGGAGCACACCACCCACGTCCCAGAAGATTGCACTGATCGGCGGCACAGCCACCCTCCACGTTCGTTTCTTGGAGGGGCAATTGTACCTGTGACGTCCTCTCCGGTGCACCAGAACAAAACCCCCGACCCTGAATTGCAGAGCCGGGGCTGAACAGGTACGTGGAGTTCGTTGTCTACTGAGGCTGGAAATTCTGCCGGTAGCTTAGGTTGACGACGTCCTGGAACATGGGCGTACCGGGCGGCAGGTTCGCCGGATTCAGGAACAGCGTGTCAAAGTAGTATTTACGGGTCGGTGGACTGTACACGGTCGCGCAACACTTGAAGATGCCGGTGTTGTATTCGGAGTAGTACATGCTCACGAGTGAGCCGTCGTACCAGAGGTTGGTATTCCAGTCTTCGAGATAGCGCAGGAAGTTGTGCAAGCCTCCGTCCGTTCCCATATCCTGACCGCCCCATGCTGGCTCAGGAAAGGGGATATTTTTTCCGCCGGCAACCGCCACACGATAGTAGGCGTCGGCATTCGAGGGCCGGTTGGCAACGCTCGTCGTAAAGTACAAGCTTGCCGCATCCGACCACTGATTGGAGAGAACTGTAACCGCATCAGCAATGATCGCTGCCGCTGCATGAGCCGTATTGTTATTTGCGTTGTTGCCCCAGAAGGGATCCAGCACACTGGTGTTGTAATCTCCCTGGACATACACGGGGTTCTCGGAAGTCACCGTGAATCCGCCCAGCTGGTTGTCCCAACGTACCGGCAAAGGACTTGTGCCCACAACATTGAGACGTCCATCAACCAGTTTCAAGGCATGACGCGCGCCGGTCACCGCATTCGCTAACCCGAAGCCGGAGGTAAAGGCGGCGTTGTTGCAGCCGGCAATCCGGAGGAAGGGATTCAACGCGTTGGTATTCACACCAAAGCCATAACCGATATTTCTGGCTCCCCAGTTGTCAAGCAGACCATTCACATCCACGTCCTCGGGTGAGTAGGTGTAGTTGGCTCGGGGCTCGAGGACACCGTTAGGAGTTCCAACGGCGGAACCCGAATTAACCACATCTTCCAGGCCGGATTCCCCGTAGGTCACGTTGCCCTGGTTCGGGTCAGTGATCATTCCACGGCGGTCGGAGAAAAAGAGCAGGTAGCCGTTCTGGTTGGTGAAGTTCACATTCACGCCAGTTCCGGCGATGGTCCCGTTCAACCACAACTTCAGGTTACCCACGTCGAGTTCCACGGCGTTCATGATTCCGTTCACAGAGCAGCTTCCGTTGGCTTGCCCAGTGTCACGCGCTTCGCCTTCACGGGCATCATAGAGATTGATTGGGAACCAGTTGGTGGCAGTGGCGACAGTTCCCACCGCATTGCCCGCCGCCATTCCGGGCCGCAGCTGCTGCAGGATCAGAACCGCGTTAGGATTGACATTGTTCTGGTTGGCGCCGCCCCTAGGAGTAGTCGGCGGCGCGTTGAAAATGCGACCGAAACCCAGACCGAGCCACTCGGTCGTAACACCGACCCAGTTGCCGGCATTGTTTAGATACTCGACTCGAATCCACGCTCCTTGCCCACCAGGTCCGGCACCAGGGGCAGGATTTGTCGTGATCTCGCCGAACAAAGGCCACGAGGTCCACCCACTAGCGCCTCCATTGACAAGAGGGGCCACCCAGTTATTGGCTCCCGCTTGCGCCATAGCGAAATACTGGTTGGCGCCCCCCACATTCACAAATCCATTGGGCGCGAACTGGATGTCTTGCCCATCGCCGATCGCACCACGCTCAGGATGAAGATCGACCTGGGTATCGGCCAGCAGAACGCGAATTTGTGCCTTGTTATAGATTCTCGACTGTCCCAAGGCACTCGTGGCCACCTCGCCTACCTGTGGCTTACGGATAATCTCGATCGGATCCGTGCACGGAGGAGGATTGCTGGTGCAGCTGTTCTGCACAAACGGCAGCTGCAAATTCGTCGCTCCGGTCAGCGAGTTGGTCACATACAGGTTGAGAGCACCCCCTGAAACGCTGGGGAAGGCAGGGTTCGGGCCTCCGCCAATTCCGGGGATCCCTGCACTCCAACTGGCATCGCCAGGGGTCGCGGGCGTCGATGCCGGAAGGCTCACGCAGTTGGTTCCCGCGCCGGTTGGCGGCGGAAACGTATTAAGAGGACATCCGCCGGTTGCCGTGGACGAATACACCGTGCCTCCGTACCCAGCGGAGGTAAGGTGCCCGTTCTCAAGGCGATCCATCACGACTTGACTGAAAGCCGCAATCTTATCGTTAAAAACGAGACGGGACCCCCCAGCCAGATAGAGGTTTCCGTTGGTGTGGACTCTACCGCCGAAGCTGAAATCCGGGCCTGGGAAGTAGCTGCAGTCGTATCCGCAGAACACGCCGAACTGGAACACGGGAATGAGAGCGAGTTCGACCTTGCGGGTAATGTTGACCGATGCAGCCGACGGCCGGGTGGCATTCACCGTCAAAGTCATGGGCACGATTTCGGCGTACAGTCCCTGATTGGAGCCGGCGCTGATCGTGTTCGTACTGCTTTGCGGGTTGCCGTTCGGATCCAGCGCGTAGGTGATCGACTCGTTGAAGGTCATGCCCGCGACCATGGCCGAGGTCGGGGGAAAGTTGACCAGGTTCTGAATCTGGAGATTGCTGGGCGACATGCTCGTCTGGTACAGCGACGACAGATCGGCGGTCAGCTTCTCGATGCCGGACTCAGCGCCGTAATACGCCAGGTTATTTTCCTGTTCGTTCCCGCTCATGCGGCTTTCATTGTTGACCAGAAACATCAAGCCCACAGCTACTCCAGACAGCAGCACAAGCAAGAGCAACGCTGCTATCAGAGTGAAACCGCGCGAACTAGTTTTAGACTTCCCCATACTTGTTCCCCGCCCCCCGAAATTCATTGATACCGATTCCGGAACGCCATATTCCGGGCGCTTACTGATGTCGCCAACGCCATGCTCTGAGACTTATTGCCCCCTGAAACGAGGCTTTCCCCCATTACTGCTATGTTCACTTTTTGCACCAGGTTGGGAGAATCGCCAGCGCCGAGTGGATCTGCCTGATTCGCATCAAGGACATTGTTGGTGGAGTTGTATACGTCGTACGCAACCTGCATGTTGACAATGTTGTCCGCCACCGGAACTGGAGCCAGGCCATTTATCTGCCGCATCAGGCGAGGCAGTTGCCCGTTGGCCGGCACGGTCAGATAGTAGGTCACTGCAAATAGCCGGTAAGCGACCATGGTCCCGCCGGGTGCCAACGCCGCGATGTTATTCGCGGCCGCTCCGCTCTGGTTGAAACGGAGTGGATCTAGGTCCGCAAAGGCAACTGTGGCGGGGGTAAATCCCGTGACTTCCCCGACTGCATTCCCCGCGCTGTTGCTAAGCAGGATCAGATCACCGACTTGCAATCCCCCCGCCGCCGTAACGAGAGGGGGCGCTGGGATAAACGCAGGATTGGGCGCGATATTTACGGTCGCACCGATCGGGGGACCACCGGGCGGGAACGTCACGTCATACTCGTTCAGAGGGAAATTAAAGTCGGCGTAAATGACCGTAATGCTGTCGTTAACCCGCCCAGGCGCTGCCGGGATTGCCGCGCCTGCCTCCACCCCGTTGTTGAATCCGGGGATGATGCCATACATGTAGTTGCCGTTCGGATATTGGAAGGCCGGGACGTGGCAGGTTCCGGCCTGATCGCAACCGTATCTTGAAACCACCGAGCCGGCCCCGGACGGCAGCTGAACTCCGCCCGATGGCAAGCCCGAACCCGCCATGCTGATGTCTTTGGACAACAACTCAATGGCGGCACGCATGTTCTGTTGCAACTCGGCGCGTTGGGTCACGACGAAGGTGGCATCCATGCCCGATTTAAAAAGTGAGCCGAGAGCCGCCATCACGATCAGGCCCAAAGCTACCGAAACCATAAGTTCGATTAGTGTGAACCCGCTATTCCGATTTGCCCTTTGCATCTCTGTGGCTCTCATATCCGTCCTAACGATAAGAAGACATCAATGCCGTCGCCGTGTACGTGCGAGGCGACCTTTGACCGTTCTGGAAATACTGCACATTAATCGTGATCTGCCTGAGATTGGGGTTGGGGATGGGAACAGCGCCCCCCTGTAGTACAGGGCTGATGAGGATCTGCCTGGAAAAGTTAGCCAGGCTCACCTGTTGGTCATCTCCGCCCGCCCCCAGAATCCCGTCCGGGCCCGGCAGCGTCACGCACTCGACTCCCGCTGGACATCCCGGAAAATTAACGTCGTCGTTGGTGCCCACCAGGCCGTCGGGTCCGGCAGCACGCAAGGTTGTGAAGCCATCCGTGAAGATGCCGCCATTGCTCACGTTGTTGATCTGAGCGAACACAATCTGCTGGGTGTTGCGGGCGGTGAAGATACTTTCCAGAGCTTCGAGTGCCTTTTGCTTGGCGATCAGGTCGTACTGTGAATTTTGAGTCGCGGCCATGGCGGCGCCGAAGGTGCCGATCATCGCTAGCATTGCGATACTGGTGATCGCGATGGCAATCATCACCTCAACGAGAGTGAATCCGCGTTGCGCGCGCTCTTGGGCCGGTCGCACTGCTGCACAGCGGGTCATTGTTGCGTCCATACAGTTCCTCCAGCCGGTACCTGATTCAGACGCCATCCGCGGATTCTTCCGGTAGACCCGAAAACCGTGACGGCACGCATGCTCTCGATGTCTCCTGCTCTTCCCAGATACACGATTCCACTGTTCAGGTTTCCGAGTGTGTCCTGCGAGGAACCGTCCGGCATAAATAGCACGTAGTTCTGACCGCCCGCACCGACGCCTTGATCGAAATCGATGGCCGTCCCGCCAATCCCAAATCCATCCGGCACCGTTGCTGCAGTGTTCGGCATACCCGCTTGTACGGCGAACTGAATGTCCGGGGGGATCGTCTGGGTCTCCACGAGGACCGGAGCAGGATTGACAGGTACGGCGACTCCCAGGTACCACACCTGAATCGTGCCGGGTGCAGTGACCTGCACCTGATAGCGGCGCCGTTGAGTGATGGCTTGGCTTCGATATCTGCGCAGGGTCATCAGGGTCGTGTCGTACGCCTGGTTGACACTTGTCTGCCTTAGCGCCGGCAGGATACTGATGAACGTGATGGAAGCTACGATCATGACAATCGCCACCACCACCATCATCTCGAGCAACGAGAAACCACGAGCTTTTTGAGGCACGATACTGTCTTTTCTAGGGGAGTTCGAAACCCGAACCTTGTGGTGTAGAGAAGTCATTTCACTCCCCACTGCCAAGCCTTTCGGCGTCATTTCGGGACGATGACGAAAACTCAATCCGACGAACAAAGTGTGTCTGCGCGCACAAATCTGTGGCGAGGCACCTTTGACTTTCTCATCGTAAGGACAGGTATCAGCAGCGTCAAAGTACTGCCGTACATGGATTGGTCAATGGCCTTACGTAACGTAATTGCTCCCGTGTGACGGTAGTGTCTGTGGGATCTCACTTATGAGGCTCTGGTTTGGCGATCTCTCATATCCATCGGTGGAGAAGCGTTGAGTCTTGAGGGACTTGGGGGCAGACCGATATCCAACGGTGCAAACCGACCGTCGGCACGAAAAGTGCAGGCAGCCGTTCGAACTCAGGGGCTTCCGATTACCCGGGTAACTTGTCCCTGCGCGAGCGTAACTTTACGATGCGGACTGTATGGCGCTTTCAAGTCTGGTAGTGTGCGCGGACGAATCCACGGCCCAGGTGTTGCGCCGCATTCTGGAAGAACTCGGCATCGCCGTTCAGCATTGCCGGGAGGCCTCGGAAGCTCAGCCGAAACTTGCCCAGGAACGCTTCGATGCCATCGTGATCGACTGCGAAAACGAAGCGCAGGCGACGACGGTCCTGCGCGACACTCGCTCGAATTCTTTGAACCGCGCCACTATGGCTGTCGCGATCGTAGGCAAAGAAAACAACGTGCGGCAGATGTTCGCCCTGGGCATTAACTTCGTTCTCTACAAGCCGCTTTCGGAAGAGCGTGTGTGGAGCAGCTTCCGGGCTGCTCGTTCCCTGATGCAGCGCGAGAGACGGCGCAGCAATCGGGTCGCCGCTCATGCGAAGGTGGCTTTGGACTACGCGAATGTGGAGAACGTTCCGGCGACCTTAATCGATCTCAGCGAAGAGGGCACCGCGGTTCAAAGCGAGCGCAAGCTGCCTCCGGATTGCAGAGTCTACTTCCAGTTCGCGCTCCCTGGTCACACTTCGACCATTCGGCTTGCCGGAGAGGTGGTCTGGCAGGACTCGGGGGGCCGAGTTGGAATGAGATTCGTGAATGTGCCGACCTCGTCGCGGCGCGTTCTCAGCAACTGGATCAAAGCCGCTCCGAGCCCGGTCGTTGCCGCTCCTCAAGTACCGCGTCCGCAAGAGTCCATTGCCAAGACCAAAGGTTCAGTTTCGGGCAGTGGAAAGTCCCAGACAGATAGCGGACTGTCTCGCCTGCACTCTTCTCCAGGGAATCGCCGGGGACACTCGCGCCACTCGTGCCGTTTGGGCGCCGATGTCTACCGGATGGGGATTGCGGTTCCCACCCGTTGCAGCTTGACCGACATCAGCTCGGGTGGGTGTTACGTTGAAATGACCACACCGTTCTCTCCTGGGACCAGGGTTGAGATCATCGTACGCACGGAGAATATGAAACTCCGGACGCAGGGAGTTGTGCAGTCCACGCATCCCGGCTTTGGCATGGGGGTCAAGCTCAGTCTGAAGACGGCAGAAGACCATGACCAAGTTCAGTCGCTGATCCGCTTGCTCGAGCAATCGGGTGAAGCAGAAGTTGGTCCGGTCAACGATCCGTGGACGCGCTAGGGATTCGTTGATTCGTTGCCTTCAACGATTAGGCCCTGGGCGAAGTTTCCTCAGCGACCGCCTTCCTGAAATAGTCCAGCGACATACGCAGGCCCGCCGGCAAGTCTATTTTTGGCTCCCAATCGAGTAACTGCCGGGCCTTGCCGATGTCGGGTCGGCGCTGCTTGGGATCATCCTGGGGCAGCGGTTCATACCGAATCTGGCTCTTTGATCCGGTGACGGCCAAAACCTGTTGCGCGCATTCCAGAATCGTGAACTCAGTCGGGTTCCCGATGTTCACCGGGCTGTGCTCTCCTGATTTTGAAAGACGGAGGATGCCCTCAATTTCATCGTTGACGTAGCAGAAGCTTCGAGTCTGGCTCCCGTCACCGTAGACTGTAAGATTTTCTCCGCGCATCGCCTGCCGCGTGAAATTCGGGATGACACGCCCGTCATTGATCTGCATGCGAGGTCCGTACGTGTTGAAGATCCGCACAATGTGAGTGTCGACCTTGTGATAGCGCAGATAGGCCATGGTGACAGCTTCCGCGAAGCGCTTGGCTTCGTCGTATACCGATCTGGGTCCGATGGGATTTACGTGGCCCCAGTAGGTTTCTTTTTGTGGATGCTCCAAAGGATCGCCGTAGCACTCCGATGTGGACGCGACTAGAAACTTTGCGCCGTACTTTCGCGCGACATCGAGCGAATGGAACGTACCCAAAGAACCGACCTTCAAAGTGGGAATTCCGTGAACGCTGTAGTCCACTGGGCTCGCGGGACTCGCGAAGTGGAATACGTAGTCCACAGAACCACAGTCAAATGGTTCGCTCACGTCCTTTTGCCGGAATTCGAAGCGGGAATCCTTGCGCAAGTGGTCCAGATTCGACAACCGTCCGGTCAGCAAATTGTCGACGGCAACCACGGAATAACCATCTGCAAGCAGCGCGTCGCAAAGATGAGAGCCCAGAAAGCCGGCTCCTCCGGTTACCACAGCGCGTCGGTTGTTCATAGTTGCTTGGGACGGTGCGTAGTCTCTTCCCCTCGTGAGGGTGAGCCTTCCGGCAGGACGGGAGTGCGGCCCACGCTGTAGTAGCTGAAACCGTGGTCCGCCATTACCTCGGGGCGGTAGAGATTGCGTCCATCGAGGACGATCGGGTAGCGCAGTTTGGCGCGGAGCTTCTGCAGGTCGAGACCTGAAAATTCTTCCCACTCTGTGAGGATGAGAAGCGCATCGGCTCCGGCTGCGGCTTCGTACGCGTCTTTGGCAAACTGCACGCTGGCAGGTAATATCTCGCATGCTCGTTCCATGGCGGCAGGATCGTAGGCAGTGACCGTGCAGCCTTCCTGCACGAGGGACTGTATCAATAGAATCGCAGGCGACTCGCGAATATCGTCCGTGCCACCTTTGAAGGCCAATCCGAGTACGCCCAGACGTTTGCCGCGGAGTGTCCACAAGGCATTTCGAACCTTGCGCAGGAAACGTTGCCGTTGCTCTTCGTTGATCCGCATGACCTCGTCGAGCAGGCGAAATTCATAACCGCACTCCCGCGCCACCGCCCGAAAGGCCATCAGGTCTTTGGGAAAACACGATCCTCCGTAGCCAATGCCAGGATTCAGAAAGCGCGGCCCGATGCGCGAGTCGGTTCCGACTCCTTGGCAAACCTGCTGAACGTTGGCGCCCACCGACTCGCAGATGGACGCGACTGCATTGATGAAGGAAATCTTCATCGCCAGGAAGGCGTTCGACGCGTGCTTGATCAGTTCTGCGCTCTTGGTGCTGGTCACAATCAAAGGCGGTGGAATCTGGGATCGGTCAGGCTGTGGAATCGCATCCGCACGTTTATAGTACGAGCCGTCGCAAAGCGGGGCGTAGATCGCACGCAGCACACTGGCGCATTGTTCAGAGTCGCAGCCCACCACGATCCGGTCCGGGAATAAGAAGTCCGTGACCGCGGTTCCTTCGCGCAAGAACTCCGGGTTGGAGGCAACATCGAAGGAATCGCCTTCCGCTCCGTTCCGCAAAATGATCTTGCGGACCCACTCGCTGGTATAAACCGGGACAGTGCTTTTTTCGACCACGATTTTGTAGCCGTTAATTGAACCTGAAATTTCCCGCGCGACCGATTCTACGTAGGATAGGTCGGCATCGCCGCTGTCTGTTGCAGGAGTGCCCACGGCCACAAAGATCGCGGAACTGATTCGCACGGCTTCCTGCAGATCACCGGAAAACTTGAGCCGCTGGTCACGGTGACGACTTAGTAGTTCCGGCAGGAACTGTTCGTGAATGGGAACTTGCCCGGACTTCAGAGCCGCCAGTTTCTGCTGGTCGTTGTCCACCAAAATGACATCATGACCCATGTCCGCAAAGCAAGCGCCCGCCACCAGTCCCACGTAGCCTGAACCCACCACCGCAATCCGCATGTAGGAATCCTCGCCAGGTGTTCGAAGTGGACGATCCGTCCCTCGAACTGATTCAGAGGCTGGATTCGTACTCTCCTTACGCCAGCCGAGCTTCTAATCTAGCAGGTTTTCGAAACGCGGCGGCTTCACAAAATTAGACAAAGGCGGGTCCAGCGGCAAAACGGGAAAGAAACATGGCGTGCATCGGTCACCCCGGTTAGTGACCATGGTCACCGGGTTGCTGGTATGAGCGTTCGAGAATACTTGTAGAGGTGCAAGCCATGCCGATCCTGATGATCGCCTTGTTCGCGCTTGCCGTATTTGGATGAATCGGAGTGCTGCTCGCCGCCGCTGTGGTGCTCGAAACCAAGAAGGTGAATGCTGGGAACTCCGCCGAGCATGTCAACGACTCTGCGAACAAACCTGCGGCGTAGGCAGTCACGGGAACGGTGAACGCAGCGTGGGTTCCGGCAGGCCGCCATTACAAGATCGGGAGCCTCCAAACAAGCACAAGGAAGCCTCCCGTTTCGTGAACTCATGCTCACTTTTCGGATGTCTCGTCCATCTTGCGCACGAAGCTCTTGCCCTTCTGCTCCGATCCAAGTGCCACGACTGCCGCTAATAGCAAGATGGTGGTGATCTCGAATGCTGCCAGCGCCCACGAGTACCCGAGCCAGTTCCGCAGTGCATATTCAATGTTGTTCGTAGGCGCTGCGAAGAGAATTCCGAGTTGATAGGCAAAGCCCGGCATCAGCCCGCGAGTTGCATCGGGGGAAAGCTCATTCAGGTGTGCTGGAATTACCCCCCAGGCTCCTTGCACTCCCATCTGCATGAGGAATGCGCCGAGAGCAAGAGTCGCCAAAGATCCTCCAAATGCCCAAACGGGAATCACGACGAGCGCCAGAACCAGCGCGATCAGGATGGTGCGCCTGCGGCCGAAGGTCTCCGACAAGTACCCGAATGAGAACGATCCCAGCACGGTCTCTATGTTGTAGCAGAACGCGGCATACGAGATGGTTGCTACAGGAATCTTGTGGACCTCCCGCAGGAAGTGCGGGTAGAGATCCTGGGTTCCGTGGGACAGGAACATCATCAAGGTCATGAGAAGAACGAGGTACGAGAAAATCTTCCAATGCCCGCTGGCGGTACGCAAGATTGCGCCCACCGTGGGGGCGCGGTGCTGCTTCCAGGCTTCCGACTCCTTCACTCGAAAACGTATGTAGAAAGCCAACAGGGCGGGGATTCCACCCACCCAGAACATCGCGCGCCAACCCCACATTGGGAGTACAAAGCGGGCTGCAACCGCCGCCAGCAGATAGCCGATCGGATATCCGCTCTGCACAATTCCGGATAGAATTCCGCGCCAGCGTTTCGGCGCGCTCTCCATGGCGAGCGACGCCCCAACTCCCCACTCGCCTCCCATCCCGATTCCGTAGATCGCCCGCAGAATCAGGAACACCGTGTAGTTGGGGGCAAAGCCGCACAGCAACTCAAACAGTGAAAAGAAGACCACATTGGCCATGAGGGGCCGGCGTCGCCCATAACGATCCGCAAGTAAGCCGAACACCAGGGCCCCCAAAGGCCGCATGGCCAGCGTGGCTGTAATCGTCAAAATGATCTTGGAAGTGGGCACGTGAAATTGCGCCGCCAAGGTATCGACCAGGAAGACAAGGACGAAAAAGTCGAAGGCATCGAGCGTCCAGCCCAGGAAACTGGCGCTAACGGCATGCCATTGATCGGAGCGGGAGAGTGTACTGTCAGAGACGGGTTCGGTAACGGTCATTGTAAGAGCAGAAGGTGGGCTCTGCGGTTCTTCCGGCAAGCACCCACTTGGCTTAAACTTGGACGCGACATCAAAGCACGATCTTCGGCCGGACGCAACCAATTGCGTGGTGTAACGGGTTGGCCCTTGACGGGTTGAAACGGACGTGTCACTCGCGTCCTAAACCGGGTCGAAATCATTGTTGAGGATGGATTTACCGTTGACAACACGGGTTTTTAAGGCGAAACTTTGCACTAGAGAACTGTGAGTAAATCCCCCGGTACTCACCCAGGTTTAGCCCATGTCGT
>Ga0137418_10002435_pt1 | contig 17050 bp, 16 predicted proteins | sample CZODoug3_1_2_16f_FD_122242 | JGI IMG/M metagenome (GOLD analysis project Ga0137418, IMG submission 122242) | Vadose zone soil fungal communities from Angelo Coast Range Reserve, California, USA - CZODoug3_1_2_16fungal (Hybrid Assembly) | ecosystem: Environmental > Terrestrial > Soil > Vadose... | reverse complement strand
GCGCCTTTCTTGAACTCGATTCCTAGCAGTGTCGCGGGGTTCAGCGTAAGCATTTTCACCGCATCGGCCAGCGGGATTCCCAGCTTCACGATGTTGCGCAGTGCGCGATCCAGCGTCAGCGTGCTGCCGGCCAGTCGGCCTTCCGCGCTTCGGCAAACTCCGCCGCTCACCGTCACTTCCAGCCCGCCCAGCATGTATTTCCCGTCCGGCATTCCCGTCGCGGAAATTCCGTCGCTGATCAGAATCACTCCGCTCGCGCCTTTCGCCTGCAGCAGCACCTTCATGGCGATTTCGTCCACGTGCACGCCATCCGCAATCAGCTCCGCGGTCACCTCCGGAGTCGTAAGCACCGCGCCAATTACTCCGGGATCGCGATGATTGAAAGGCCGCATCGCGTTGTACACGTGCGTTGCGTGGTGTGCGCCGTGCGCCACCGCGGCGCGCGCCTGCTCATATGTCGCATCGGTGTGGCCAATCGACACCACCATGCCCAGGCTGCGCGCGGCATCGATGCACGGCGTCGCGCCCAGCAACTCCGGAGCAATGGTAAGAATTCGAGCGTTTCCCGATGCCGCCTGCAGAAATCGCTGCAGCAATTCCGCCGATGGCAACTGCAAAAATTCCTTGGGATGCACGCCCCGCCGCTCTTTGCTCAGAAACGGTCCCTCAAAATGAATGCCCAGAATTTCCGCCCGCGCTTGATCCGTCTGGTACTGCGTGGAAATGTAGCGGGAAATTCCTTCGATCGCCCGGCAAGTATCATCAACCGCCGCGGTTACCGTCGTTGCCAGCAGCGAAGTCGTTCCAAACGCGGCCAATCGCGACGCGATCGTGCTCAGAGCGGTTTCATCGCCTTCCATCACGTCGTGCCCACCGGCCCCGTGGAGGTGCACATCCACGAACCCCGGAATGGCGGTGTGTTCGGTGGCCTGAATTTCTTCCGCGCCGCTAGGCAACGCCATCGCCGCGCGCGGGCCCACCATTTCAATCTCGCCGTCGCGAATCAGAATTCCCGCGCCGAGGATTTCTCCTTTCGGAGTGATCGCCTTGCCTGCGTGTAAGAGTGTGGTGGACATGGTCACCGCTTATCCTAGCCGAATCCCAAACCAGCGCAAAAGTAAAACCCTTCGAAAAATCGCCGCGCAAAAACAAAACGGGCGGAGCTTTCGCCCCGCCCGCGCAAATTTCCGTCAATCTAAGTTACATGCCCTTTTCGGCGACCATGTCGATGCTGGTCAGCTTCAGTGAGTCGCCGTCCACGCTGCCCTTCACGGTTACGTGATGGCCGGCATGCGCCGCCACTTTGTCTTGTGCGTCAATGACGTAAACTTTCTGGTCTGCGTCATTCACAAACACGTATTTTGCGCCCTTCTCCTTCACGCACTTGGTGGTGCATTCGCCGGCCTTGGCGTTGGCGCCTTTTGCGCCACAACTACTGTCCGATATCCAGCCGGTCCAGCTGCCGTCGGCTGCCATGGTCATTGTTGCTGCTAATAGTGCTGCTGCCGTGATTGTTGCGATGCGAAGTTTCATATGCTCCCCCTCAGGAACTGCATTGTCTTTGGACTCTACCCGGGCTGTGTGGTTAGCCTGTCACATCCGCTGGAGCGAGTCCACCTAGCCCATAGGCAAGTACGGCCTCGCGAACCCACCGGATGTTCCCAATCGAAAAAGGGGATCCGTTGGAATCCCCTTTTTCGCTAGCGCTGGTCTCAGGGCCAGCGCCGGTTTTGTCTCTCTTGAAAAAACCTACTGGCCGGTACCGGTGTTTGAGCTTGCGGTGGTGCCACCCGCTGACTTCGGCACGCTCAAGTAACCCGACGCCGAGGTCTTGGTAACTTTGTTGACCACTAATTCCGCGGACTGGCGGGTTCCGCCGGTATAGAAGAAAATCGGCTCATTCACCGAACGATTCTTCTTCTCGAAACTCTTGTCGTCCGCCAAAACGTTGATGGTGAACTGATTCTTCTTGGTGTTGGTGTCCTTCAGTTCAACCTGAATGATCCCAACCTTCTGCGCGCCAGCCTTGCGGCTTACCGTAAATTCGTAATAATCGCGCTGGCCCATGCGGCGCAGTTGATCGATCTCGTCGTGGTTGCGCGCGATTAGCGTGCCCATTTCGCTGCGCGCCATTTCCAGATTGCTTTTGGTCGAATCCAGATCGGTCCTCACGCCGGAAACATCGCCGCCAAGCTTGTTTACGTCGTCCACGTTCGCCTTGGTGGCCAGTTTTGTGTCGACGTTGGTTCCCAGTTCATTCAGCTTTTTGCCGTAGTTCACCGCGGCCATCTTGTTCTGTTTGCGCGCCGCAACCAAATCCGCTTCGGTCACATTCAACTTGTCGGTCACGACTTTAAGGTCGCTCTGCAGCTGCTGGTTGAGCTCGTCGTTCTTTGCCAGCCGCTGAGTCAACGCATCCGTCTGCTGCTTCACCACCGTCTGTGTAGACTGATCGATGTTATTGGCGTGGTTCATCGCGCTCCAGCCTACTCCCAGTCCCAGAAGCGAAAGCGCTCCCAAAACGGCCACTGCCAGGCCGACCCACCTCGGCGTTCCTGCCGTACTCGTGGGATTAGATTCCTGGTATTCGCTCATAAACTCAATTCTCCTTAGAAGGGCTTCCTGCCCCTCATGCATCATGGCGGAAAATGTGCACCCACCCAGCCAAAGCGTACCGAAAGCTGTGATTTGCCTAACCTCAGCAGTCAGCATGGGTTAGGGGAAGGTGGAATCGCCCGAGACGCGGCAAAAAGCGTACTAGTACCAGTAAAGTTTACTTTATTGCTGGGTTCCCTGTAAATTTTGCTGACTTTCACTTTACGGCCCAATACGGAATGAAAGAGCACGCCTTAGGAGATAAAAAAAGGGAGACGATTTCTCGTCCCCCTAATAAGTGCAGTATTTACAGTATTTTATGTATTACAACCTACGCGGCGCGACTCGCTGTCTCGGCGTTCTCTGGCCCAAAATATTGATCCAACGTCTTAGTAGCAGCCCGTGTGACCAGCTTGCAATTCGCGCAGTGCTCAAGATGCTCCTCGATGTCCTTGGACACCGCAGGAGACAGCTTGCCCTCTAAGTACCAACAAATCAGATGGATAGTGTCCCTACAGACCATTTTGCCCGTCCCTCAGTGCGACCAGGTAGCCTCTAAAAATCTACTGTAAAGAGTGCATTTGGCGGGCCAAAGAGCAAGCGCGAATTAACCCGGACGGGTAACAGTCAACTCGCGGAGCGCGGCAATCCGGTCTTCCAGCGGCGGATGGGTGCTGAACAGAGATGAAAAAATGGAGCCGCCGCCGAATAACGGCTTCACGATACAAAGTGCGGACGTAGTCTGCGGAATATTGCTCGGGATGCGCTGATTGTATGCGCCCAGTTTTTGCAGCGCGCTGATCAGGCCGTAGGGTTGGCCGATCATCCTGGCGCCAGTTTCGTCGGCGGCATATTCGCGTTGCTGGGAAAGGCCCATTTGCAAGAACATAGCGGCAAACGGTGCGAGAAACAGCATCAGCAGAGCGGTCAAACCGCCGCCTTCGCGATCGTTGTCACGCGAACTGCCGTAGCCAAAGATGGCAGCGAAGCGGCCCATGAAAGCGAGATGGGTAATCGCGCCGGCAATGGTAGCGGCAATGGAGCTGATCAGAATGTCGTAGTTGCGGACATGAGATAGTTCGTGCGCAATCACCCCTTCCAGTTCCTCGTCGTTCATCAGCTGCATCAGGCCCTGGGTGACAGCAACGGATGCGTGGCTGGGATTGCGGCCGGTCGCGAAAGCGTTTGGCGCGGCTTCCGGAATCACGTAAAGCCTGGGCACCGGCAAATTCGCTTTTGCCGCCAGCCGTTCCATCACTTCATAAAGACGCGGCAACTCTTCGCGGGAAACCGGCTGCGCACCGCTGGACATCAACGCTATTTTGTCGGAGAAAAAATAGGCGATGAAGTTGCCTACTGCGGCAAACACCAGCGCGATGGTCATTCCGTTGCGTCCGCCGACCGCATCGCCGATGGCCAGCAACACCAGGGTTAATGCAGTCAAAAGAAAAGCGGTGCGAAAAACCTTCATTTACGTTTCACCCTTAAGATTTCCGGTTCCACGCGCTAATCGAGCGCTACTTCATTAGATTCTAGCTGCCGCAGCCGGTTGCTTTGGTTCTTTCGCCGTCGCCACGCGCTCGAAACGCATGGTGTCGTGGTCGCCGTCGCGATCCACGCGAATGCGATCGCCAGGTAGAACTTTCCCTTCCAGAATCTGCATCGCTAACGGATCCTGAATCAATCGTTGAATCGTGCGCCGCAGCGGACGCGCCCCATACGCGGGATCGTAGCCTTCTTCCAGCAGCAGCGTATACGCCGCTGGGGAAAGCTCCAGTGTGATTTTGCGTTCTTCCAGCAGCTTCTCGACGCTCTTGAGCAATAGCTTCACGATCCCTTCCAGTTGCGCCTTGCCCAGCGGATTGAAAATCACAATTTCGTCGATGCGGTTGATGAACTCCGGCCGAAAAGACGCGCGCAGCGCATCCATGGCTTCCTTGCGGGCCCGCTCCGGATCTTTCGCGGACAGTTCAAAAATCGCCGTTGAGCCGACGTTGCTGGTCATCACCAGCACGGTGTTGCGAAAATCCACGGTGCGGCCTTTGCCGTCGGTCAGCCGGCCATCTTCCAGAATTTGCAGCAGCACGTTGAACACGTCGGGATGCGCTTTTTCGATTTCGTCGAACAACACCACCGAATAGGGATGCCGCCGCACTTGCTCGGTCAGCTGGCCGCCCTCTTCGTACCCGACATAACCGGGGGGCGCGCCAATCAACCGCGAAACGCTGTGCTTTTCCATGTATTCGCTCATGTCGATTCGAATCATCAGCTTTTCGTCGTCGAAGAGAAATTCCGCAAGCGCGCGAGCCAATTCGGTCTTGCCCACACCGGTCGGCCCAAGAAAAATGAACGAACCGATCGGACGCTTGGTGTCTGACAATCCCGCACGGCTTCTGCGCACCGCATTCGACACCCGCACCAAGGCTTCGTCCTGGCCAACTACCCGCAGACGCAAACGTTCTTCCATGCGGACCAGTTTTTGCGCTTCGCCTTCCATCAAGCGGCCGGCAGGAATTCCGGTCCACTTGCTGACCAGCTTGGCGATGTCCTCCTCATCGACCTCTTCTTTCAGCATCGGTGCATCTTTCTGCATCGCAGAAAAAGTGTCCTGCGCTTTGTTCAATTCGCTTTCCGCGGCGGCAATCTGGCCGTAGCGGATTTCCGCGACTTTGGCCAGGTCGCCGGACCGCTCGTAGCGCTCCGCTTCCGCTTTCAGTTGCTCGATCTGTTCTTTGAGCTTACGGATTTTTCCGATGGCAGCTTTTTCGGCTTGCCACTGGGCTTTGCGGCCGCTCGAATCCTCCTTAAGCGCCGCCAGCTCCTTTTCAATTTGGGTGCGGCGTTCCTTAGAGTGAGCGTCGGTCTCTTTCAACAGTGCCTGGCGCTCGATTTCCAACTGCATGATGCGCCGTTCGATCTCGTCGATTTCCGTGGGCAGCGAATCGATCTGCATGCGCAGGCTGGCGGCAGCCTCGTCGATCAAGTCGATGGCTTTATCCGGCAAAAAACGGTCGGAGATGTAGCGATGCGACAGCGTTGCGGCGGCGAGGATCGCGGCGTCCTTGATGCGCACTCCGTGGTGCACTTCGTACCGTTCTTTCAAGCCGCGAAGAATTGAGATGGTGTCTTCCACCGTGGGCTCGCTGACCAGTACTGGCTGAAAGCGGCGTTCCAGCGCAGGATCCTTTTCGATGTACTTCTTGTATTCGTTCAGAGTGGTCGCACCAATGGCCCGCAATTCACCCCGCGCCAGTGCCGGCTTCAGCATGTTGGAAGCATCCATCGAGCCTTCCGCAGCTCCCGCGCCGACCAGTGTGTGCAGCTCATCGATGAACAAAATGATCTGTCCTTCAGACTGAGAGATCTCTTTCAATACTGCTTTGAGCCGATCTTCGAATTCGCCGCGAAATTTCGCTCCGGCCACCAGCGCCGCCAGATCCAGCGCCACCAGGCGCTTGGTCTTCAGCACATCGGGAACGTCGCCGGAAATGATGCGTTGCGCCAGACCTTCGGCAATCGCCGTCTTGCCGACTCCCGGTTCGCCAATAAGCACCGGATTGTTTTTGGTGCGCCGCGCCAGAATCTGCATCACCCGGCGAATCTCTTCGTCGCGGCCAATCACCGGGTCGAGTTTGGATTTCCGCGCAAGTTCGGTCAGGTCGCGCGCATATTTTTCCAGTGCTTCGTAAGTCGCTTCGGGATTCTGTGAAGTGACGCGTTGCGTTCCGCGCACACCGGTGAGCGCCTGCAGGATTGCCTCATGCGAGGCGCCCAGTTTTTTCAAGAGCTTGCCGGCCGGGTCGCGATCGGAGCCTGCAATGGCCAGAAAAAGATGTTCGGTCGAGACGTATTCGTCCTTGAAATTATCGGCTTCCTTGAATGCACGCTCGAGAGCATCGTTCAGCGCGCGGCCCAGTCGCTGGTCTGTGAAGCCCTGAACTTTTGGCAGCCGGCCCAATTCCCGTTCCACTTCGCTGCTGAGCGCTTCTTTCCGTATGCCTAATCGCGCCAGCAGCGGCGGCACCACGCCGTCGGCTTGATTGGTTAGCGCCGCCAAAAGATGCAGTGGAGTGATTTCCTGATTTTCATGGCGCGCGGCAACTTCGTGCGCGTCTTGCAGCGCTTCTTGCGCTTTGACCGTTAATTTTTCAAATCGCAGCATGATGAAAAGCTCCCAGCTGTAATAACAGTATTTAAGAAAAGGGGCCGGCTCGGCGCCAGCCCCATGCTACTGCAACGCATTGAACAGGTGAACAGGCTCGGTTTAGTTACCGCGCGCCAGCGGCAGCAGCCTGCGTGTTCACATTCACCTTGATCTGCTTCGGCTTGGCTTCCTCGCGCTTCGGGACGCTCAGCGTCAGCACGACATCCTTGTAGTCGGCCTTGATGGCGTTGGTGTCCACGGTGGTGGCCAACGAGAAGCTGCGGGCAAAAGAACCATAAGCGCGTTCGACGCGCAGGTAGTTCTTCTCCTCGGATTTCTTCTCGAACTTGCGCTCACCGCGAATGGTCAAAATGTTGTTCTCGACCCGTATGTCTAGCTCTTCCGGCTTGATATCCGGCAGGTCGGCTTTTACCACGAGCTCGTGCTCGCCCTCGTAAATGTCGACTGCGGGCGCCCAGGTAGTCAGGTTCTGCTCCTGCGTGGCGCGGCCAAAGAAGTCGTTAAACAAGCGGTTGAGTTGAGTTTCAGGGGAAGTTCCGCGAAAGGGTTCCCAGCGATCCAAAGTAGCCATGAAGTGGCACCTCCAAGTGAATTACAGCAACCCTATAATATAATCTGCGTGTGTTAATGTCAAGTATAAAATGTGAATGGCAGAAATCTACCTATCTTGTGTATTATGAGTATATTACGTAAAATATGACGCAGTAACGACCGCCGTTGCGGTGCCCTTCGGAGTTATCCTCACGCTGCCGACAGGATTGCTCAAATTTGCACTTTCACGAATTAGGGTAAACTCGCCTGACTGTGCTCACCCGGGATTTTGACTACGAGTTGCCGAAGGAACGGATTGCGCAACGGCCGCTGGCGGAGCGCGACGCTTCACGCATGTTGCGGCTCGTTCGGGCCACCGGTGCGGTGCGCGACGTAAGATTCGCCGAGTTTGCCGAGCAGTTGCGGGGCGACGAACTTCTGGTATTCAACAATGCTCGAGTCATCCCGGCGCGGCTGTTTGGCCGCCGCGTTGGCGTCGGCACACCGACAGCATCGACCGCGGGCACAATGGAACATCCAGTGGGAACGGTGGAAGTTTTTCTAGCGCGACAAGTTTCGCCGGATACGTGGGAAGCCCTGGTGCGTCCGGGACGGAAGCTGCCAATCGGCGAACGCGTTATTTTCGGCGACGGCGAGCTTGCAGCGGAGATTGTGGAACGCGGGGACCTGGGACTTCGCACCGTGCGGTTTTCTAGCCGGAATGGCGAATCACTCGGACAACTGATCGAGCAATTGGGTCACGTGCCGCTCCCGCCGTATATTGATCGTGAAGACGAGAATTCCGATCGCGAACGCTATCAGACCGTGTTTGCCAAGAATCCCGGGGCGGTGGCGGCTCCCACCGCGGGATTGCACTTTTCGCAGCAAGTGATGTCGTGGCTACGCAAAAAGGGAATTGAAACTTGCGAAATCACTTTGGACGTAGGCTTGGGAACATTTCAACCGATTCATAGCGACGATCTTTCGCAACATGTCATGCACGCCGAGAGTTACGAAATATCCGAAGAATCGGCGGCAAAGATCGCCGCGGCCCGCCAAGCCAAACGGACAATTGTGGCCATTGGAACGACTGTAGTACGCGCATTGGAAGATTCCGCGCAGAGGGTACGCGAAGCTGGAACCGGTGATCTGTTACTCCCCGGCCGGTCGGAAGCCCGCATTTTCATCACGCCAGGTTTTGAATTCAAAGTAGTGAATGCGCTGCTAACCAATTTCCACCTGCCGAGGTCTACTCTGCTGGCGCTGGTCTGTGCATTTGCCGGCCGCGAAAATGTTCTGGCCGCTTACCGGCATGCGGTGGAGTCCGGCTACCGGTTTTACAGCTACGGCGATTGCATGCTCATTCGCTAAGAACTGTGCAGAAGAAAGAGGAAATCGCAAGCGTCACGATTTCCTCTTAGCAAGCTCTGGTCAAAGCGTCGACTGATTCGGCGATTGCGGTCGGCTACTCGCTGAAGACGAAAACTCTTTTCTGACCGGCAAAGCGCACTTCGCGCACCTGGCCGTTTTCACCAACGAGAATGGAAGTGTATTCGGACTTGGCGTCACGCTCTTCCCAACGGCCTTCGCTCTCGGCCAGGGTGTTCTTTCCTCTTTGAATGGTGGCTTTGTTGCCGTCAATCGAGAGTTGGTACTCGCCGGCCTGCAACGAGGCTTTGCCAACTTTTGCATTTTGCAAAAAGCTGATGGTCTTCGTGAATGGTTTGGCGAATGCCGGCGTTACTATTGCCAATGCTACGAGTAGAGTCGCCACGCGGTAGATTGAATTGCTCTTCATCGGTGTCACCTGTTCCCTTTCGCTCTGCGCAAGAAATGAGCCGCGGGGTTGGCCTTGGAAGACAGTTGACACGTGCTGCCGCCACGAGTAGTCTCGCCTCGACAGCAAAATTTCTGGACTAACCGCCGGAAAAATTCGCGTGTCATACGCCCCGCGGCTGCAACCGCGGGGTTTTTTCTGCTTCAAGTTTGTACAGCCCCAATTTCGGCCGCACCCGTATAGACGAGTGACCCTGCAGGAATGTTTCGTGGAATTCGGAAAGTTTCTTGTGAAAGTTTCTTAGCAAATGAGAAAGAGCCTACGAAGCGGCTCAGCACTACTGTTACAACTCGCCGGCTTTTATAATTCCGCTAAATTCTTGCTAAATCCAGGCTGGTGGTAACGGCAAATCGTGGGCCCTCGCGTCTGAGGCGAATTCCCCTGCGATCCTTTGATGCATCCAATTGGACGTTCCACTATACTCATGGGCGCTCTTTGCGGACCTCTTGAATGCGACTTCTGATTCTTAGTGATCTTCACGCCAATCTGACCGCGTTTGAAGCAGCGCTGGCTGTTGCCGCCGGAAAATGGGATGCCGCAGTTTGTCTTGGCGATGTGGTGGGATATGGCCCCGATCCTGTAGCGGTCTCCGAAAAACTACAGAGTCTTACCCAGGACGTTATACGTGGGAACCACGACAAGGCCGTGGCCGGAATCATGAGTTCCGATGATTTCAATCCGGTGGCCCGTTTGGCGGTGGACTGGACCCAGTCGCAATTGAGTCCCGAACTGATGACTTGGTTGGCCGCCCTTCCGCAGGGGCCAAAAACGGCGCAGGGGGTGGTAATGATCCACGGCGCCTATCAAGACGAAGATGAATATGTATTCACCCCGGCTCAAGCGTTGGAGGGATTGCTGGACTCCAGCACAGTCCTGAGTTTTTTCGGGCATACTCACCATCAGGGTGGATTTTCGTACTACCAAAGCGATATTGAGGTCTTACCGCTGCGTCCGCGGCCCATGGACTCGTACTCCGAGCTATACCTCGAGCCGGGCCACAAATATCTGCTGAATCCCGGGTCAATTGGACAGCCGCGCGATGGCGATCCGCGTGCCGCCTTCGCGATTGCCGATTTTGAACAAAAGATGGTGGCGTTCTGGCGAGTCCCGTACGATATTCCTGCAGTGCAGGCGCGGATGCATGAAGCCAATCTGCCGGAGCCGTTGATTCATCGTTTGCTGCTTGGCCGTTGAGCGTGTCGCCGGAATTGTCACTTTTTCACCTCAGGGTTTGTAAAGACGACTTCTTTATCTTAGGGTTTGTAAGTACAAACCCTAAAACCCTGAAACCCTTAGGATGGAAGAACAGCATGCGGGACGGATTCGAGTCACCACTGCCAGATCCGGAGAAAGAATCGCGCGGCGCGTTCCGGCATCCCGCGGTAATTGCTGTAGCTACGTTGCTTAGTGTTGCCGCCATGTATCTGCTTTTTTTCCGCGGTCCGGCTCCTTCGCCCTCGGTCACCGGAACGCGCCTGGCATTTGGTCCCGACGAGCAATCCTATGCCCCCAACCTGCGATTTGAAAATTTCGCGATGAGCAAGGCGGAAAGCTTCTTAAACCAGGAAGTGACTAATCTCGCCGGCGACGTTTTGAATACCGGCGATCGCGCGCTTTCGGGAATCGACGCGACCATCGAATTCCAGGACGACATGAAACAGATCGCGCTGCGCGAGACCCGGCCGGTGCTGTTCGGGACGCGAACCGTACTGTTGCCAGGGAAATCCGCGCATTTTGAAATCTCCTTCGATCACGTACCGCCATCGTGGAACATGCAACTGCCCTCGGTGAAAGTCGCGGGCCTGCAGTTCGCCCCTACTGGTCGGTAGTATTTAACTACGTCCTTCATTTATACTGGCGCGGTGCAACTTGCTTCGGAACTTGCCGCATGCATCCAGGAATTTGCCGCCGCCGGCCCGGCCGAGCTGCGCGAGAACGGCGCCCGCGTGGCCCCGCTTGCCACGCTCTCCTGGGAAGTCCGAGGCAACAGCGAAAAGCCGCTGCTGCACTTGTGGTCCGAGAATCACAATCTGACCCGGCGGGTACTGGCCATCACCGATCGTTCCGAGCAGCGGCTGGCGCTGGCCGTGGAGTGTTTCGGCCGGACGAAACCAGATCGGCTGGAATTCTTGCGAACGGAATTCGAACGCCCGGAGCGCGAGCTTTCCCGCGACGCCTTCGCGCAGGCAATTCGCAGGTTGTGCGAACACCAGTTCCCGGATGAAACGCTTGATTCCATGAGTACCGCGGCGGACCTGGAACATTCGCTTTCCGGCAATTATGTACGCGGGATACTTCGCCGAGGAAAGCAAGCATGGGCGCTGATCGCGGTTCCGCAGGAGCAATCGGGAGAAGATCCGGCACGCTGTTTGACATTTGCACTGTTGTGGTTGGACCGGTTGCGGCGAAATTCCAGCAAGAAACAGATTGCCGGGCTGCGCTTACTGATGCCCGCCGATTCCGCCGCTCCGGTGGCTCATCTGCTTCCCGCGCTACATCCAGGCCTGGCCATACAACTGTTCGAGCGGGACACCGTGATGGAACAGCTGCACCGAATCGAGCCTTCCGCGCTCGCCAATTTTTCATCGTGGATTGTTCCGGCGCGGGACACCCAAGCGCTTCTCGACCGCGCGGCTCGTGAGCTGCAAATGCTGCTTCCGGCGCAGCGTGTAGCCATCTCTCTTCACCCCGACCTGGCCGCAAAAGAAGTTGTAGTCCGGTTTCGCGGACTGGCGTGCATGCGCTGGCATGAATCGGGCATATGGTTTGGCGAGCGTGAACCGAAAATAAAATGGGACGCTGGAAAGAGCAAACAAGTACAGGAGCTCTTTCGCGAACTGGAAACTTTCCGGCATTCGCCGCCATCGGATACCCGCCACCGGTTGTACCGTGCGCAAGCCGAGCGGTGGCTGGAATTTTTAGCACGGGAAGATGTCACGCGCATCGACTCCACGCTGCAGCAACCGTTTGCATACACCCAAGTGCTCGCCGGCATGGCCGCCGAACACGGAATTCTGGATATTTTATCGGTGAACAAATCGGGACGTCTGGCGATCCTGGAGTTGAAGACCGTCGAACATCCGGTGTTCCTGCTGCAAGCCGCAAAATACTGGCTGCGCATTCGCAAGCATTTGCAACAGGGCGATTTTCAGCGCTGTGGATACTTCGGCGGCCTGACCCTGCAGCAGAAATCTCCGCTGGTTTATCTGGTGGCGCCAGCTCTGCATTTCCATCCGGCCACGGAAGCGTTGATGAGTTATTTGAATCCGGAAATCGAAGTGGTGCGGGTCGGACTGGCGGAATCCTGGAGGCGGCGTCTCACCGTGGTGCTCCGTCAATAATTTACTGCATGCAAAATTCTCGCGGAAACTTTCTTGCGGCCTCGGGTTATAATTTCCATGCGGCAAGAAAGGTTGTTCCTTGTGAATTTTTCGGTGAAGATCCATCAGCGAGAGCAAGTGGCGCTGGTGGAAGTAGTCGGCCATCTGACTATTTTTGAAGTCGGCGCACTGCGCGATGCCATTCAATCGCTGCTCAAGCAGAAGCGCAAAAATATTCTGCTGAACCTGAGCGGACTGCAATATTTAGACAGTTCGGGTATCGGTGAGTTGGCCCGCATCTATGTTTCGGTCGTCAAGCAAGGCGGCACGATGAAAGTGGTCGGGCTGACGGCAAAGGTCGAAGAAGTTTTGAAAATCACCCACCTATCGCAAGTGTTCCAGGAATTTCCAGACGAGCAATCCGCACTGCGCAGCTTTCCCGGCGCCTAAGAATTTTTCCTCCATTGATTTGCGCTGCACATTTAGGTGCGGTTTTGCGTGAATTGACGCGATGCCGGTGCCGAAGGTTGCAGTGCTGTTGATCGGTCTCGCTGAAAACGTCGGGCCAAAAGGAGAGAAGCAGTTAGGGTGTTAACCCTAACTGCTTCCCGGGGTGTGTCCTCGAAGTGGTATTACTGAGTTAGATGGATTCTAGCGAAAAAGGTTTCCTCGAAAAATAAAATTTCTGTCATACAACTGGGGCGGCGGCAAAATACTAATAAAAAAGGTACTTACGCCACCGTTCGTCGCGGTGTCCAATCATCCGCATCAACTGCCGCGAGGTATGCAGCGTAAACGGCCGGGGGCGCCGGGCCAATTTGAAGCCCGCTTCTTCCGGAGTTCGGTCGCCCTTGCTGTTATTGCAGCGGTAGCAGCAAGCCACCAGATTTTCCCACGAAGAACGGCCGCCGCGCGAACGCGGAACCACGTGATCCAGAGTGAGCTCTGAACTGGGGAAAATGCGTCCGCAGAACTGGCAGGTGTTGCGATCGCGCAGCAGAATATTTTTGCGGGAAAGCGCGCGGCTCTGCTGCGGAATGTGGCGATACGCCAGCAGTCGAATCACCGACGGAACTTTGTGAGCATGGGCTGCGGAATGCACTTCAGCGTTGTGCATCTCTTCAGCCTGTGCCACTCCCTTCAGCAGTAGTACCATCGCCCGCCGCACCGCGGTCACATTGATCGGCTCGTAAGTAGCGTTCAGCACCAGCACTGGCTCCTGCATTAACGATGCACGACGCGGAGCTGCCGGATTGTGGAACCTACTGTCTGCGGGAGAATCGTTGGAAGGCACAACTGAACTGGCCGCATCGGAAGCAGCGAAACGCCGGGAGTACGAACCCTCTTTTCGCATGGCACTCATCGCGCGTCCTCGGTTCAGCCAGACGGGCCGAACTTCCGCAGGGATGGCATTGCCCGGGCTACCGTCAGCCCCAGCACTGCACTGGCTCCTGCTTCGCGCAACGCCTCCGCACACGCATCCAGCGTCGCGCCAGTCGTCATTACATCATCTACCAGTAAGACGCGCCGCTTGTCAACTTGGCTGCCTGGATGTGTGGCAAATGCGCCACGAACCGCTTCCCAGCGTTCCCGGGAAGTCAGGAGATGCTTATCGGGACGGGGGCGTTTCCGAACCAGCAGCACTCCCTGGTGGGGTAACCCGAGCCGCTTGGCCACTCGTTTGGAAAGTAACTCCGCTTGATTGAAACCGCGCTCGCGCCGCCGAACCTTGTGCAGCGGGACGGGAACGACGAGGTCCGCTTTGAGAACATCCTCGTGAGACCGCACGACGTCCGCCAGGCGATCCGCAAACCAATCGGCCAGCGGATCCATCTCTTCAAACTTTAACAGTACGATGGCGCGGACCAGCGACTCCTGGTATCGCGCAAAGCTGCGCGCCCGGTCGAAATGAAACGTGTCGTTGGCACATGCCGGACAGAGGTTCTCTTCCGCGCGAACCGGCGCAGCTGGACTCGGATGTTGGACCGGTAGCGCATCCATTGGAAGCCCGCAAACGCCGCAAACGGGAGCGGTGATACGCGCAAAGGAAGCCAGGCACGATTCGCAAATGGGCAGGCGCGAAACGTGGGTCAGCAGTTCTTCGCACAGCCGGCAGCCAGCGGGTAAAAAAATGCTGGCTAGCGCGTCAGCGGCTCCCGCAAGCCAAACGGGAATTCGCAACGATTCCGAGGAAGAAGCCTTTGCCACAGATTTCCCCACGGCAGAAGCCTACTCCTTGTCGATAAATAATCAATAATTAATAATAATGGTCAGTAATTAATGGTGTGGCGTTACAACTGGCCTTTTTCCGCTTTTTCCTGGCAGGTGATGCAGTGTTTGGCCCACGGCACGGCCTCCAACCGCTTCTGTTGCATTTCGTCCTGGCAGTTGGCGCACACGCCGTATTCTTCCTTGTGGATGCGTTTTAGCGCCGCTTCAATCATGTTCAGGATGTTGCGGTCGGTGTTGGTCATGCCAAACAAGAACTCTTTGGTATAGGAGTTCGCGGCCTTGTCCGCCAGATCCACGGTGGGATCTTCGTCGGCCAACCGGCCCTCTTCGGCGGTCCGGGCGATAGTCTTCAATAGCTCGTCGCGCCGCGCCAGTAACTTCTTCTTGTAATACTCCAGCCTTTTCTTGTCCATGTGGGTCCCGCCCCTCGGTCGAGATTTCGGGGCATCTAAAAACTCCGTAGTCTAGGCCGCATTGAACAGAGTGTCAAGTAAGGCGAGCCGTTTGAGCGAGTTTAGAGGTTTTTCGCGCCAGCGGCTAGCAGCAGAATTCAGGTATACTCCGCGGTTCACACTGGTTTCGTTGGAGGGTACTGAGTGGCTGGAGTCATCCCAAGTGCACTACCGCTGAACGCCGCGAACATCGCGGATCGCACCCGTCACCACATTGCTTTGCGGCTGCTGCCGTTTCTTTTTGCGCTGTACATCGCCAACTATCTTGACCGCACCAGCATCACTTATGCGGCGATTGGCATGATTCGCGAACTCGGTTTCAGCGATAGAGTCTTCGGGTTTGGCGCGGGCGTTTTTTTTATCAGCTATGTAGCATTACAGATCCCTGGAGCTCTGCTAGTGGAGCGGTGGAGTGCTCGGCGCGTGATGTGCCTGACCATGATTGCCTGGGGAGCGACCACCGCGCTCACAGCCCTAGTTCATACGCCATATGAACTTTACGCCGCCCGTTTCTTGCTGGGCGCGGCGGAAGCCGGTTTTTTCCCCGGCGTAATCGTCTATCTCAGCCATTGGTTCATGTACAAGGACCGCGGGAAGGCCACCAGCAACTTCATGTCGGCCATTCCGTTGTCGTTTGTCATTGCTTCGCCGATCGCTGGAATGATTCTTGGCCATAGTTGGCTCTCTCTGGCCGGCTGGAGATGGCTTTTCTTGCTGGAAGGATTGCCGGCAATCGTGTTGGGGATTATCGCGCATTTTTATTTGACCGACTTGCCGGGACAAGCCAAGTGGCTTGCTGCTGAGCAGCGGGAATGGATTGAAAACAAGCTGCAGGAAGAAAAGCCGCCGGCAGTGCAAACGATGCCGATTCTGCAGGCCCTTCGGTCCCGCACAATCGTGCTGCTGGCTACGGTTTGCTTGCTGAATTATTTCGCCTACTACAGCTTTCTTTTCTGGTTGCCCATTATGATGAAACGCCAGTCAGGACTTTCTGACTTCAACGTCGGCCTGCTCGGCGCGTTGCCCTACGCCGCGCTTTTTTTTGCGATGCTGGCGAATGGTTGGCACTCTGACCGGCAGCGGGAACGGCGCTGGCATTGTGCTGTTCCATCATTGATCGCCGCTGCGGGATTGTTGGGACTTGTCGCGCAACCGCGGTCGACGCCACTCTCGCTACTGCTAATCACCCTGGCAACGTTGGGCAACGCCTATCTGCCGGCTCTTTGGGCCATGCCCACGGAATATTTGAGCAAATCCGCGGCCGCTGCAGCAGTGGGAATGATCAACGGCGTCGGCAGCGTTGCTGGTTTTGCCGGTCCCTATTTATTTGGCTATCTCAACGCCAAGTTCGGTTCATTCTCTTACGGCCTGTCGGTGTTGGTCGTCAGTTCGCTAGCCGCGGGCTTGCTTGTGCTGCGCCTCCCGAAGCGAGACTTGACTGCTACAGGGTGAAATCAAGTTCACGGCACGATCGGCAGAATCAGCGCCGAAGGATGTTCGGCATCGTGCAGCACGGTGTTGGTCGCTTTTTCGATGCGCGTGGCTTGCGATTGTTCTTCGCCGGTATTCATATTGCGATCGAAGCGCGGGAAGTTACTGCTGGAAATCTCTAGCCGCAATTTATGCCCGGCCAGAAACACGTTGCTGGTGGCCCATAGGTCCACGGAGATTTTGTATGGCTGTCCAGGTCTTAACAGCTGTGGTTTTTCTTGCGAATCGCGGTAGCGCATGCGCAAAATCCCTTCGGTCAAATTTTGCGCAAAGCCGTTTGGCCACACATCAACCAGCTTCGCGGTGAAATCGGTGTCCACAGCCGAACTAGTGACGTACAGTTCTGCGGTCACCGGTCCAGTCACCTCGAGATCTTTTTCCAGCGCCGGAGTCGTAAATACCAAAACGTCTTTCCGCGCCGCCGCCT
>Ga0137418_10002434_pt1 | contig 17053 bp, 15 predicted proteins | sample CZODoug3_1_2_16f_FD_122242 | JGI IMG/M metagenome (GOLD analysis project Ga0137418, IMG submission 122242) | Vadose zone soil fungal communities from Angelo Coast Range Reserve, California, USA - CZODoug3_1_2_16fungal (Hybrid Assembly) | ecosystem: Environmental > Terrestrial > Soil > Vadose... | reverse complement strand
TGACCCCCCTTGGCGAGGTAACCGTACTTCTGCGGTTTACCCGGCGTCTCTGGTAACCATAATTTTGAGGCGACGCGGACACTTGACCCCGCGGGCGCTTCCCCCTAGGGTGTCGCCCATGCGCATCGCCGCCCTCGTCTTGGCGCTCCTCGTCTGCGTCGGGCCCGCCGCGCGCGTCGACGCCGCCGACGGTGAAATGCGCTGGGCCCTGCACGTGACGCTCGCGGCGCGCTGGCTCGATCCGGCGGAGACCGAGGCGTTCAGCACGCCGTTCATGGTGATGTACGCGGTCCACGACGCGCTCGTGAAGCCGATGCCGTCGGGGCTCACGACGCCGAGCCTCGCGGAGTCGTGGACGCTCTCGAAGGACCACCTCGTCTACGCCTTCACCCTCCGGAAGAACGCCCGCTTCCACAACGGCGAGCCCGTGACGCCCGAGGACGTGAAATTCTCGTTCGAGCGCTACAGGGGCGCCAGCGCCAAGCTCCTCCACGACAAGGTCAAGGAGATCCAGACGGAGGGGACGACCCGGGTGCGGTTCATCCTCAAGGAGCCGTGGCCGGACTTCATGACCTTCTACGGCACGACGGCGTCCGGCGCAGGCTGGATCGTGCCGAAGAAGTACGTCGAGAAGGTCGGGGACGACGGCTTCAAGCAGGCGCCGATCGGCGCGGGCCCCTACCGGGTCGTCTCGTTCAAGCCCGGGGTCGAGCTGGTGCTCGAGGCGTTCGACGGTTACTGGCGGAAGCCACCGCACGTCAGGCGGCTCGTCATGCGCTCGCTGGTCGAGGAGACGACGCGCGCGGCGGCGCTGAAGAACGGTGAGGTGGACATCGCGTACCTCCTCTCGGGGCCGATCGCCGAGGAGATTCGGAGGACGCCGGGCCTGGCGCTCAAGGCGCCGCTCCTCTCTGGCGCCTTCTGGCTCGAGCTGCCGCAGCAGTGGGACCCGAAGTCGCCCTGGCACGACAAGCGCGTGCGGCTGGCGGCGAGCCACGCGATCGACCGCCAGGCGATCAATCAGGCGGAGACGCTCGGGTTCTCGCGGCTCACGGGCTCGATCGTCCCGCGCATCTTCCAGTTCGCCGTCCCGTACGAGCCACCGGCCCACGACCCCGAGCGCGCGAGGAAGCTCCTGGCCGACGCTGGTTACCCGAACGGCTTCGACGCCGGCGACTTCCACCCATTCCCGCCCTACGTCTCGATGGGCGAGGCGATCGCGGGCCAGCTCCAGGCGGTCGGCATCCGGAGCCGCGTGCGGACGATGGAGCGCGCCGCGTACTTCTCGGCGTGGCGTGAGAGGAAGCTCCACGGGATCATCCTCGTGATCACCGCGGCCTTCGGCAACGCGGCGACGCGCCTCGAGCCGTACGCGACCAAGAACGGGATCTACGCCTATGGCTTTCTGCCGGAGGTCGAGGACCTCTACGACCGCCAGGGGCGCGAGCCCGATCCGAAGAAGCGCGAGGCGTTGCTGCGCCAGATCCAGACGCTCATCCACGACCACGTCATGCAGGTGCCCATCTACGAGCTGGCCTTCATCTGGGGCGTCGGCCCGCACGTCGAGGAACCGGGCGCCGGCCTGATCCCGGGGTTCGCCTACTCGGCGCCGTTCGAGGACCTGCGGCTCCGGAAGTAGCGCCGGCGTGCCCGCCTACTCGCTCGGCATCGACATCGGCGGCACCTTCACGGACATCGTGGTCTACGACCACGACACCGGGCGGCGGTGGAGCAGGAAGCTCCTCACGACCCACGACGACCCCGCGCGCGCCGTGGCCGCCGGCGTCGCCGCCGCGCTCGGCGCCGGGAGGCTCGAGCCCTCGCGGTTCACCCGCGTCGTCCACGCCACGACGCTCTTCACCAACGCGCTGATCGAGCGCACGGGCGCGACGACAGGACTCATCACCACCGCCGGCTTCGCCGACACGCTCGAGATCGGGCGCGAGCGCAAGTACGACCTCTACGACATCAACATCGCCCGCCCCGAGCCGCTGGTGCCGCGCGACCGGCGCCTCGAGGTCGCCGAGCGCACGCGGGCCGACGGGCGCGTCACGTCGCGGCTCGACCCGCGGGAGGTCCGGGCGCGCGCGAAGCGGCTCGTCGACGCGGGTGCCCAGTCGATCGCCGTCGTCTTCCTCCATGCCTACGCGAACCCCCGGCACGAGGCCGAGGCCGTGCGGGTCGTCGAGCGGAGCTTCCCGAGGGTCGCCGTCACCGCCTCGCACGAGGTCGCGCCGGAGATCCGTGAGTACGAGCGGGCCTCGACGACCGTCATCAATGCCTACATCAAGCCGCTCGCCCACCGGTACCTGGACGAGATGGCCGCGCGGCTCGCCGAGCTGGGCGTGCCGGCGCCGCTCCTCCTGATGCTCTCGAGCGGCGGGCTCACCCACGTCGCCGAGGCGCGGGCGAAGCCCGTGCAGATGCTCGAGTCCGGCCCCGCGGCCGGCGCCCTCGCCGCCGCGTTCTTCGGACGCGAGGACAGCGGTGGGAGCCTCCTCGCGTTCGACATGGGCGGCACGACGGCGAAGCTCTCGCTCATCGACGGCGGCGAGCCGCTGACGGCCTACAGCTTCGAGGCGGCGCGCGCGCGGCGGTTCATCGAGGGCAGCGGCCTGCCCGTGCGCATCTCGACCATCGAGCTGATCGAGATCGGCGCCGGCGGGGGCTCGATCGCGGACGTCAGCGAGATCGGGCTCCTGACGGTCGGTCCGCGCAGCGCCGGGTCCCAGCCCGGCCCGGCGTCGTACTCGCTCGGCGGTACCGAGGCGACGGTCACGGACGCCGATTTTCTCCTGGGCTACCTCAACCCCGACTACTTCGCGGGCGGTGAGGTCACGGTCGATCTCCCGGCCGCGCGGCGCGCGGTCGGCCGCCTCGCCCAGCGCGTGGGTCTCTCGCCCACCGAGGTGGCCTGGGGGATCCACGACATCGTCAACGAGAACATGGCGAGCGCCGCGCGGGTCCACATCGCCGAGCGCGGCCGCGACCCCCGCGACGGGGCGCTGCTCGCGACGGGCGGGGCGGGCCCGGTCCACGCCTACGGCGTGGCGCTGAAGCTCGGGCTCAAGCAGGTGATCTGTCCGCCCTCCGCCGGCGTCGCCTCGGCGCTCGGACTGCTCGTGGCGCCCGCGCGCGTGGACCGCGTCGCGACCGTCGGCATCCGGCTCGATCAGGGAAGCATCGCCGTGCTCGAGGCCGCGTTCCGGCGCCTCGAGGAGGAGGCGCGCGCGGTCCTGGTGGACAGCGGACTCAAGCTCGAGACCGCCACGACCCGGCGCCTCGCCGACGGCCGCTTCCTCGGCCAGGGCTTCGACCTCGTCGTGACGCTCCCGGACGGGCCGTATGATGGCGGCGAGGCGACCCGCGAGCGGCTCAGGGCGGCGTTCGTGGCCGCGTATCGCGAGAAGTTCTCGCTGACGCCGCCGGACGTGCCGGTCGAGTTCATCAACATCCGCGTCGCCGTGCGCGCCGCGGTCGCCGGCGGCGAGATCGCGCTGCGCGCGCGGCCGGGCGCGGCGGGCCAGCCGATCAAGGGCCGTCGCCCCGCGTACTTCCCCGAGGCCGCGGGGTTCGTCGACACCACTGTCTACGATCGCTACCGCCTGGCACCCGGCGATGAGCTCGCCGGGCCCGCCGTCGTCGAGGAAGAGGGCTCGACGCTCGTCGTCGGCCCCGGGGCGACGGCGCGGGTGGCGCCGAGCGGCAACATCGTGATGAGGCTCGCATGAAGCCGCCGGCCGAGTTCACGACGCCGCGGCTCCGCCTGCGCCGGCCCGTCGTGAAGGACGCGGCGGCCATCTTCGAGAGCTACGCACGTGACCCCGAGGTGACGCGCTTCGTCTCGTGGAGCGTTCACCCGAACGGCGACGTCACCCGAAAGTTCATCGAGGACTACTGCCTCGCGGGCTGGGCGCGAGGCGAGGTCTTCTCCTGGGTGATCACGCTCGCGGAGGGCGGCCACGTGGCGGGGATGATCGACGTCCGCCCGGTCGCGGCGCGCGTCGAAGTAGGGTACGTCCTCGCTCGGTCCTGGTGGGGCCGCGGCCTCGCGACGGAGGCCGCGCGGGCGGTGGTCGACTGGGCGATCGCCCAGCCGGACGTCCACCGCGTCTGGGCGGTGGCCGACCTCGAGAACGTCGCGTCCCAGCGCGTTCTCGAGAAGACCGGGATGGTGCGCGAGGGCGTGCTCCGGCGCTGGATGCTCGTGCCGAGCCAGGGAAAGGTGCCCCGCGACGTCTGGTGCTTCGCCCGCGTCAAGGCGGGGGACGAGGGCCGATGACCGCCCGCTTCGACGCCGTCACGCTCGAGGTCCTCTGGACGCGCCTCGTCTCGATCGTCGACGAGGCGGCGAAGGCCATCGTGCGGACGTCGTTCTCGACGCTCTCGAACGAGGCGAACGACTTCGCGTGCATGCTGACGGACGCCCGCGGATGGGCGCTGGCCCAGAACACCGGGTCCATCCCCTCCTTCATCGGCACGCTGCCCGCGACGGTCCGCCACTTCCTCGCCGCGATGGGCGCCGAGGGGATGCGCCCCGGGGACGTCCTCATCACCAACGACGCGTGGATGGGGACGGGACACATGTCGGACGTGAGCGTGCTCAAGCCGATCTTCCGCGACGGGCGGCTCGTCGCCTTCTCCGCGACCACCTCGCACATGCCCGACATCGGCGGCCGACTCCGCGCGATCGAGGCGCGCGAGATCTTCGAGGAGGGGTTACACATCCCGCTCATGAGGCTCTCCGACCAGGGGCGGACGAACGAGACGCTGATCGCGCTGATCCGCGCCAACGTGCGCACGCCCGACCAGACGGTCGGCGACATCTGGGCGCAGGTCGGGGCCAACGAGCTGATGGAAAAGCGCCTGCTCGCGCTGATGGACGACGGCCGCCTCGACGTCCTGACCGGGCTCGGCGACGAGCTGTTCGGGCGCGCCGAGCGGGCGATGCGCGGGGCGATCCGCGCGGTCCCGGACGGCACGTACCGGTACGCGATGCGCACGGACGGCGTGGACGCGCCGCTCGACTTCAAGGTGGCGCTGACGGTTTCGGGCGACGAGGCCGTCGCCGACTACGCCGGCACCTCGCCGCAGCAACCGCGCGCGATCAACTGCGTCTATGCTTACACGTACGCGATGACCGCGTACGCGCTCAAGTGCGCGCTCCTGCCCGGGCTCGCCAACAACGAGGGGATGTACCGGCCGGTGCGCGTGGCGGCGCCCGAAGGCTCGCTCCTCAACCCGAGGTTCCCCGCGGCGGTCGTGAGCCGCGCCGTCACCGGCCACTACGTCCCCGTCCTGCTCTTCGGCGCGCTCCACCGCGTCATCCCGGAGCGCGTGATGGCTGGCGCCGGCTCGCCGCTCTGGGCCGTCCAGCAGACGGGGCTCCGCGGCGACGGCCGGCCCTACACCAACATCTTCTTCTTCAACGGCGGCATGGGCGCCACCCCCGTGAAAGACGGCGAGCCCGCGACGTCCTGGCCCAGCAACATCTCCTCGACGCCCGTCGAGGTGGCGGAGCGCAACAGCCCGCTGTTCTTCCGCGCGAAGCGGCTGCGGCCGGACTCGGGCGGCGCCGGCCGCTTCCGCGGCGGCCTCGGCCAGGACATCCTGATCGAGAGCGAGTCCGACACCCCGATCGTCCTGAGCTTCATGGCCGAGCGCACGCGGTTCGCCGCGCCGGGCTTGGCCGGCGGGGCACCGGGTGGGCTCGGCGACGTCCGTCTGAACGGCCGTCGCATCGACAACCGGCGCCAGCACGTCTTGACGAAGGGCGACACGGTCCTCGTGCGGACGCCGGGCGGCGGCGGCTACGGCCGCCCGGCGCGGCGCGAGCGCGCGTTGCGCGCGCGCGACCGCACGCTCGGCTACGTCACTCGCCGCTCGCCGGCGACCCGCGCGAAGTCGATGTAGCCGCGCTCGACGTCGGTCGCGACCAACTCGACCCGCACGCGGTCGCCGACGTCGAGGCCCTCTCCGCCGCGCACCAGCTTGCCCTCCACGTGCGGCTCCAGGACCCGCACCCACGTGCCCTTGTCGGATGCCCCGGTCACGAGGGCATCGAACCGCTCGCCGAGCCTCGACTGCATGAGAAGCGCGGCCGCCGACTTCCGCACCTGCCGCTCGACCTTGCTCGCGTTGTCCTCCTGCTCGGTGCAGTGGCGCGCGAGGGCGCCGAGCTCGTCGCCGGTGTAGGGCGCGGGCCGGCCCGCGAGCGCGGCCTTGAGGAGGCGCTGCGTGAGGAGGTCCGGGAAGCGGCGGTTCGGCGCCGTCGAATGCGTGTAGTCCCGCACCGCGAGGCCGAAATGGCCCTCGGGGGTCTGGCCGGGGAGATCCACGACGTACTCGCCGGAGCCGAGGAGCTTCACGACGCTGAGCGAGAGGTCGGGAAACCGTAGAGGGTCGGCCGCGCGTCGCCCGGCGAGGAACAGCTCGAGGGTGCGAGCGTCGGGCGTCGCCGGCAGCCGCTCGCCGACCTCACGGGCGAGCTCGACGATCCGGTCCCAGCGCTCTGGCGTCTTCAGAATTCGGCGGAGCGACGGGCTGCGCCGGCTCGCGAGGTACCGCGCGGTGACCCCGTTCGCGGCGATCATGAAGTCTTCGATCAACTCCTTGGCGCGGTTCTTCTCGTCCGGCCGGAGGTCGATGAGCACCTCGTCGTCGAACACGGCGCGCGTCTCGAGCGTCTCGAGGCTCAGGGCGCCGTGCTGGTGCCTCGAGGCCTTCATCGCCTGCGCGACGCGGTCCTGGATCCGGAGCTGCTCCTCCATGCCCGCCACCGCGGCGACCCGCGGCGGCGGCGGACCCTGCCCGTCGAGCCAGGCGGCGACCGCGTTGTAGGCGAGCTTCGCGCGGTTCCGCACCACCGCGCGGTAGACGGCGGAGGCCCCGGCGGTCCCGTCGGCGCCCAGCGTCATCTCGAAGACGAGCGCGAGGCGCTCGGCCCCTTCACCGAGCGAGGTGAGATCGGTCGAGAGCTTCTCGGGCAGCATGGGGAAGATCCCGCCGGCCGTGTAGACAGACGTCGTGTTGGTCCGCGCGTGGTTGTCCGGCGCCGAGCCGGGGCGGACGAGGGCGTCCACGTCGGCCACGGCGACGAGAATCTTCACCTGCCCGCCGGCGAGCGGCTCGGCGACGGACAGCTGGTCGAGGTCGCGCGAGTCGTCGTTGTCGATCGAGCACCACAGGCGGTCCCGCAGGTCGCGGATCGCCGGATCGCGCTCGCCCGCGGCCTTCGTCATCGCCCCCACCTCGGCGAGGACCGCCGGCGAGAAGTCGGGCTCGAGCCCGCGCTCGCGCATCAGCCGCCGGGCGATCGTCCGGAGATCGCTCCGCGTCCGCATCGTCGGGCCCATAGTAGCGCCTTCCCGCTCCCAGCCGAGCCGCGGGCGCCACCCGACGACTTCACGCGGCCGCGGGCGTGATCGAGCCGTCGCGCCAGGTGCCTGTTAGCCGGTGGAGCGGACCACGCTCACGCGAGCGGCCGGTCCACGACCGCGAGCGCGCTCCGCCCCTGGACGTACGCCACCTCCCGGAGCCCCAGCACGCCGCGGAGCCGGTCCTCCGGGACCTTCATGGGTCCGGGCCCGGGCGCGGTCCCGGGCGCGGGCTGGGGGAACGCGGTGGACATCGCGGTATGAAACAGGACGTTGCCCTCGACCTTCTGCAGTACCTGGTGGATGTGGCCGTTCAGCACGGTCACCGAGCCGAACCGCCTGAGGTAGCCGAGCGCCTGCTCGCTGTCACCCGTCGCCCACCCCCACGTGGGAAAGACCGCCCAGAGGGGCACGTGGGTGAAGACCACGATCGGCGTGCTGCTCGGGAGCGCGCGCACGTCGTCCTCGAGCCACTCGAGCTGCTCCGGGCCGAGACTCCCCAGGCCGTCCGCCTTGTACGTCAGCACGTTGACCAGCCCGACGAAGTGGACGCCGCGGTAGTCGAAGCTCTGCCAGCCCCGGCCTCCGGCCGTGCCCTTGCCGTAGCGGCCGAGATACTCCTTGCCGCCATCGAGGAAGACGTCGTTCTCGCCCGGCACGTAGAAGACCCGCTCCGTCTTCACCGTCTTGAGGAGCTCTGCCACGGAGTCGAACGCGCCCGGCTTCTGGGCGTGGGTGAGGTCGCCGGTGTGGAGGATGAATGCCGGCGGCTTCGGCAGTGCGTTGATGGTGGTGAGCGCCTCCTGGAGGGTGCGCGTCACGTCCTTGTTCGCCTCGCCCTTGAAGCCGATGTGTGTGTCGCTGATCTGGACGAAGCTGAAGTCGCCGCCCGCGGATGCCTCCCCCGCGTGCGCCAGGGTGCGCGAGGAGAGCACGCCTCCAGCGGAGGTCCAGACGACTCCCGTCCCGACCCATGCCATGCATTCGAGAAACCCTCGCCGATCCATTGCCGTGCCTCCATCTGATGAGGGGTGAGCCGCTTACTGCACCGTGATCGTGGATTTCATGTGGGGGTGGAGCGCGCAGAAGTAGCTGTAGGCGCCGGGGGCCGCGAACGTGTACGAGAAGGTCTCACCCTTCTCGAGGGCGGGCGAGGCGAATGCGCCGGCCGCGGAGGTCACGGTGTGGATCTCCTCGTCGCGGTTGATCCACGTGACCTTCGTCCCGGCCTGCACCGTCAGCGCCGAGGGCAGGAACGCGAAATGCTCGATACCGATCCGCGTCTCCGGCGTCGCGCCGTCCGACGTGCGCGCCGGGAGCGTCGCGGCCAGCGTCAGCAGCGCCGCGAAGGCGACGGCCGCCGGCAGTGGTGTCTTCATGAGTCGTTCTCCTTCACCTCTGCCAACGCGCGCCGCCCGCGACCGTTCCGTGGCGGTCGAAGAAATCACGCTCGGAACGAATCGGGCGTTCGAGCGTTACGAACGGGTGAAGGCGCGGGCTGATACACTCCACGACGCATGCGAACTCGGGGCGCGGAGGATCCGGGTGCCGTTCTCGGGCGGGAGGCGCTGGCCTATGTCGACACCCTGCACAACCTGGCGCGCTACCTCACCGGTAACGAGACCGACGCCGAGGATCTCGTGCAGGAGACCTACGCGCGCGCCCTCAAGGCCGCGGACCAGTTCACGCCCGGCACAAACCTCAAGGCGTGGCTGTTCAGGATCTTGAGGAACGGCTTCCTGAGCTCGTACCGGCGGCAGCGCGCGAGCCCGCTCGTCGGCGGGCTCGACACCGTGGACCCGGCCCATCAGGGTGTCGCCGACGACGCGTGGCTCCGTGACGACGTCGAGCTCGACCGGCTGCGGAAGCTGGTGGCCGAGGAGATCGAGGCGGCGCTGCTGACCCTGACCGAGGAGGCACGCACGGTGATCCTCCTCGACCTCGAGGGGCTGACGGAGACGGAGGTGGCGCACGTCCTCGGCTGCGCCGTGGGCACGGTGAAGTCGCGCCTGGCGCGCGCGCGGTCGGCGCTCCGGCAGCGGCTCAAGGACTACGCGAGATAGGCATGGACTGCGAGGACGTTCGGCTCCACCTGCACGACGACCAGCGGGGGCACGTCGGCCCGGAGCTGCACCGGGAGCTCCGCGCCCACCTCGAGCGCTGCCCGGCCTGCGCCCACGAGGAGGCCGCCGAGCACGTGCTCACCGAGGTGCTCGAGCGTAGGCTGCCGCAGCACCCGGCGTCCCTCGCGCTGAAGCGGCGGCTCCTGGCCGAGTGGCCCGCGGCGCCCGTCGAGGCGCGCCCGTGGTGGAGGGGCTGGCGCGGCGCGCTCGTCCCGGCGCTCGCGGCGGCGCTCGTGCTCGCCCTCGGGCCCCCGCTCTACCGCGGGCTCACGCCGGGCGCGCGCGGCGACGCGGCGGCCATGGTCGCGGAGGCCGTCAACGATCACGTGCGCGTCCTCCAGCGCGACCGGCCGCTCGACGTGGAGAGCGGTGGCATCCACGAGGTCAAGCCGTGGTTCGCGGGGCGCCTGGACTTCGCGCCCGTCGTGTCCTTCGAGGGCGACGCCGAATTCCCGCTGCAGGGCGGCGCCGTCGGCTACTTCGTGGACCGCAAGGCGGCGGTGTTCGTCTACAAGCGTCGGCTCCATCCGGTCTCGCTCTTCGTCTTTCGCGCCGAAGGCCTGCCGTGGCCCGCGCGCGGCCTGACGCAGATCGGCGGCGCCGCCGCCTACACGAGCGTCTCGCGCGGGTTCAACGTGATCCTCTGGCGCGCGGGCGACCTCGGCTACGCGCTCGTATCCGACGTGGACGCGCTGGAGCTCGGCCGCCTCGCGGCGAAGCTCGCGCGCGGCTGACTCACGCCGCCGAGATCGGCCGGCCGAAGCGCTGCTCGACGACGTGGGTGACCGCCGAGAAGTCCTGGCCGCCCCAGCCCTTCGCACGCGTCTCGTCGTAGGCTGCCAGCGTCGCGCGGAGGATCGGCATGTGCGCGAGGCTCGCACCCGCCATCCGAGCCGCGAGCGCGACGTCCTTCAGCATGAGCTCGGCCGTGAAGGTCGGCTCGAAGTTGCCCTCGACGATCCGGAGGGCGCGCCGGTCGAAGTAGGTCGAGTACGCCATGCCGCCGCCGTTCTTCACGACCTCGTAATACGTCTTCGGGTCCACGCCGAGCGTCACGCAGAGCGCCAGCGACTCGGCCACGGCGACCGCGTTGACGGCGCCGAGTGCGTTGTGGAGGAGCTTGATCCGGTTGCCGGTGCCCGAGGAGCCGACGTACATCGTGAGGCCCCCCATGACGTCGAGCAGCGGCTGGATCGTGTCGAGCGTGTCCCGGTTCCCGCCCACCATGAAGAAGATCTCGCCCGACTCCGCCTGCGGCGACGAGCCGAGCATCGGCGTGTCCATGTGCGTGAGGCCCTTCGGGGCGGCGGCGTCGTGGATCGTCCGCGACACCTCGGGGCTCACGGTGGAGCAATCGCAGGTGACGAGGCCGCGCCGCGCGCCCGCGAGGATGCCGTCCGGTCCCAGATAGGTCGCCGTGACGATCTCGTCGTTCGGCAGCGCGGTGAAGACCACGGAGGCGCGCGCGGCGACATCGCGCGGCCGCGCATGCGCCGTGACATCGCTCGTCACCGCGGCCCGCCGCGCCGCCGCCGGATCGACGTCGAAGACGTGGAGCGCGTATCCCGCCTTGGCGAGGTTCCGGGCCATGGGGCCCCCCATCCGGCCGAGGCCGATGAATCCGATCTCTCCCTTACTCATCCATCCCCCCTCGTGCATTTGTGGGATTTCGCGGATCGCCGTGCGGCCCTATAATCCTGCCACCTGAGCTGTCTGTCACCCACGAAGCCGAGTCTCAACGAGGAGGGCCCATGGACCAGCGGCTGCGTCACCTCGCCGAACAGCTCGACACGGGCCTCATCGCGCGCCGTGAGTTCCTCAGAAGGGCCGCGGTCGTCACCGGCGGCACCGCCGCAGGCCTCGCCGCGCTGCGCACGATGGCCTCCGGCCAGCCGAAGACGAAGCTCCGCGTCTGGCTCTTCAAGAGCTTCGTCACCAACGCCAACGACGTCCTCGGCCGTCAGATCGAGGCCTGGGCCAAGGAGCGCAACGTCGAGGTCGAGATTGACTGGGCGACGTTCGGCGACCGCGAGCCGAAGTTCGTCGCAGCCATCGAGGCCGGCAATCCCCCGGATCTGGCCGAGATGCATATCATGGGTCCCACGCGTTACAAGGCCGTGCTGCGCGATGTGTCCGCACTCGCCGGCGACATCGCACGCGGCAAAGGCGGCTTGCTCCCCTTCGCCGAAACCGCGATGAAGATAGACGGCAAGTTCCTGGCCGTCGCCCGGTATTCCATGACGACGGTGTTCTTCATCCGCAGGGACGTCATGGAGACCAAGGGCCTCAAGCCGCCCAAGGTCTACGACCCCGACGTGGTCGAGTTCGCCCGGAAGACCCAGGACCCGTCCAAGGACCTCTTCGGCTTCGGCCAGACGCTGAACCGCTCGGACGACGGCGACGGCTTCATGGAGAACATCCTCTGGGACTATGGCGGGGGCTCGTGGGACAAGGACGGCAAGCCCGCGCTGGGCACGGCGTTCAGGGCCCAGAATCTGAAGGCGCTCCAGTTCGCGGTGGACACGATCCAGAAACACAAGATCCAGCCGCCCGGCGTGATGGGCTGGACCGACGTGAGCAACAACGAGGCGTACATGGCGGGCAAGCTCGTGACGACCAACAATGGGGCGAGCCTCTACTACGCCATGGTCACGAAGAAGCACGAGCTGGCGCCGAAGACGCAGCTCGTGCTGACCCCGGGAGGCCCGGGCGGGAGCTTCGTCGGGTCGAGCTGCTACAACTGGGCGATCTTCGCCAAGAGCAAGCACGCCGACCTCTGCGAGGACATGATCCGCTGGGTCGAGGACGAGAAGCGATTCGGCGAGTACTTGCAGGTGTCGGTCGGCCAGGCGGGGCCTGTCTACAAGGGGCGGGTGGACAACCCGTACTGGAAGTCCGACCCGAACTTCGAGGCCATCGTCCAGAACATCGTGCGCAGCGTGAACTACGGCCACCCCGGTCCCCTGACATCGGCGGCGGTCGAGGTGCGCGCCCAGCACATCCTCACGGACATGGCCGGACGGGTCGTGGTCGGCGGACTCTCAGCCGAGGCGGCGCTGAAGGAGGCGCACGCGCGGGTCGAGGAGATCCACAAGATGCGGCGGACCTAGGGAGCGGCTCGAGAGCGCCTCGATGGCCACACCCGCCGCCCGGCTGCCGGCGGCCGCCGCGCTCCGACGCCGGGGGGCGAGCGTGGCGTTCGCGCGTGCCCTCGGCCCCGACTACCGGCTCGGCTATCTCTTCGTCGCGCCGATCGTCGTCCTCGTGCTGGCGCTGGTCGCCTATCCGTTCGGTTACGCGATCTACCTCAGCATGACGCGGAAGTACGTCGGCGTGCCGCCCGTCTGGGTCGGGTTCGACAACTACGTGAAGCTCACGTGGGACGGCTTCTTCCAGCGGGCCGTGTACAACAGCTTCATTTTCACGTTCGGCTCGGTCGGCGTGAAGCTCCTGCTCGGGATGGCGATGGCGCTCGTCCTGACGAGGCGCATCCGGTTCCGCAGCTTCTGGACCGGCGTGCTCCTGATCCCCTGGGTCGCGCCCACCGTCGTCTCGGCGCTCAACTTCCTGTGGATCTATGACTACAGCCTCGGCGTGCTGAACTACCTCCTGGTGAAGGTCTTCCACGTCCTCCCGCGGGGCGTGGGCTGGCTCTCGGAGCCCGGCACGGCGATGGCGTCGGTCATCGCGGTCAACGTCTGGCGGGGCTTTCCGTTCTTCGGCATCTCGTTCCTCGCCGGCATGAAGGCCATCCCGGCGGAGATGTACGAGGCCGCCGCCGTGGACGGGGCGACCGCGCTCCAGCGCTTCCGCCACGTGACGCTGCCGGCGCTCAAGAACATCATCGTCATCGTCGTCCTGCTCTCGACTATCTGGACCTTCAACGACTTCACCATCATCTACATCCTCACCAAGGGCGGGCCCGGCGGCGCCACCCAGGTCCTGCCGGTGCTCACCTACGAGATCGCGTTCGGCGCCCAGCGACTCGGCGAGGCGATCGCCGTCGCGCTCTACATGCTGCCGGCGATGGCGGCGGTGATCATCGTGCTCGCGCGCTACATGCGGAAGGGCGGGGCGCGGTGAGGGTGCGCGTCCTCGCGCACGCGCAGGGCGCGGCCGCCTACGCCATCCTGACGGCGCTGCTGCTGGTGGTCGCCTTTCCGTTCTACTGGATGTTCGTCTCCTCGCTGAAGAGCGAGGAGCAGATGCGGAGCCTCACCGCGATGTTCTGGCCGAGCCCCGCGGTGCTCGACAACTACCGCCAGCTCCTCGGCAAGACCGACTTCGGCGCCTGGTACGGCAACAGCATCGTCGTCGCCGTCGGCAGCACCCTCGTGGCCACCGCGATCGGGACCCTCGGCGCCTACGCCCTGGCCCGCCTCAAGTTCGCGGGCCGCGCGTTCATGGCGAGCGCCACGCTCATCACGTACCTCGTGCCGCCGTCGATCCTGTTCATCCCCCTCTACGCCCAGATCCGGACCCTGGGTCTCGCGGACAGCCTCACGGGCCTCGTCGCCGCCTACCCGAGCTTCACGGTGCCCTTCGTCACCTGGCTCCTGATGGGCTACTTCGAGTCGATCCCGGTGGAGCTGGAGGAGGCGGCGATGATCGACGGCGCGACGCGTTTCGGCGCCTTCCGCCGCGTGATCCTACCGCTCGCCGCGCCGGGAGTGCTGGCCGCCGCGCTCTTCGCGTTCACCCAGGCGTGGAACGAGTTCCTCTACGCCCTCGTGTTCATCACGAACGTCAAGCTGCGCACGCTGCCCGTCGGCCTCTCGACGTTCATCACCGGCGACGTCTACGGCTGGGGCTTCCTCATGGCCGGCGCCGTGCTGACCACGCTGCCGGTCATCGCCGCCTACACCTATCTCCAGAAGTACATGGTGGAGGGGCTCACCGCTGGCAGCGTGAAGGGTTGACGGCGCGCGGCTAGAAGACCTCCCCGAGCTGGAGCGGCCTCGGCTGGCGGCGCCGGTGATCGGCGCCGAAGTGCTCGGCGAGGCCCTGGCAGATGAGCGGCAGCGCGATCGTCACGTCGGCGAAGCACATGACGTTGTCGCCCCCCTTGGCCTCCTTGCCCCACGAGATGCACTCCGTCGCGAGGGCCGCGCCGCCCAGGCCGCCGAAGATCGTGTTGTCGGTGGTGATCTGGATGGCCGCGACGTGGGGCTTCGCCGCCTCGTTGCCGTGCCGCGACGAGACGCTCGTCGCGGTGATCTGGAGAAAGTCCTTGGGCACGCCACCGCCGAGGAAGACGACGGAGGTCCCGCGGCCCGACGTCATCGCCTGGTCCATCATGTCGGTCGCGACCTTGTAGTCGCGGAAGAAGTCGACGACCGGCGCCATCTCGGCCTTCTTGGCCTTGTCGTAGCCCTCGCCGATCGGCCCGTCGGGCAACCCACAGCAGAAGACCGGCACCTGGCAGCGGGCCGCCGTCGCCAGGATCGAGCGCCTGAAGCCTCGGGCGTCGAGCCAGAGGCCCATCTCGTGCAGGAAGCGCACCGTGGTGATCGAGGGCTTCCGCCAGCGCTCGGCGAGGTCGTCGATGAAGGCGCTCGTCACCAGCGTCTCGAGCTGGTCGTACCGCTCCTTGGAGACGATATGGTCGTAGAAGCGGTAGTAGCCCTCGGTCCAGAGATCGACGTCGTCCACGTCGTCGGCGTCCACGCGAAACACCCGCGTCCCATCCATCTGCTCGAGGAGGTCCTCGGTGATGTTGGCGGAGGTCGAGGCGAGCACGTCCACGTAGCCGCGCTCCATCAGCCAGGTCACGAGCGGCCACATCCCGGCGCTCGACATCGAGGCGGCGTAGCCGAGGCAGATGAGGCTCGGCCCCTCGATCATCCTCTTCCAGGTCTCGAATGCCTCGCCGAGCTGGCGCCCCTGGAAGGCCGAGCGGCGCATCTTCCCAAGCATGGCGAGCACGGAGGGCGTTCGACCGCCCTCGACCACGGTCATCGGCTCGCGGATGAGATTCGGGTCCTCGTACCGGCGGGTGCCTCCCATGCGCTCTTTCCTCCTCAGCGTCCGGCGAGCCAGGCGCGCGACTTGGCGTGCTCGTCGGCGCGCTCGGTCCGGAGGTAACGGTAGCGGCTGCCCCGCGCGATCAGCGCCTCGTGGACGGTGCCGCCGGGGAAGCACGCCTTGAGCTGCGGTACCACCTGGTCGCGGTCGAAGAAACGGCAGGAGAAGATGTCGAAATACGCGCGCTCCTCGTCGGGAAAGACGTGGAGGCTCACGTGGCTCTCCGCGATCATCGTGAGGGCCGAGAGCACCCGCCGCCCGTCGCCGAGCGTGTCGCGGATGACGTAAGGCCGCATGATCGGCGTCATGCCGATCGTCCGCGGCAGCCGGTCGAACAGGGCGAAGAGCGTGTCCATGCTCTGCGGGCCCTGGTAGGCGTCGATGTTCAGAAAGAGGTGTGGGCCGAAGTCGGCGTCGGCGTCGGGCTCCGTGTCCTTCATCTTGGTGCGCTCGACCGTCTGGACCGAGGTCGTGACGCAAGGGAAGGCGGCCTCGAGGACGGCGCGGAGCCGGTCGGAGTCGAACGGCTCGGGCGCAACCAGGTCGGCGAAGTACGCCTCCCGGAACGAGAAGGTGTGCAGGGTGAAGTGGCCGCCCGCCAGGAAGAGGAACGCGCTGACCCCGCAGTCCTCCGCGACGACCCCGTTGTAGTAGGGGAGCACGAAGGCCGGCATCACGGGCGTGAGCCCGAGCTGCACGGGGATCTCCTCGAGCACCTCCTGGATCAGCGGAACGTGGTCGAATCGGGAGCGGAACCCCTGGAACCCGTCAATCGTAAAGTGGAGCATTCGCCTCCTCGTGGGAACGCGCGCGCGCGCGGCGCATAGATGTCCGGCTGGCTCTGTCGAAGGGGGGAGTATCTTTGACGCCCGCGAGGTCCGAAGAGACCGGCGGACGGTCGAACACCGTCAGAAGCAGCGACTCGTTCTTCGGAGTCGTATCACGACGGGCACGTAGCGTCCGTCATCGGATTCGATCGTAACGGCACTCTCGAAGCGAAGTCAATTCGAAACCGCGGCTCGGGCCCTCCGGCGCCCCGACCCGGCCGGTGGCCGTGCGCCGCCGACTCGGTTAAGCTTCCCGCCATGAAGTGCGCCGGCTGCGGCCAGGACAATCCGGAAGGCGCCCGGTTCTGCAACGCCTGCGGCGCGCGACTCGACGCCGCGCCCGCCCCGGCGCCCCGCGCCTACACGCCGCGGCACCTCGTCGAGAAGATCCTGACGTCGCGTGCGGCGCTCGAGGGCGAGCGCAAGCAGGTGACCGTCCTCTTCGCCGATCTCAAGGGCTCGATGGAGCTCCTCGCCGACCGCGATCCCGAGGAGGCGCGGCGGCTCCTCGACGCGGTCCTCGAGCGGATGATGGAGGCCGTCCATCGCTACGAGGGCACGGTGAACCAGGTCATGGGCGACGGGATCATGGCGCTCTTCGGCGCGCCGCTCGCTCACGAGGATCACGCCGTCCGGGCTTGCTACGCCGCCCTGCGCATGCAGGCCAGCGTGCACCGCTGGGCCGACGAGGTGCAGCGTCTCG
>Ga0137418_10002433_pt1 | contig 17054 bp, 19 predicted proteins | sample CZODoug3_1_2_16f_FD_122242 | JGI IMG/M metagenome (GOLD analysis project Ga0137418, IMG submission 122242) | Vadose zone soil fungal communities from Angelo Coast Range Reserve, California, USA - CZODoug3_1_2_16fungal (Hybrid Assembly) | ecosystem: Environmental > Terrestrial > Soil > Vadose... | reverse complement strand
GTGCGGGTGAGCGGGCTCACAGCCCGCCGCGCGTCGACGGCCTGACTTTGGGTCTGGAGGCGTTATGACACATAGCTACTACTGGCTCGGGCTCGTGGCTGTACCGGCGCTGCTCGGCCTCGCCGCTTGCGATTCGGGGTTCTCGACACGGCCGCCACTCACGGCGACCGGGCCGGCGGCTTCATTCGGCATCTGGACGCCGGGACCGAACGACACCTGCTCGCCCGCCATTCACGACGCCTACTCGGTCGTGGGACCAGATGCCAAGCGCTACCCCACCTGGCATCCGCCGATCGACCCGGTGACCGGCTGCAGCTTCGGTCACGAGCACGGGCGCGATCCGCGAGGCTCCAAGCTCTATGCGGCCGTCGGGCCGATTCCGTTCGGGTACGCGAACGAGCAGCTCGACACCTGGGATCCGGCCAATCCGCGCCACGAAGATCACGTCGGCCATAAGATAGAATGGGAAAACAACGTTCCCCTGAATTTCGGCAGCGACGCCGCGTCGTCGTTGTTCGACATCCGCTGCGACGTGCTCGCGAAGCTGCACCAGGGCACGCACTCGAAGGATGCGTTCACGAACAACCTGCACGAGCTGGTCTATCACGTGCGCTGCACCGACGGCACCGAGATGCATCTCACGCTGCTGACGGCCATCGGCGACCCGGGACAATTCACCCGCTCCTGCGACGGCACGGCGGTCGCGGTGGGGCCGGCCACCCCCGCCAACTCACCCAACGGCGGCGGCCAGCGCATCATTCCTGACCGCAGCTGTGTGCTGCAGAGCATCCTGGTACCGGTGGGGCAATCGTCGAACCTCGGCGTGCTGCACGAGAGCTGGCAGACATCGATCGGCATCCGCACGGCCGGGGGCCGCGGGCTGGCGTTCATCAATCCGTATTTCCAGGTGCGTTTGCCGAGTCGCTATTACGACCCCGGCACGGCGCCGGCGGTGGGGCGGCCGATGGACCTGTGCTACGAGGTGACGCCAGGCGGCGCCCGCGCGCAGAGCAACACGTGCAATCAGGTGACGGCGAACGGCACGATCACGGGGATCACCTTCGACGACCCGCGCTCGCCGTTCAACGGCGCCGATCGCTTCTTCGACATGAACGAGAACGAGATTACGAACGCGGGCGGGCCGACGGGCTGGTTCACCGATCCGTTCGGGCTGCACGCACGTCCCGATTCGTTCCCCGGCGCCGTGCGGCAGTGGATCGCCCGCATCGACAACAGCCGCGGCGGCCTCGGCACCAACGGGCCGACGCTGCGCCGCTACTATGGAGGGACGTCGGTCCACCCCCCGAATTAGCTCCGCTTGTCGGCCGCTTGACCCTCCCCGGGCAGGTTGTCTTTCGACCTATTCGGGGAGGACCTGTGAGGCAGAAGCGATTTCAGACCGGCGTGGCGGCAATCCTGCTCGCCACTCAACTCATGGCATGCAGCAGCTGGAAGGTGGTCGATCCCGCGCCCGTGGCATTCGCTGTGCCGCAGCCGGCGCAGCGTGCCCGCGTCACGTTGACCGACGGCACGCGGACGATGTTCAACGGCCCTGTGATCGTGGGCGGCCGCATCGGAACGGCACCAGATGCGACTTTCGGTGTGCAGTTGACCGACGTGCGTCAGGTCGAGGTGCGGCGCTTTTCGTGGGGCAAGACAACCGTCCTGGTCGGTCTGATTGCCGCGATGGTGGCTGGTCTCGCGGCCTTCGGCGACGCCATGAATCAGGGCTCCTACGGCGGGGGCTGGGGCTGGGGCTGGTAGGTCAGGCGCTGACGCGGTTGCGGCCGCCTTCCTTGGCCCGATACAAGGCCTTGTCCGCTGCCTGGACCACCTGATCCGGCGTCGAGTGGCGGTGGTTCTTCTCCGCCACTCCGATGCTCACGGTGATGACGATCGCTTCCCGCGTCTTCTTCCCCTTGGGAGCGTTGGCCTTGTTGCGTGGCCGGAACCGCCGCCGCATCGTGAAGCGGCTCGTCTCCACGGTCTCGCGCAGCTCCTCCAGGTGCGGCATGCACTCCTCGGCGCCCTTGCCGGCGTAGATCACCGCGAACTCCTCGCCGCCGTAGCGGTAAGCCGTGCCGCCCCCGGGCGCGTGGGCCAGCCGCGAAGCGACCAGTCGCAGCACGTGGTCGCCCGCGTCGTGGCCGTAGGTGTCGTTGAACCGCTTGAAGTGATCCACGTCGATCATCGCCACGGTGAACTGGCCGCTGAGCCGCGGCAGCGCCTCGTTGAGCGCGCGCCGCCCCGGCAGCTCGGTGAGCCCGTCGCGGTAGGCCATCAGATACGACGCCTCGACCACGGCCACGACGAGTACCAGCCCTGCCGTCGCCAGCCAGATCTCCTGGCCGGGTCCCGTGGCCTTCCACGTCAGGCCGAGGAAGACGGCCACCAGCGCGTACGCGTAGGCGCGAACGGGCGACTGCGGCTCGCGCATCCAGGCGAGCACCAGCACGGCCCCCATTCCGAGGAAGACGAGGATGGCGGGTTGGGCGAGGGGCGTCCAATCGCTGAGCACGGCCGGGAGGAACCGGGTCCGGACCAGGGCGGTCGCCTGGTCAGGGAACGACCGGGCCAGGAACGCGACCACGACGACCTGAATGGCGATCAGGGTCCAGCGCATCAGCCCCGCCGGCGTGACGGTGCCGCGCTCGGGGAGCAGGGCAACGAGGGCGAGGTTGAGGGGCAACAGGAACGTCGTGGCGTGGAAGAAGAGGCGCTGCTCGGGAGTCGCGACGCCGCGGTCGAGCACGTACTGGGCGAGCGCGAGCAGGGCGACGGTGAACACCAGGCGCGACCGGTTGAAGCGGAAGCCGAGCAGCAGGGCGGCGGCCAGGACGGTGTACGGGTAGAACGCGACGAGTGCGCCGGCGGCGGGGCGGAGGGACTGCAGGGTGACGACCAGCGTCGCGCCGACCAGGATTGGCGCTTCGGGCACGAATAACGAGACGATGCGTTTCATGGGGCCTAGAAGGGTACGCGCCCGAGCCCGCAGGTCAACTCGTCGGCGCGCGCGACCGGGTTGACCGAGTCGGCGCCCAGTGGCGATATTTTGCCGCCCTGGCGGTATCGTCTAGGGGACTAGGACGGAGCCCTCTCAAGGCTCAAACACGGGTTCGAATCCCGTTACCGCTACTGGCAGGGGACGAGCCCCCATCGTCTAACGGCTAGGACACCACTCTTTCAAGGTGGGAACAGGGGTTCGATTCCCCTTGGGGGCATCGAGACCAAGAAGCGCCGATAGCTCAATTGGTAGAGCAACTGACTCTTAATCAGTAGGTTCTCGGTTCGATTCCGAGTCGGCGCATTCCGTGTCCAACCCGCCCCGTCCTCCCGCCTCCACGACGCCCTGTTCCAAGTGTCGACGTCCGCTCGCGGCCGCCGCGAAACGCTGCCCCTACTGCGGTCACTACCGCATCGTCGCGGCGCCCGGCACGCCCGAGTACGAAGCGGAGCGCGCGGCCGCCGACGCCGATGCGAAGCGCGTCGAGCGGCAGAAGGCGCTGTTTCAGCACGGCATGGGGCTTGGGAAGACGGCGGCGAAGCCGTCGCTCGCCGAGCGGCTGCGGCAGCAGTCATTCCCCGTCAAGCTGGTCGTGATGTTGGTCGTGGTGCCGCTGATGATGTTCGTGAACCCCTTCAAGGCATTCAGCCTGGCGCAGGAAGTGTTCCGGCCGTAGCGGCTAGGGCGCTGTCGGGTACACTCGCGCCGTGAGCCAGCCGACGCCGGCTCCCAGCACCGCTCCGCCGAGTACGTCGGTGACAAAGTGCCGCCCCGCCGCGACGCGCAGCGATCCGACGGTGGCGGCGCCGGCGAAGAGCAGGATGTCGTTCCGCGTCGCATGGGGAAGGTGCTGGCGGTGGGCCATGATGGCGTACGACGTGGCCGCCGCGAACGCCGCGGCCGTGTGTCCCGACGGGAACGAGCGCCGATTGTCCCGGTCGCCGGCGGCGCTCGGCGCCTGGGGCGTGTACAGGATCGGCCGGCTACGGTGGACCAGTGCCTTGGTCCATTCGGTGGCGAGCGAGGTAAACGCGAAGGCGTTCAGCATTACCGCCGCGTTGCCGCTCGCGCGGTCGGCGGGAAGGCCCCTCATCGACGCCAGCAGACTCCCGCCCGCGACTCCCAGCAACACGAAGCTGCTGCCGGTGCCCGCCGCTCGCGAATCGTGTCCCACCACCCAGCGATCGATCCCCGCTAACCCGGCGGGATCGCAGGGAGCGCAGGGCGGGGCACCGCGCGGCAAGTGGAGCAGCTCGGGGAGGGCGGCGAGACTGCCCGCTCCCGCGACCACGGCCCACGCGCCCCAGCCGGCACGGTACGCGGGCGCTTGCGCGGCTCCCGGCGCGGGGACGGCGGCCGCACCGGCCCATGCGATCAACCAGCCGTGCCGCGTCCATCGCCTCATGGACGGACTCGCGTCACCTTCCCGATGGCGTTGATCAGATCGCTCAAGTCGTATGGCTTGGTGACCGACGGCTGTCCGCAGGACTCGAGGAAATGGCGCGTCTCGTCGCGCGCCTGGTCGCCGGTGACGAACACAAAGCGGTACGCGAGCTGCGGCTTCTCGTCTACCAGCTGCTCGTACAAGGCCCGGCCGCCGAGCCGCGGCATTTGCAGGTCAGTCACGATGGCGTCGAAAACGGTATCGCGCTCGCCCAACCGCTCGATCGCCTCGAGGCCGTTTTCGACCGCCACCACGTCGTGTCCCTCGCGCTCGAGCAGCAACGCCATCGCCTGGCGGTTCACCTGATCGTCGTCGACGACAAGGATGCGCAACTTGGGGAGACTCGCCGCGGGCGCGCTGGGGCGCGGCCGGGGTCCCAGCACGCTCTTCGGCAGCGTGACGACGACTTCGGCGCCGGACGTGCCGCCGCGCAGGCGGAGTCGCAGGCTGCCGCCGGTCGACTGCGCCAGAGCGCGCGCCAGGGCGAACTCGACCTCCCCACCACCCCCAGTCTGCGTGAACCGGAAGGGGGAGACGAGTCGCTGCTCCGCTTCGACGGGCAGCGGCGGCCCCGAGTCCCACAGGGCCAGGACGACCGAAGGCCCCGTCTCCGTGGCGTCGATGCGCAGCTCGCGGGGCGGCGACGACTCGCGCAGCCGGCGTAACGCGAAGTCGAACAGCTTCGTGAGCATCTCGGTCAGCTGGCCCATCGGGCACGCGACCATCGGCAAGTTCGCCGGCAGGTTGCGGACCACCTTCACGCCCAACTCGCGGAAGGTGGCGTCTCGCTCGGCGAGCACGCCGTTCACGACCACGGCGGCATCGCACGGCTCGGCGGCACCGATGGGGTGGTCGGTCAGCTCGAGGAAATGGGTGGTGATCTCGGCGGCGCGCCGCACCTCGCCGTGCAGCATCATCAAGGCGCGGGCGCGTTCCGGGTCGAGCGGGCTGCCGTGCAGCAGGTCGGCGAGCGTCCCGATCGCGGCGAGGCGGTTATTGAGGGCGTTGAGGACGTTGGCGGCGCCCTCGTCCATGACGACGTGACGGATCTCGGGTGGCGTGGCGCGGGGTGCCGGCGGCGGCGTGACGGGTCTCGAGACCCGCGGTGGCGGTCGACGCTGCCGGCCGAACAGGTAGCCGAGCAGGACGCCCACGCCTGCGCCGAAGCCGAACGCGACCCAGAGTTCCATGGCCTTCAAAGGTAAGCATCCGCTTGATTCGCGCGAGACGCCGCTCTAGTTTTCCGGCGCTCGCCCTGGTGGTGAAACTGGTAGACACGCTGTCTTGAGGGGGCAGTGCCGCAAGGCGTCCCGGTTCGAATCCGGGCCAGGGCATTCCGGCGTAGCATCAGCATGAAACACTATCCCTACCTCATCATCGGCGGCGGCATGACGGCCGACGCGGTCGCCCACGCTATTCGCGGCGTGGACCCGGCCGCCCCCATCGGCCTCATCTCTGCGGAGCCGCACCCGCCGTACAACCGCCCACCTCTCTCGAAGGGCCTCTGGAAAGGCGACCCCGAGTCCGCCATCTGGCGGGGCACGGATAGCATCGGGGTGGACCTGCGGCTCGGCCGGCGCGTCACCGCGATCGATGCGAAGCAACGAGCCGTGACGGACGATCGCGGCGACGTCGTCTCGTACGACAAACTGCTGCTCGCCACCGGCGGCACGCCGCGGCGCCTGAAGTTCGATACCAGCCAGATCGTCTATTACCGCACCTACGACGACTACCGGCGCTTGCGCGCCCTCGCGAACGAGAAGCTACGCGTCGTGGTGTTGGGGGGTGGATTCATCGGCTCGGAAGTCGCGGCGGCGCTGCGGCTGGTGGGTCGCGACGTCACGATGCTGGTGCCCGAGGACGGCATCGGCGCGCGCGTCTTTCCGGCCGATCTGTCGCGCTTCCTCGTCGGCTACTACCGCGAACAGGGAGTCGATGTGCGGACCGGTGAAGGGCTCGCAGGCCTATCGCAGGACGCCGGCAAGGTGGTGGTGAAGACCACCAGTGGAGCGTCCCTGTCGGCGGACCTGGTGGTGGCGGGGCTCGGCATCCAGCCCAACGTCGAGCTCGCCGAGCAGGCCGGTCTGCACGTGGACAACGGCATTGTGGTGGACGAGCTGCTGCGCAGCAGTGTGCCGGAGATCTTCGCCGCGGGCGACGTGGCCAACTTCTTCAATCCAGCGCTCGGCACGCGCCTGCGCGTGGAGCACGAGGACAACGCCAACACGATGGGTGCGGCCGCCGGCAGGTCGATGGCCGGGCAGGGGACGCCGTACACCCACCTGCCGTTCTTCTACTCGGACTTGTTCGCGCTGGGATACGAGGCGGTGGGCGAGCTGGACCCGCGGCTCGACGTCGTGAGCGACTGGAAGGAGCCGTTCAAGGAAGGCGTCGTCTATTACCTGAGGGAGGCGCGGGTACGCGGCGTGCTGCTGTGGGGCATCTTTGGGAAGGTAGACGACGCCCGGGCGTTGATCGGGAAGCCGCTCACGACTCGGTTATAGCTTCCGTTTTCGTCCACAGCTCACGCGCCAGCGCCGCATCTTCCGCCAGCGGGCTGGTTCGCGCCTCGCGGCTGTGGTTGTAGTAGCGGCCGCTCGAGCTGCTGAGCTCGGGGGCCGTGGCGCAGTACAGCGGCGTCCGCGCGCCCTGCTCATTCGAGAGCATGAAGAGCTTGCTGAACCATTGGACCGGTCGCGGCAGGGCGCGCCAGATGTTGGACGCCACGGCGCCGGGGTGGAGCGAGTACGTCGTCACGCGGGTGCCGGCGAGGCGGCGCGCCAGCTCCTTCGCGTGCAGCACGTTCATGAGCTTCGTGACGGCGTAGTCCTTGAAGCCGCTCCGCTGCGGCGCGCTGCGGCGCTCCAGCACTGTCCAATCGATTTCCTTGACCATCATGTGCGCACCGCTCGCCACGTTGACGACGCGTCCCTGGGGCGATTCGCGCAGCCTCGGCAGCAACAAGTTTGTCAGCAGGAACGGGCCGATGTGGTTCGTCGCGTACGTGATATCGAAGCCGTCCTTGCTGAGCCGTTTCGTCCCGGCGATCCCGGCGTTGTTGACCAGCACGTCGATCGCTTGGCCCGTCGCGAGAAAACCCTCGGCGGCGCGCCGCACCGACGTGAGGTCCGAGACATCGACCTGCACCCATTGTGCCCGCGCGGCGGGATGACGGCTCTTGAGCTCTTGCAGGACCGGTTTGGTGCGTTCCTCCGAGCGTGTGGCGAGCACGACGTTACAGCCCCGGGCCGCAATGGCCTCGACAAATGCGCGGCCGATCCCGGAGTTCGCCCCCGTGACAAAGAACGTGCGGCCCTGGACGTACACGGCGTTACGGAGCGGGGGAGCGCGACGCGCCTTCACGCAGCGCGTCGAGGCTCCACGGGCCCGCACCCGCGGCTGACAGGTACAGCCAGACGAAGCAGAATAGAATGGCGGGGTGCCCCTGGTTCAGGACCGGCCAGAAGCCGTTCGGCGCATGGCCCATGAAGTAGGCAAACGCCATTTCGCCCGCGAGAACGAAGGCGACGGGACGCGTGAACAGTCCGAGCAAGAGGAGGCTCCCGCCGACGACTTCGAGCACCGCGGCAAACCAGACCAGCGAGCCCAGCGGAGCGGTGCCTCCCCCCGGGATGATGGCGGCTGGAAACGCGAACCACTTGGCTGACCCGAATTGGAAGAAAAGGAAGGCGGCGACGATCCTGAGGACGCTCCGCAGCTGCGGGGACCAGCTGCGCCACTTCGCGAAGATACTCGGCTCGGTCATTGCTACTCTCTCCAGGTGAGGTGTCAGGTTCTACAACCTCGGCCGGGGCGCTCAGGTTCCGAGGCTCTTGGCCCGCTCCAGAAGCAGGGTTCGCTCCCGTGTGTTGCGGGTGAGCGACGCCGCCCGCTGCAGCTCCGCCCGCGCCTCGGCGAACCGGCCCAGCTTGGCGAGGAAGTCGGCGCGCACGCTGGGCAAAAGATGATAGCTCTCCAGGGCCGGATTCGACGTCAATGTATCGGCGATCTCGAGGCCCGCCGCCGGGCCGAACGCCATCGAGTATGCCACGGCGCGATTCAGCTCTACCACGGGCGATTGCGTGAGCTGGGTGAGGGCATCGTACAGGGCCGTGATGCGCGTCCAGTCGGTCTCTTCCGGCGTGCGGGCCCGGGCGTGACAGGCGGCGATGGAGGCCTGGAGCGCGTAGGGCCCCAGGGCGCCGGCGAGCTGCTCGGCGCGCTGCAGCGCCGCCAGGCCGCGGCGCACCAGGAGCTGGTCCCAGCGCCCCCGATCCTGGTCGAGCAGCAGGATCGGCTCACCACCCGGACCCACCCGCGCCTTGAGGCGCGAGGCCTGGATTTCCATCAGCGCGACGAGGCCGTAGACCTCCGAGTCCCCGGGGGGAGGTGCGAGCTCGGCGAGGATCCGGCCCAGGCGCAGGGCGTCCTCGCACAGCGCCGGCCGCACCCAGTCGTCGCCTGCGGTCGCCGAGTAGCCCTCGTTGAAGACGAGATAGACGACTTCCAGCACGGATGCGAAACGCGCGGCCAGGTCCGGGCCGCGCGGCACTTCGAAGGGCACGCGCGCTTCGCGCAGCGTGCGCTTGGCGCGCACGATGCGCTGTGCGATCGTCGCTTCGGGCGCGAGAAAGGCGCGCGCAATCTCGTCGGTGGTGAGACCACCCAGCAGACGGAGCGTCAGGGCCACGCGCGCTTCGGGCGAGAGCACCGGATGGCAGGTCGTGAAGATCAGCCCCAGCCGGTCGTCTCCCACGGGATCGTCGATCGCGGCGTCGAGGTCGCGCTCGGGGCTCTGCTGGCGTTCCTGGAGCTCGTGGCCGAGCTGTTCGTGCTTCTGGTCGAGGAACTTGCCGCGACGAAACCCGTCGATGGCGCGATGCTTGGCGGTGGTCATGAGCCAGGCGCCCGGGTTGTCCGGGACACCAGAGGCAGGCCAGCGCTCCAGCGCCGCGACCAGCGCGTCCTGCGCGAGGTCTTCGGCGGTGCCGACATCCCCCGTCAGGCGGGTGAGTGCGGCGATGACTTTCGCCGATTCGATGCGCCACACCGCTTCGATCGCGCGGTGCGCGTCGGACGTCGTCACCGCCGGGCCTCGTTCTGCGCGACGCGCGCCTTGACGAGCTTTCGCACGAGGGCCAACGAGAGAGGCCGCTCCACGGTGAACTGGATCGTCCCCTTGGACTGCTTGTACGGTGCGAGCGCCTTGTGGTGCTCCTTCATGAGCGCGGTGCCCACTCCGAAGAGACTGCAGTGATGCTTGAACGCGGCGAAGTACACCAGCATGCCGTGGTGCTTGTACGCCGGAATGCCGTAACTGATGACCTCGGTCGCCTGGGGCGCGGCAGCCTTGATTGTCTGGCGCACCTTCTGGAGCAGGGCCCGCGGCGCGGGCGGGACCGCCTTCAGGTAGTCGGCCACGGAGGCGAACTTCCGCATGCCCCTCATGACAGGTCCTCCAGCTCGTACAGCTGGCGCACCTCGACCTCGCCGTCCGTGAGGCCAGGGTTCGGGAAGCGCCGCGTCCACTCGAGCGCCTCTTCCCGCGACTTTACCTGGATGAGGGTGTAGCCGGCGACGAGCTCTTTGGCCTCGGTGAAGGGCCCGTCGGTCACGGTGCGCTTGGCTCCGGAGTATTTGATGCGCCAACCCTTCGTGCTCGGCTGCAGTCCCGCGTAATCGAGCAGGGCGCCGGCCCGTTGCAGCTCCTCGTGGTACTTCCCCATCTCGGCAAACATAGGCTGCCACTTCGGGTCGCTCGGATCAAACTGGGTTTCCGAGTCCTTCGTCGCCTTCACAATGATCATGAATCGCATGGCATACGTCTCCTTTCTATGATGACGACGAACTGGCCTGGGCACAATCGACAGCGAATCGCATGTGACAGCCGAACAGCGGCTTAGCTGCTGGTTGCCGAGTCCGAGAATGGGCGACACTATCTCCTCATGAACAAAACGCCCTGGTCTCGCCGCGAATTCCTCGAATTTGGGGCCGCCGCCGGCGCCTCGCTCGCCGCAAGGCCCCTCACGCTTCGTCCGTCAGTGGCTCCCAGCGACACGGTCCGGTTCGGCATGGTCGGCGTGGGAATGCAGGGCTCGGGACTCCTCGGAACGTCGATTGGGCTCCCAGGCGTGACCTGCGCCGGTGCCGCCGACTTGTACGACGGCCGGCACACCCTCGCGAAGGAAATCGCCGGCGCGAATCTCCCGACCACGCGCCGCTATCAGCAGCTGCTGGACGACAAGAATGTCGACTGCATCGTCGCGGCGGTGCCGGATCACTGGCACCGGAGAATCGTCGTGGACGCCGTGAGTGCGGGCAAAGACATCTACTGCGAGAAGCCGATGTCGCACAGCGCCGCCGACGGCGTCGCGATGGTGGAGGCGGCGAAGCAAAGCGGCCGGATCGTGCAGATCGGGTCGCAGCGCGTCAGCTCGCAGATCTGCGCCAAAGCGAAGGACCTGCTCGCGCAGGGCGCCATCGGCGACCTGATGATGGTGGAAGCACGCCTCGGCCGAAACGATCCGACGGGCGCTTGGCAGTATCCGCCGCCCCCCGATCTCTCGCCGCGTACGCTCGACTGGGACACGTGGCAAGGTGACGTGCCGAAGCGCGCGTTCGACGCGAATCTCTTTGCCCGCTGGCGCTGTTGGAAGGAGTACGGGACCGGTGTCGCCGGCGACCTGCTCGTGCACCTGATCAGCGGCATGATGTTCATCCTGGGCGTGAACGAGCCTCCGCGGCAGGCGACATCGGTGGGCGGGATTCGGCGCTGGAAGGACGGGCGCAACATGCCCGACGTGCACCTCGTGCAATACTACTATGGCGACCTCCCTGTCTCCATGCGACTGAACCTCGGCACCGAGATTCAGGAGACCTACTGGTTTCACGGGTCGAAGGGGGTCCTGGAGATGACCGGCTCCAGCATCACGGTGACGCCGCAGAGTGGCCGCGATCAACGGCCGAGCTATTACACCCGCAGTTATCCAAACGCGCTGCACCAGGCGTACGAAGCGCAGTGGCATCTTGACCACGATTCGAAGCTCGGTCAGAGCGCGGTCTTTTCAGAGGCCACGACGTACACCGCGCCGGACTTCGACGACACCCGGGTGCACCTCTGGACCTTCTTCGAGGCGGTACGGACACGGAAGCCGGTCACCGAGGACGTGGTCTTCGGTCACCATGCGGCCCTGGCGTGCCACATGGCGAACGAGTCCTACTTCCGGAAAGCCCCGGTTTCCTGGGACGAGGCGTCGAAGACCATCAAATAGACGCCATCACGGGGCGAGGAACACGATCTCGCGGACCTCGCACTCCCCCTCCCACTCCGGCCAGTGCCGCGTGTGCAGTTCCATGAAGCGGCGCGCGTCCGCCAGCGCCTGTTCTCGCGTCTTGGCCGCCAGCACCGCATAGCCGCCCAGGACCTCCTTGGCCTCCGTGAACGGCCCGTCGGTCACCTTCAGTTTCCCCTTGGCAATGCGAAGCCGTGCGCCCTGGCTGCTGGGCCCGAGCCCTCCGGTTTGGATCACGGAGCCGTTGCGCAGGGACTCGGCGACGAACTTGTCCATCGCATCCATCAGGGCCTGCGGAGGAGGCCCCTGGCGCTCGGATGACTTCACCATCGACAGGAACGGCATAACGCTCTCTCAGGTTGGGTTCACTGAAGCGACGAACGAGACTGCTCGAAATCGACCGGCTTGGTGCCGCCCGCCGCCAGCCAGGATCCTCCCAGAATCAGCAGCAAACCAAGCAGGGACGTTACGCCGACATGCTCGTGGAGCGCGAGCACCCCGACGACGACCGCCACGACGGGGTTGACGTACGTAATGATGCTGGCGCGGCTCGGTCCCGCCTCGGCGATGAGCTGGAAGAAGATCACGAGCCCCAGCACGGTGCACACGACGCCCAGCACCGCGATGGCGACGAGCGCCGCGGGCGTGGGAACGCCGTGCGGCGGTCGTAACAGGGCTGCCGGCAGCAGCGCGATCGTGGCCAGGCCGAGGCTGGCCGTCACCGGACCGAGGGGGTCGAGATCGCCCAGGTGGCGGCTCACGATGAGTGGGGCAGCGGCGTATCCCAGCGTGGCCACGAGGACAAGCGCCGCACCCCAAAGCTCGTTGGGCCGGCCGCCGACGTCCACGCCGAGCAGCGCGACGACCCCGCCCAGCCCGATCAACAATCCGACGACGCGCAGGCCGGTCGGCCGGTCGGCGGGGGAGAACCACAGCGCCAGCACCGCGAGTTGCAGCGGCATCGTGGCGACGAGAATCGCGGCGAGCGACGAGGAGATGTACTGCTCGCCGACGGCGATGAGGACGAACGGCACGGCGATCTCGCAGGCGGTGTACGCCGCGATGGCGCCGGCGTGGCCGCGCAGCCCGCGCAGGGCGCCGCGCCGCAGAGCGACCGGGAAGAGCAGGGCGGCGCCGAGCGCCACGCGCGCCCACGCCACGAACGCGGGCGGCACGCCGCCGTCGACGGCCACTTTGATGAACAGATACGGCACACCCCAGATCACCGAGCTGAGGGCGAACAGCAGCCATGCGCGTCGCGTCATGTCAGCCTGGGGTGGGCTTGGGTGTTCTGCGGGCGATGTAGACGCCGCAGAGACAGAGGGCACCGCCGAGTACGGCAATCACTCCCGGGATCTCTCCGAGCAGCAGCCAACTGATCACGATGGTCACGGGTGGTATGAGGTACGTCATCGCGACGACCCGGCCGGCGGTGCCTCGTGCCAGCGCGTACGCCCACGTCGTGAATCCCACCGACGTGGGGAACACGGCCAGGAAGACCAGCCAGGCGATGCCTCCCCCCCTCGCGGGCGCGGCACCAAGCTCGCGCACCAGGGCGGGCGCGTACGGCAGACAGACCAGCGCGCCCACGGTACAGCAGGTCCATGTCACTTGCAACGCCGACAGGCGGCCGAGGACGGGCTTTTGCGCCACCAGTCCGATCGCGGAGGCCACGGCCGCCGCGATGCACAGCATTGCACCTGTGAAGGTCGCGCTCCCTGAGGAGGTCGCGAAGCCGATGACGAGGACACCGGCGAACGCCACCGCGCCGCCCAGCAGAAAGGTGCGGGTGAACCGCTCCTTCAGGAACACGGCGGCGAGGGCCACCACGACGATGGGCGCGATCATGACGAGCATCGAGGCCGTGCCCGCATCGACGCGCCGCTCGGCGTCGTTGAGCACCACGTTGTAGAGGCCGAACCAGGTGAGACCCGCGATGAGCAACAGCCCGAGGTCGCCACGCGCTGGCTTGGTCCATCCCCGCGTGAGGAGCAGGGCGCCCAGGAGCATGCTCCCAAGCGTGAGGCGACCGAATGCCAGGGCGCCGGGCGAGAACGCGCGGCCCGCGGCCCTGATGCCGACGAATGCCGAAGCCCAGAGGCACACTGAGACGAGCGCGGCAGCGAGGGGTAGCCAGGTCCGCGGACGATTCATGGCCCGAACATATACCGAAATCGGCAAGGCTGGCAAGGGCGCGGGAACGCGGCCAACGTCGTTGCGTGATCACCATTACGGGAAGCACCGGCACGATCGGCAGTGAGCTGCTGCGCTTACTGTCGGGAGCGGGTGTCGAGGTCCGGGCAGTGCACCGCGATGTCAGAAAGACGAGGACGTGGCCCAACGTGACCTGGGTGCGTGCCGATCTGGACGACGAGCGACGACTCTCCGTCGCGCTGGACGGAACGCAGCGACTGTTCTTGCTGACCGGCAACGAGCCGGACTTCGCCCGCGTCCAGCTCGGCGTCGTTCGCGCCGCCGAGCGGCTGGGGGTGGACCACGTCGTGAAACTCTCGGCGCTGGGCGCATCGGACCACTCGAAGTCGACCATTGCCCGGGAGCATTGGGAGGTCGAGCAGGCATTGGTCAACAGCCGGCTGAAATGGACGATCCTGCGCCCCCATGCCTTCATGCAGAATTGGCTCGCCGATGTCGCCGAGTCCGTGCGCGCGGAAGGGGTCATCTACGCGCCCATCGGAGAGGGACGCGTGCCGTTCATCGATGCGCGCGACATCGCCGCCGTGGCAGCCGAGGTGCTGCTGCATCCCGAGGCTCACGCGGGCAAGAAGTACTTTCTCACGGGCGGTGCGGCGGTCGGGTACGGTGATCTCGCCGCCGCCCTTTCCGAGGCGACCGGCCGCCCGGTTACGTATCGTCCGATCTCCATGGAGGAGGCGCGCTCCCGTGCGGTCGCCCGCGGGGTTGTTCCCGCGACCATCGACGCGATGCTGGCGATCGCCGCATACCAAAGGGACGGGGGGCCCACGGCAATCGTCTCGCCCAACGTGCAGCAGCTGCTCGGTCGGCCGCCGCGCACGATTGGGGACTTCGCGCGCGACTACGCCGAGTCGTTTCGGTAGCCGCTGGTCGATCGAGCGTCTATAATCCATCCCATACCGGCATCAAGGCGAGGCGCGCACATGTGTCGCAACATCAAAACCCTGGCGAACTTCCAACCCCCGGCCACGGACGACGAGATCCGGGCCTCCGCGCTGCAGTTCGTCCGGAAGCTGAGCGGTGCGACGAAGCCCTCGCACGCCAACGAGGCGGTGTTCATCCGCGCCGTGGAGGACGTGACCGCAGCAGCGCACCGCCTGGTCCACGGCCTGCAAACGAACGCGCCGCCCCGCGATCGAGACGAGGAGCGGCGCAAGGCTCACGAGCGCGCGATCAAACGCTTCGGCCCGCGCTCATCCAGCGCTTCTTAGTCCCCGCGAGTCCAGCCCAAGGATGAAAAAACCGCTCGACCGCTCCATCGTCGAAGGGCCCATCGCGCGCGCGGTCTGGATGCTCGCCTGGCCCACGATGGTCCAGAACCTCATCGCTGGGGCTCAGGGCATGGTGGATCATGCCCTGGTCGGGCACTTCGTGGGGTACGCCGGCAATGCCGCCATCGGGGTGGCGATTCAGATCTTCATCGTCGTCATCGTGTTCATGATGTCGGTGTTCAGCGGCATGGGCGTGCTGGTGGCTCGCTTCGCCGGCGCCAACGATGCCGAGCAGGTGAACCGCACGGTCTATCAGGCCTTCCTCGCCGCCGTGGCGTTGTGGGCGCTCGTGCTCGCCCCGCTTGGCTGGATCCTCGCGCCCTCGCTGCTCGGCGTGGTGCACGCCGCACCCGCCGTCCGCGTGGAGGCCCTGCCGTTCCTGCGCCTCATGTTCGTCGGCAGCCTGGGCATGCTGCTGTTCTTCATGGTGAGTGGGGCCCTGCGGGCGGCCGGCGACGCGCGCACCCCGATGCGGCTGGGCATCCTCCTGACCGTCCTGAACATCGCGTTCAACGTGGTGTTCATCACCGGGCTCGGGCCGTTCCCGCGCATGGGCACGGCCGGTGCGGCGGTCGGCACGACGGTCGCGAGCCTCATCGTGGCCAGCTACGCCGGATACTTGCTCTTCTCGGGGCGCCTCCCGGTGACGTGGCACCGAGGCATGGACTGGCGGCCCGATTGGAGTGTCATCCGCGCGCTGTTCCGCTTCGGCCTCCCCACCGGCGTGCAGGGGATTGCCATGAACGTGGCGGGCGTGATGCTGCTGCGTTTCATCGGCTCGCTCCCCCAGAGCGCCGAGGCACAGGCCACGTATGCGGTGGGCTACTCGGAGCTGTTCTCGTTCATCACCTGGACCTCGGTGGGGTTGATGAGCGCCGCCGCCACGGTCGCAGGCCAGAATCTCGGAGCCGGTCGTCCCGAGCGCTCGGTGCAGGGGGTGCACCGCGCCGCGATGCTGGGGCTGACACTGGCCGCCGTGATCGGCGTGCTGTTCCTCACCCTGCCGCGCTTCCTGCTGGGCCTGTTCGGCATGACCGACACGGTGGTCGTCGGCCTCGGCGTGCAGCTGCTGCGGTTCCTCAGCGTGTCGGGGCTCTTCGTCCCGGTGGCGCTCACGTACACGGGCGGCCTGCAGGGCACCGGCGACACGCGTTCGCCGCTGTACATCTCGATCGCGTCCCAGATCGTCGTGCCGCTCGGTCTCTGCGCGCTACTCGGGGCGCTGCGGCCGCTCCGTCCCGCGGACATCTGGACGGCGATTCTGCTCGGCCACATGACGCGCTGCGCGCTCAGCGTACTGCGGTTCCGGCAGGGGAAGTGGCGGGCTATCCGAGTGGGGGTGGGCGCGACCCGGGCGTCGGTACCCTAGGTACCTGCGCCTTGCCGCTGCGCTCGAGCAGCCGAGGGGCTCCGACCTTTTGCGTCCACGTGGCGAACTCCGTCGTTGGTCCGCGCCAGCGCAGCTCGTCGAGGTCCTGAAACAGCGGGGCGTCGGTCCGGAGCGTCGCCAGTTTCTTAAAGAGCAGCGCGTCTTCACGCTTGTCGCCGAGCACGGCAGGGGGGAACGTCTCGATCGCGCCGTGCTGATTCAGCAGGCGCGCCGCGGTCACCGCCCCGATCCCCGGGATGCCTGGGTACCCGTCCGCCGTGTCACCCACCAGCGCCAGGAAATCGGGAATCAGGCGGGGTTCGACGCCGAACTTCTCGCGCACACCCACGGCATTACGAATGATCTTGCGGCGGCCGTCGATCTGCACCACGCGGTCGCCGTCGACGCACTGCGCGAGGTCCTTGTCGGGAGTCCAGATGCAGACTTTCTCCACGCGCCT
>Ga0137418_10002432_pt1 | contig 17060 bp, 16 predicted proteins | sample CZODoug3_1_2_16f_FD_122242 | JGI IMG/M metagenome (GOLD analysis project Ga0137418, IMG submission 122242) | Vadose zone soil fungal communities from Angelo Coast Range Reserve, California, USA - CZODoug3_1_2_16fungal (Hybrid Assembly) | ecosystem: Environmental > Terrestrial > Soil > Vadose... | reverse complement strand
CGGCTCGGACCGATGGTCAGGGATTGGCGTGAATCCCACCGTCATCAACCTCAGGGACCTACGACATGACGATACGGTTTGACGGACGAGTGGCCATTGTCACCGGCGCGGGCAGCGGCCTTGGCCGAGACTACGCGACCGAATTGGCGAAGCGTGGCGCAAAAGTAGTGGTCAATGATCTCGGCGGCAGCGGCGCAGGCGCGGGTGCATCACACCAACCTGCCGATGCCGTGGTTGATGCAATCCGCAGTGCAGGTGGTGAGGCGGTCGCCAGCCATGACAGCGTGGCCACGCGATCCGGTGGTGAAGCCATCGTGCGCACGGCACTCGATGCCTTCGGACGCGTCGACATCGTCATCAACAACGCAGGGTTTCTGCGCAACAACAGGTTTGAGGATCTGAGTGACAGTCAGATCGATGCGATCGTGGACGTGCATCTCAAGGGAGCCTTCTACGTCAGCCAGCCGGCTTACCGCGTCATGAAGGAGCAGAAGTACGGCCGCTTCATCTTTACCTCATCCGCGTCGGCGATGTTCGGACATCCGTGGCAGGCCAATTACGCCGCCGCCAAGGGCGGGCTCACGGGCCTGTCGAATGTCGTCGCGCTGGAAGGACTGCGCCACGGCATCCACTCCAATGCGCTGATGCCGACCGCCAATTCGCGGCTCTCGGGGGAGATGCACGAAGGCTGGATGGAGGTGACCAACGTTTCCAAGACTCTGGCCGAAGTCGACTTTCCGGCGGTGGGACATCTGCTGGTGCCGGAGGCGAACACACCGCTGGTATTGTACCTCGTCAGCGAGAATTGCCGGGCGACTCACGGGATCTATTCCTGCAATTGCGCCCGCTACGCCCGCGTCTTCATCGGCGCGACCGAAGGCTATGTCGCCAAGGGCGCGCACATTCCCTCGCCGGAGGAAATCGAGGCCAACTGGGCGACGCTGGAGGACCGCAGCCGCTACCACACGCCGTACAGCGTCTACGAGGAATTTCTTCCGGTGGTCGAGGCCGTCAAGCGGGCCTCGGGACTGGCGCAGCCCTAGCTGAGCAACCTGCTCGTAGGATTGCGGCAGCAGAGGATCGCAGAACGTGACGTTTCAACCCCCGGAATGCGGCAGGCCAAGGCGTCGGTCAGCCATTGCGGGGTGATTTCCTGCCGGGTCAGCGGCAGCTTCATGTCGGTGATCGTGGCCGTTACCGGGACAGCGAGGCGAGGTCGATGACAAATCGATATTTTACATCGTTGCGCTGCAGGCGCCGGTAGGCCTCGTTGATTTGCTGAATCGCAATGAGCTCGATGTCGGCCGCGACGCTGTGTGTCGCGCAAAAATCCAGCATCTCCTGCGTTTCGCGGATGCCGCCGATGCAGGAGCCAGCCAGGCTGCGTCGGCGGCCGACCAGCGAGAATGCACGCACTGGCGAGGGATCCGGAATGCCGACCAGCACCATCGTAGAGTCTCGGCGCAACAGCCCCAGGTAGTGGTTGAAATCATGCGGTGCCGAGACCGAGTCAATGATCAAGTCAAAGCGGCCCGCGTTGCTCTTGAACGCGTCGGCGTCTTGGGTGGCGATGAATTCGTCCGCTCCCAGCCGCATGGCATCGTCACGCTTGCTCGGCGAGTGACTGAGCACCGTGACCTTCATGCCCATCGCCTTCCCTAGCTTCACACCCATGTGGCCCAGGCCGCCGAGGCCGACTATGGCGACCGCGTCGCCAGCCTTGGCTCCGAAGTGCTTGAGCGGCGAGTACATCGTAATTCCCGCGCAGAGTAGAGGAGCCGCTCCGTCGAGAGGAAGGCCATCCGGAATCCGCAGAATGTAATCCTCATTCACCGTAATCTGCGTGGAGTAGCCGCCCTGCGTCGGCGTTTTGCCGTCGCGCTCGAAGCCGTTATACGTGAACGTCGGGGTCTCGTCGCAATACTGCTCCTCGCCCGCCCGGCAAGACTCGCATTTGCGGCAGCTATCGACGAAACAGCCAACGCCGACCGTGTCGCCTGCCTTCCACTTTTTCACCTCGGCCCCAACCCGCGCCACTCTGCCGATAATTTCGTGCCCGGGAACCATGGGAAAGTTGGACTGGCCCCACTCGCCGCGGGCCTGGTGAATGTCGCTGTGGCAAACGCCGCAATAGAGGATCTCAAGCAGCACATCGTGCGCGCCCGGTTCGCGGCGCGTGATCGTGAAGGGCGCTAGCGGCGTGGTGGAAGAGACGGCAGCGTAGGCTGCGGTCGTGAGCTCAATCGGGGTCTTGGTCGAAGCAGCAGATTCGGCGGTCAACATGGGGGAGTCCTTTCCTACGTCGTTAGGTATGACAACCTAAAGCATGACAGCACTGGTTGGATTCACCACGAATGGCGAACGATCCTGAAGGTAGCAAGAAAAAGTTTAGCGAACACTTCATGAGTTCATGAGGGCGACCAGCCCGAATAGATACACCCAAAGCCCAGCCATGAAGTGCCAATACCAGGCCGTCACATCCACCGCAATCCGCCGTGAATCCCAAGAGGCTCCGACAACGGCTAGAGCGGCCGCACCTAGTAGTGCCAGCAATCCAGCCCCTACGTGGATGGCGTGCAAAATGGTCACCAGGTAAACGAACGTAGCATTCGGCGTCGTCGCCAAATAAATCCCGCGGGCTGCCATCTGGTGCCATGCCAGCATCTGTCCTGCAACAAAGCCGCAACCCAGCCCAATCGTCGCCGGCAGCCAGGGAAGATTCCGTTCTCTGCCTAACGAGATGCCCGGGAGGCGTTCGATAGGGGCGAGTGCGGCGCGCTTGGTGACCTGGCGCCGTGCCATCTCCATGGCCGCGCCGCTCAAGAGCAGTACGAACGTATTGAGGAACAAGAGACCGTAGGGCAGTCGCAGATGTGTCCAGTGCGCCACGTGCGCCGGCGTCGACGAATCCACGCCAGGCCACTCTTCAAACCAGCGCCGCAAGACGAAGGTCACACTGAAGACGGCAAAGGTCATGGTGACCATCGCCAGCGCCAGACCAAGTCCGATGCGCGCGCGCCGCAAGCGGCTGGCGAAGTCGGGGATTTCGCCCCCTTGATGGCTCCCTGCTTCCCGCCGTGTGCGGATCGGGCTCACGCTTCTAGTCTAGCGCGGTCTAGCGTGGCCGCGCGGCGTGCAGGTTGAGGCGCCAGTAGTCGAGTTCAAACGGCGGACTGTCCTTCGCAGCCTGCCGCGTCAAGTCGTGCAATAAATCCCGGCGGAGAGGTGCGGGGAGCATTGGCAAGTAGGATCGCAGAATCGCCGATTCGACAAATTCGCTAAATGCGGCAGCATCCCTCAGGCGCGCGGGTGCCGCTTCCAGGCTGGTTTCAACGTCAATGAATCCAGCTTCCCGTAGCGCTGCATCCGTCTCCAAGTCGTCGGCGTAGGTCCACGGGCTGCGGGCTTGGCCGAGGTAATGCTGAAACTCTCCAGACCGTGTCAGGTCCACGAAGCGCTTCAGCAGTCGCTCAAGATTCGCCCCGCCTCCGCATTGCGCGTGCATCCAGCCGCCTGGGTGAAGCGCGCGGAACAGATTGTCGAACAGGCTCTCGTGGTCGAGCACCCAATGAAACGTAGCGGTGCTGAAGATGCCGTCGAAGGAATCGGCCAGGGCGGGATCCTCCGAAACGAGATGGCCGACGTCGGCAGCCAGAAACGTGATTTGCTCGCCGAACTCGGGTTTGAGAAGTTGTTCTGCGATTTCTAGCATGTTCCGCGAAAGATCCAGTGCCACCACCCGCCCTCGCGGCAGCCGCCGCAGAAGTTCGGCCGTAAGCCGTCCCGTGCCACAACCAGCGTCGAGTACCGTTTCGTCGCCCTGCAACTGGAGCCGATTGAGGACCTTCAATCCCCATTCAAACTGCGGATCCGAGACGCGGTGGTACACCGAAGCATTCCACTCCCGGGATGGCAGGTTCGACTCCATGAGCTCGTGTGGCGCGGGGCTCTTCGCCCGCGTGGTCCTAGAGGTCTTGCTTCCAGCTACTTCTCATCCCAATCAATCAACCGCCCCGGAGTCCAAGGGGCGCCAGCCGCTTCCATGGCCCGTTCCAGATTCGCCAGATCGGTCTGGATTAAGCTCTTCAGCCTGGCAGACTGCACCCCGAGTTCCTGCGACGCAATGGTGTAATCATCCACATGAGTCTGCGTAGGCTTGACCAGCGAGAAGCGTTCGCCGTCAAGAATGCCGGTCACACGGTCGTTGATGGCAGGCGCAATATTCTCGCTGCGCGCAGCCAAGGCAACATCCCCTCGGAGGGCGCGGAGAATTTCATTGTTCTGCTTCTCGATCGCATCGGCTGCAGGCCCGAGTTTCTCCTCAGCCGCCGGGACCTCGTGCAGCGCCGCTCGCAGCGTCTTCAGTTTGCTTTGTAAGTCGTTGGCCGTGTTCAGGGCCCCGTTGACGGCCCGATACAAATGCGCTGTCTTCTTCATGAACTCGCGCTGCGCCGCGAAATCCTGCCCAGACATTGCCGCCGCGCCCTCCACGGTTACGCTGAAACTCTGCACGCTGCCCAACTCCGAGACCTGCCCGTTCACTTTCTTGAACATTCGCACCGAATACTTGCCCGGGAACACCAGCGGCCCCGAGGTTTCCGCGCTGGGGAAATCCTCGTCGCCCTCGCCCTCCGGAGAAGGCGCCGGCAGCGCCTGCGTGGCGTAGCGCAGATCCCACGTGGCGCGGTGGAAGCCCTCCGCCGTGTCTCCCGCCACGCGCCGAATGGCCGCGCCGGATTCGTCGTAGACAACGAATCCGATTTCGGGTTTTTGTTCTTCGGCTTCGGCGCGAAGCACATCGCTCGACGGATAGGGAACTGAAGCGTAGGGACCTTTCTCCTCCTTCCCGTCTTTCTTAACCGCATCTTTTTCCGCTGATTGCCGCTGTTCTTTGAGTGTCTTGATCTTGTCCTTCAGGTAATAGGTGAGCGTGGCGCCGAAGGGCGGATTCGCTGCTCCGAAATAGGCGTCGCCCTGAAAGCCCTTGCCCGGAAGGCCGAGCGGACGGTGCTCAATGTAGAGCAACGCATCTTTCACGGGGAATGTAGCCGCAGCCTGCTGCACAGCCTCGCTCGAGGACTTGCGCAGCGCCGTAATGTCATCCAGCACGTAGAATCCGCGCCCGAACGTAGCCAGCACCAGGTCGTTTTCGCGCTTCTGGATCACGATGTCTTTCACCGCAATCGTTGGTAAGCCGCCCTTCAAACGAACCCACTTCCTGCCGCCGTCGTGGGTGAAGAACACCCCGAACTCGGTGCCGACAAAAAGCAGATTCGGATCGGCCGCATCTTCAGCAAACGCCAGCGTCGGGCCGTTCTCCGGTAGGTCTCCGGTGATGGATGACCAAGTCTTCCCCGCGTCCGTGCTCTTCACTACATAGGGCTTGAAATCGCTGTTCTTGTGGTTCTCCAAGGTGCCGTAGACTGTGTTGGCGTCAAAGCGCGACGCCGCCAACCGGCTCACATATGCCATATCCGGAACGCCAGCGAACTTGTCGTATTTCGTCCAGGTAGCTCCCCCATCTTGCGTCACCTGCACCAGACCTTCGTCGGTGCCCACATAGATCAACCCTTCCTTCACCGGCGATTCGCTCAATGCCACAATGTTGCCGTAGAAAGAAGTCGACTGATTCTTCGCCACAGCATCCGGTCCCCACACTTTGCCCATCACCGGCAGTTTGTTGCGGTCGATCTGCCGCGTAAGATCCGGACTCACCGGGCGCCAAGTGTCCCCTCGATCATCGCTGCGAAAGAGCCTGTTCGCTGCAAAATAAATGCGCGTATGCGAATGCGGGCTGATGAACAAAGGAGAATCCCAATTCCAGCGCAGTGGCGGCTCGCCTTTGCCTGATTGCGGCTGAATCAACAACTCCTCGCCTGTCTTCTTGTCGTAGCGGACCAACACGCCGTACTGCGCTTCACCATAAACCGTGTTGGGGTCTTCCTGATCCGCCGCCACATGGAAGCCGTCGCCGCCCGTAACGGTGTACCAGTCAGAATTCACAATCCCGTGTGCGCTGCGCGTTCGCGACGGCCCGCCCCAGGTGAAGTAATCCTGCGTCCCGCCGTACACGTTGTAGAAGGGCGCGGCGTTGTCGACCGCAACGTCATAGAACTGAACCGTGGGGAGGTTCGCTTTGAACTGCCACGAAGCAAAGCCGTCGAACGACTCGTACACGCCGCCATCGCTTCCCAGCAGGCAGTGCTTCGTGTTCTCCGGATCAATCCAGATGGCGTGGTTGTCCCCGTGATGGTACTTCTCGTTAATCGTGTGCAGCGTCTTGCCGCCATCGAGCGACTCGCGCATCTGTACGCTCATGACAATTACGCGGTCGGGGTTCTTCGGATCGGCGATGATCTGCCCGTAGTACATGGCGCCGGTGTTGAACTCATTCTGCCGGACCCAAGTCGCCCCTTTATCCAAAGAACGAAAGACGCCGCCTTTACTATCCGCCGCCTCAATCGTCGCGTAGACAACGTTCGGGTCAGCCGGAGAAATCGAGAGGCCAATGCGGCCCAAGTCCACCGTCGGAAGCCCGGACTTGAGCTTGTTCCACGTCGCGCCCGCGTCGGTGGACTTGTAAATCGCGCTCTCCGGTCCGCCGTCGATCAAGGTAAAAACGTGGCGCCGGCGCTGGTAAGCGGCCGCGTACACGATGTCGGGATTCGAAGGATCCAGCGCAACGTCAACGAAGCCGGTGTTCTCGCCGACCGTCATCGCCGCTTTCCAAGTTTTTCCGCCGTCGGTGGATTTGTAGAGCCCGCGGTCCCCACCCGGTCCCCAAAGCGGCCCTTCCGCCGCCACGTAAACGACTTTGCTGTCGCGCGGGTCAATGGCGATGCGCCCGATGTGTTCGGACTTCTTCAGCCCCATGTTCTTCCAGCTCTTGCCGCCATCATCGGAGCGGTAAATGCCGTCGCCGTAACCCACACTGCGCTGGCTGTTGCTCTCGCCCGTTCCCACCCAGACGACGGTCGGATCGTTCGGATCGAGCATCACCCATCCGATGGAGTAAGAGCCTTCGCCGTCAAACACCGGTGCCCACGTTGTTCCGGAATTCATCGTTTTCCAAACTCCGCCGGAGGCCACGCCCACGTAGAACTCATGCGTGTTCTTCGGATTCACCGCCAGCGAGATCACACGCCCCGAAGCCACCGCGGGGCCGAGCGAACGGAATTGCAAGCCGGCGAAAGTATCGCTGTCAAAGTCACCCGGCTTGTGTTCGGCCTTGGGTTTGGCTTCTTCTGCTTTCGGCTCCTCCGCCTTGTCTTTCTTGGCCTTTTTCTCCTCAACAGCCGCCTCCTTCGCGCGCGCGTCCGGCTTCTGCACCGCGTCTTTCTTCGTCGTCTTTTGGGCGTGCGCGGTAGTTGCCAACGAGGCAGCGAGGAGGGCCACGCACACGAGAACTCGATTCTGAGAAGCAGCTTTTGAAGGACGGATCACGAGCATCTCCATTTCCAGACCTGAGGCAACCGCTATGTATACAGGATTTTCGCGCAGAAAAAAACCGCGGCACCACGATCAAGCCGCAAAGCCGCAGCCGGCTTGTCATTGGACGGAATCATCCGCGTAACGAAAGCAGACAAAACCTTTACAAGCCCGTGACCGATATTTGACGCAAGCATGACACATCGCGCTGTGCGCCAATCCTAAGCTGGGCCTACGGTGGGTCGAACATGCCGGGCTCGATTACCGCCGAATCATTCGAGAGCAACTGGAGTGTGCACAATGGCTATAAAAAGTTTTTCCGCCACGGTCTCATCCGAGACGATGAAGCAACCAGCAGGCGAGGGCGCCGAATCGCCCGTGCAGCGCGCGTTTGAACGGCGTTCGTTTCTCCAAGGCCTCGGCGTGGTAGGGGCCACGCTGTCGGCCGGCGCGCTTTTAACCGGAGAGAGCGAAGCCGAAGATTCCTCCATCACCCGGGGTGATGCCGCGATCCTGCGTTTTGCGGCGGCTGCGGAAATTCTGGAAACGGATCTCTGGCAGCAATACGCTGAACTCGGCGGAACGCAGAACGCCGAACTTCCTGGCCTCACCGGCGGCAGCCCGCTCTATACGCTGGCCCTGCAGCAGCTTGACGGCGACATGGACCAGTACATCAGCGACAACACCGAAGACGAGCTGACCCACGAGCAGTTCATCAATGCCTACCTCGTTTCCAAGGGCGCAGATCCAGTGAATTTGGATGGGTTCCGCACTTTGCCCAGCAGCAAGGCCACGGGCGCGCAGCAGATTGGCCGGCTCACGAACCTCATGCAGCTCACCGTGGATACGACCTGGTGGACGCGCTACCGCAGCCGTACGAAGAATCCTGATCTGCACGACAACTTCGCTCCGGCAATCGCAACGTTAGCCACCGGACAGCACACGGCGATCCCCAGAACGGATGCCGATGTGACCCCCGATCCAACCAAACCCAACAACATCTCCGACTTCACCCAAGCCATCGCCAACACGGCAGGGTTCCACTTCGCGGCCATCGAGCAGGGTGGAACCAGCCTCTACCCGTCCATGGCGCAAAGAGCCAGCAGCGCGGAGGTATTGCGCATTCTTCTGAGCATCGGGGGCGTCGAAATCTGCCATTTTCAGACTTGGCACGACAAGGCCGGCAACGCGATTCATCTGGACAACGTCGTGGATCCGGTGACGGGCGTGGCGGTAACCTTCCCAGACCTCAACGCTCCTCCGTTTGGTGGAGAAGATTTCCAAACCAACCTCATCATGCCGGAGCCGACGGCGTTCCTCAGCCGGCATTTCCCGCCATGTTCCATCATTCGTCCCACCGCAACCAAGGGAGTGGCGACGGGGGCCGTGAAGGGACTGACGGCAAGCGGACTGTTTCGTGGTCAGTCGTCGGCGTTCTTTAGCTTCCTGACGCAACTGGCGCAGGAAGCGGATGCGGCCCGGAGGTCTTTCTAAGGCTCGAAAACGCAATTCACTGTGGTTTTGGAAGGGTGCTGTTCCGCCTTGGGGGGAAGGAGCAGCGCCCTATCGTAAGGGGCAGCGCCCTATTTTGATCGATAGCTGATCGCTGCGTGCGATCGCTCTGTGTGTGTGATCGCTCTGTATAAGGAGAGGCAATGTTTGAAGGATTGTTCCAGCCCATGCATGTGCTGTTGATTGCCGCGATTGCCTTGCTCGTATTCGGACCCAAGAAGCTGCCGGAGTTGGGCAAGGGAATCGGCGAGGGAATCCGGGGCTTCAAGTCCGCAATGCAAGAACACGACCGGCCGGCCGAGAAGCGAAGCTCACCGGATACCCTCTCGGAGTAATCATCCCAAGTCTGTGTGTGGGCGTGCGCTCGCCTGCGCCACACGAGCCCAAGCTCTTTGGCCAGTCGGTTGTACTTCCTGAGCACTTCCCGCAAGCGCTCCTGCGGCAAGGCGATGCCTTTTTTGTCATTGACGCTAGACATTGACGCCAGTCCTTGATGTCCGTCATGGACCTCGGCAGCTACCTGGGGGTTGACCATCGCTTCTTCGGTCCCTTGCGCGGTGGCGAGAAACCCGGGTCGAGTTGGTCGTTTGGCCAGCATGAAGACTGAGACTTGGCGAAGGGGCAGTGGGCTTGCCGGCGCCGGGGTTGGCTATGGAGATGGCAGTAAAGATGTCTCCGTAACCATCGCCACAGAAGCTGCCATCACGGCCGAGACCGAGTGTCTTGCCGCCGGCCAGAGTTTGAGCTTTTGGCCCACTAAGGGAACATCGGTGTCGACGATGAGGATGGATCCCAGTTCTTTCCCCCTGAGATCGATCCTGCAAATTGTGTCCGCTCCGTGCCGTCCTGAATTTTCCTCCCGACTGGCGCGCCCCGGCGCTGCGTAGAGATGAGCCAATCCGATGAGCCAAACTAAAAGACCGACCAGAGCGAGGATGATGATACCTGCGCGCATTTGGCACATCAGTTAGCTTCCTCCCCACCTGACTTGGCAGTCTAAGCCGGACGCGCTATTGTCGAAGTGCACGGGAAAAGTGCAAAAGAGAAGTGCAAAAGAGAAGTCCAGGAGGATTGGAGACAGAAATGGCGAGCTAGAAGCGAGTGCTGATCTTTGGTTCGATGGGAGCGGGAGTAGCTTTGTATGTTTCAGGCCGTCGAGCGGCGGGGACGGCCTTGGCCGGAGCCGGAATTGGCGGCCTGATCTACGAGAACCGGGAGATCATCGCAAGGCTTGCCTGCGACTTGCCGCAGTTCCTGGAAAAGGGTACTCAGGTAGTGCAGACGATCGCTGCAGTTGGGCAAAGGCTGATGGAGGCCCGCCGATCAGCGATGGCCTAAGTTTGCCGAAGGCCTAGACTTCAATTCCCAGCTGTTCCTTGGCGGCGGCGCTCAGGCGTTCCGGAGTCCACTGTGGTTCCCAGACAATGTTGACGCTGGCATTGGCGATGCCCGGAATTTGCAGCAGCCGCTTGGTCACGTCGGCGCTGATCTGCACGTGCGAGGGGCATCCCGGCGACGTCAAGGTCAAATCAATCGTGACATCCTGCACGGTTGCATCGACGGCCGGGGTAAGTGCAACATTGTAAATCAGCCCGAGATCAACGATGTTGACCGGAATTTCCGGGTCGTGACAATCCTTCAGAGCCGTGAGAACTTCTTCCTGCGTTACGGGCATGGTGATCTCCTGTCGCTACCCAAAGTCTAACCCATTCGCTCTCTCCACATCCCTCACGATTCTGTCATCCCGACCAGCGGGAGGAATCCGCGTTGTTCTGGCCCTGATTGCGGACAACATTGAAGAAGTTGCCGGCCTGCGTGATACGTTAATCCCATGCAGGCTGAGGTCAAGCGGCGCATCCAAACCATCCTCATCGTCGCCATGCTGGTGGCGGCCGCACGCACGGGCTGGATTTTTTACGAACGCAGCCGCGAAGCCGATCAAGCCATCGAGCAAGAGAAAGAACGCCAACGCAAAAAAGATACCCTGGACGCCGATTACTACGTTACCCCGCGGAAACTCTACGCCTACGACTTGGCCGGCGCACAGGAACTCACCAAGGCTCCGGTCTGGGTCCGCACGGGCTACGGGACGTTTTACTACCCGTTTGATTCTTCTACGAAACATGCCGACTTCGCGCACGACGCGGGGTTACTCGGTCCTCTGGAAAAACTCCAGATCACCAGCGTGGTCTACGATCACGCTCCCAAAGCCCCAGGACAGAAGCAGATCATGGCTGTCTTCTCCAAGGACGGCAAGCACTACGCTTTTCCCATCGGCGCGCAGCAGGGAAGCGACTTCACGCTTTACGCCAACGACATGTTCTTTCTGGACGACCCACACGGAATGTACAAACACTGGTCTCCCGAGGTCTGGGACGCGATTGCCAAGCATGAAGTGCACGTGGGCATGAACGAATTGCAGGCCGACTGCGCCGTTGGCCTGGGACTCCTCGAGGGCTCCGGCACGGGTGCGGAACGAACCCTGCGCTATGCCAACGGAGGAACGCCGCTTACGGTAACTTTCCGCAAGGGCAAGGCCGTCGAAATCAAGAAGGGCGAATAGCCCCTATTTCAGCTTCGGCGAATTCTCCGTAGCTTCCTTGTTGTCTTCTACGCGAATTACGCCCGTGTCGTCGGCGAAAAACGCCCGGTGCGCTGCGTCGTACTGTTTGGGCATGAGCGACAGGCTGAAGCCCGTCCCCTTCGGTTCGGCGTGGAAGCTCACGGAGTAGTCGCCGCGATCTGTCTTGGTCATACGCTGGGTGAACGATCCGGTATGCACCAGCCCAGGCAGGGAAGTGGCAAATGCGTCGTGTTTCCTCTTGTACAGTTTCTGCGCCGTCAAAACGGTACGTAGGTAACCGAGAGCGCCAGCCTCGGCATTGGAGTGGGCCGGATCGCCGCGGAACTTGGGCTTGTATTCTGGCGTCGCTATCGCTGACCCGGCCGATGCCGGTGGCAGGGTCGTAGGCGGCTCTTGCCCTAAGGTGAAACATGCCCCTGTCAACAGAACCCCCATCAAAACTGCTGTTTTGCCTGGAATGGCTGATTTCACGGGCTGTTTGGCTCCTTTCAGAACGAAAACTAGGGGTTACTCGCGTAACGGCTGGCGCGACCCTTTGCTTTGCAGAACCCTACTGGATCGTTATGCTACATGCAGTTCAGCCCTTACCGGAAGGTTTATGAAGCCTGCATTGGCAAAAAAGACACCCATCCGCATCTCCGTAGTCGAAAGCGACCCACTTCGTTTCGTGGGCTTTCGTGCCTTGTTCGACGCGGATTCCGACTTCGAGCTCAGCTCGGCCACCCAGATGGATATGGCCACTGACAAGGAAATCGACGTCGTGCTTCTCGGCAGCCGCAGCGCGCAGAACTTGTTTGATGTCATGGCCAGCATGAAGGCCGTGCGACCCAGCCTCAAGATTATCGTGACCGGGTCAGGCATGGACGACGAAACCATCCTAAAAGCGATCGCTTCGGGGGCCAAAGGCTATGTGGATGAAGCCGCCCCGCCAGCCGAATTCACACAAGCCCTCCGTATTGTCCACGACGGGTCCGTGTGGGCGCCGCGCCGCGTGCTATCCCTGTTCATCGAACGCGTCACCACCGGTCCGGGAAGAGTGTTTCCCGCTGGCCGTGTGGCGTTCACGGATCGCGAAAAAGAGGTTTTGGAGATGCTGGTCGTCGGCCGCTCCAACAAAGAGATTGGCTCGGTACTCGGCATTGAGGAACGCACCGTCAAGGCCCACGTTGCCAAACTCATGCGCAAGGTCGGCGTGCAGAACCGAATCGCCCTCTCCGTTCACGCCATCACGCATTCGCTGGTTGCCACCAAGTAGGCCGCCGAGGTAACTCTTACGGCGGGACATGCTACCTCCGTAATCTAGGCGGTCCTGCGCGTTTAACGCATACTCGATTCACCTACCACAGAACCTGGGAGCGGGGTTGAAACTGGAGACATCAAGTCGCCGGATTCAGCCCCGATTTTTTGCTTCGAAGACGTCTCGGATCCCGAGATGGGTCGCTGATTGAACTGGGAACAAAGCGCGAAGGTCTTTTCCAGGTGTTCGATGAAGACGCGAACTTTGGTGGACATCCGTCGGCTGGCGGGAGTGCTATGCCGAGAGTCTTGCCGAGCCCGAATCGACTGAACAGCACGGCCTATTTCAACGTCCTTACGTAGAAAGCATTGTTGCCCGAGCGCAGGTCTCTTCCATAGGAAAATCCAACCCCGGTGCCGAATACGTGCAGCTTAACCTGCACGCCGGTGTCCCAGAGCCACTCGCGCGAACCTAGTTCTCGAGGAGAATCGATGATCTTGCCTGTGTCCAGAAATGGCCCCAGTTTCAAGGCCAAAAAACTATTTCCAAATACTTTCTTGTCCATTTCCCAATTGGAGAGGAAATAATTGCGTCCCAGAGGAGCGTTGCCCTTGCGTCCGTCGTGGCTGCCGGCGTGCCCCCTCATCCCCAGATCGTTGTCCCTCTCCAGTCCGAGCATGAACAGTTCGTCGAACGGCACGGTTCCGAAGGTTTTGCCCACGCGGAGTTGCTGCTGCGTCTCGTAGTCATCGCCCTCCGCGCGGGGGAACCAGTGCCAGCCCAACGAGCCTTGCAGCTTCTCGAAGGACTCTCCCTTCTGCGACCATAGCCGTCCCGCTTGGGAGGATGCTCCCCCTAGTACGGTGAACCGGCTTTCTGGCACTTGCCAGAGGTTGGCCTCCACCTGCACGAGTTGTTTGAGTTGATATCCATTGGCCAGTAATTCTCGCGTGAGAGCGGTTCCGGGCACGATGCTTCGGAAATCTCGATGCGAGAATTCCGCTCCTGCAGACCAGTCCCATCGTCCGCTCGCAAAAGATGCAAGCCTGATACCCAGCGCCTCCCGGCGCAGGTTCACACTCGCCGGCGTAGATGCCTGCACTCCGGAGTTCCTGATGTCCCAGTTCTCGCTGCGTAGATCAGTCACAACGGCGTAACGGTATTTCGCGCTACGCTCGAAAGGGCTGGACAATTGGGCGAAGATTCGCCGCTTCTGCGAATCCCAACGGAAGAGAGAAATGAAATTAACGCCTTCGTGCCGGAAGTTGTAAAACTCGGGGTTGACACTCAGGAACGGCAAACCGCGAAAGACTAAGAACAGGGCTTCCCACTTGTTACGACCAAACCCGTTGCGCTCCTGATTTCGGAACGCCACATCGAACTTGCCGTCTTCGCGGGCACGGAGATCCAGTTGGTAGCGCGGGAAAATCCCCAACCCCTGAAGGCGCGTGTTCGTGGTACGGAACTCGGAGAGTTGCAGCGTGCTAGCAGGTGAAAACGCAAAAGCTCGATCCAGCAGCGCGCCGTGCACTCGCGGCTCAGGATCCATCCGCAGTTCAACAATCTGCGGTCTGTCAACACGGTTCCAGTACTTCAGTGCCCCTTCAAGATTGTCTTCGAGAAAATAGACTGTTCCCAAGAACTCGTTGCCATAGGGGTCGTTTGGGGCCAGCCTAAGAACTCGCCGTGCCCGACCGGCGGCCTGGGGATAAAGCTTTAGCTTGAAGGCCACTCCGGCAAGTTCCGAGGGAAAGCGCGGGTCGTCCGGCGCGAGGCGGGATCCGGCCTTGAAGGCGCTCTCAGCTTCATGCCAACGCCCCAGGCGCGCCAACGCCGTGCCGTAGTAGAAGTCCAGGTCGGCCGAGCGCAACTTCACGGGTTCAAGCTGAATCACAATTTCCTGCCAGCGCTGGTCCGCGGCAAGATGCTGGACTTGCTCTGCCAAGGGCGCGTCCGCAGGAGTGGTCTGTGCTGCCAACCGGATGCAACCGCAGAGCACGGCAACGACAACCCCCAACCTTGACATCCTTCGCGTATGCTCTTCCCGATCTTGGCCGTCTGCGGATTTCGACATGGGGAAGGCGCGACGTCTCGCCAAAGACCAAGATTGACTATTTAGGAGGACATGAAAATTCCCGAGAACGCTGACTCGAGGAAAGACTAACCGGCATGCCACAGTGCTTGGCGCCGCCGGATTCAGTGTGAGTCCGCCCGCGGAAGGGCCAATAACGTCCAACTCCCAGCCGCGTTCCATTCCCGTTCAAACCGTGGGCGGTCCTCCTTGAGTAGCTTGCGCATGGCAGGATCGTTCATCAGCACGAGCCCGTGCTCCCAATCCAATCCTGTCACGACCACGTAATGAAGAGGTGCGCTCGAACCCGGCTTCAGCGCCACAATCAGAGGCCGTCCCTTTTCCAGATGTTGTCTTAAATCTGCCCATTCTCCGCGGAAAACAAAGGTGCGGTATCCATTCTGCTGAAAATACCGCTCCGCATCGGAGGCATAAATCCCGCGTGCGGCGTTCGAGAACAATGCCTGTTGGATGTTCACAGCAGCTGCACCCGGGTTCAGCGTCCGGCCCTGCTGGACCTGCCAGAACTGCATAACCATCGCGATGCTGGCGGCGCCACAACCGTTTTTCTCCTGCTTTACAAATGGGACGTCGAGCCAGATGCCGGAGGCATCCGCGGCGAAGAGCGCACCGCACACGCATAACACCAGGACAGCAGTTCTGATCATGCAACTCACCTGCCCTTCAGCGAACTGCCACAATAATCAGAATCAGCGCGGCAATTGCGATCAGGATGATGATCAGGTCATGGTCGCTCATCTTGCCAGCCGCGAAGTCGGCTTGCGTTGTGTGGACCTTCGCGGCGAGCTGCGCGAGTTCGGCGTCGCTCAAGGAGGCAACGGCGTTCTTGACCTGCTCCGGGCGCATACCAGAAGACTGCAAGGCATGTCGCGCCTTCTCGGAGGACACGAACTCCTTCACAGTGTGAAGATTCTCCTCCCGAACCTGGGATGCATCCACAATAACTTTGTACATTTCGGCGGGAGTTACTACGTGTTCGGCTGCCTGTGCGAACACGGACTGGGGAGCGGCAAACACAGCCAAGACATAGGCAGTCACGACTTGTATGAACTGCTTCACATTGAAGTGCATTTTTCGTATCCTCCACTCGTGTTGTCGCCAGAGTGAGCAAATTATACAGACCCTTAGCAGGGACTCGGGTAGAGTTGCGTCCGTAAGTATCGAGACATTGGCTAGAGACTGGGCTTCGGCTAGAGACTGGGCTTGTTCCTGGTGGGGATGCCTGGGCCGACCCTTTCCCTGCCCCGCGAGCGCGCTAGCCACTCTTGCGAGATCCGACCCATGCTTAGAGGGCGACATCATCGTAGGCAGGCGTGAGGGCTGAAAGTCGAGATGCTGAAAGAGGGCTGCTCTTCGGCACCGAAAATAACCCATGTCTGCCTGAACGAGACGATACGTTTGCAGCCGCAGCAGATTCAATCCGGTAGATCCTGTAGACCTTATGAGATTCGCCGCAAAATAGTCGCAAACACCCGCTTGCTAGCAAGACACGAGCGGGAGCGAAAGCCGGGCTTGGGCCTGATTACGAAGAACGTGCGACCGAGCCGGACAAATTGTCGGAGCGCAAATGCAAGGCCATGTACAGGATGCAGTTGAGCACAACTGACGATGCCGCGCGATCATGATGCCCGGGCCGGAACGCACATCGTCCTCAACGAGCCTATCAGAGCGATCATTGCGGTTCTGATCTCGATGATCAGTTGTCCTTGCGCTCGTGATCGCCGTGCTCGCGGTGCCCGTTATCATGGTGGTCGCGACTACGACCGTGGTGTCGCCGATAGCCGTTGTCGTGGTCCTCGTGGTCCCAGTGTCCCTCGTGCATTTCCCACCCTTCGCGGTAGTGGTCGTAATGCGGATGGCTCCAGTAGGCCCCTTCATACGGGGGACGGTCCCAGTGCCCTTTCATCCACCTGTAATGGTGACCGAAGGGCCTCCAATATCCTTCCACCCAGATGAAGCCAGGGCCTGGAACCGGTGGCGGTTCCTCATAGCGGATTGCCGGTGGTGGGACACCGATGTACACCGAAACCTGCGCTGAACTCGGAGCGGTGATCGCGGTTGCGAGTACTGCTCCATACATCCAAGCGAGTCTCATTTGGTTTCTCCCGTGCGCCGGTTAAACCGGCGAGGTGTAGTGAATGAAAGAGTCATACGAATGTGAAGTAGCGACCCACATCGGCCCTGAGTCATGCGGAGCCGCTCGCGAG